>CENT01001916.1_pt1 | contig 11003 bp, 7 predicted proteins | sample 530141 | NCBI WGS metagenome assembly CENT01 (sample SAMEA2591074, study PRJEB7988) | marine metagenome | isolation source: saline water (ENVO:00002010), including | reverse complement strand
AAAACTACGTTACCAAAAGCGAAAGAATTACGTCGCGTAATCGAGCCACTAATCACTATGGCTAAAGAAGACAGCGTTGCAAATCGCCGTCTAGCTTTTGCCCGTACAGGTGATAAAGAGGTCGTAGGTAAACTGTTTAACGAGCTTGGTCCTCGTTACGAAGCACGCCCAGGCGGTTACACTCGCATTTTAAAATGTGGTTTCCGTGCTGGCGACAATGCCCCAATGGCATATGTTGAGCTAGTTGACCGTCCAGTTGTTGAAGCTGAAGAAGAAGTAGTAGAAGCAACTGAAGAGTAAGTAATACTCGAAAAGAAAAAGGGTCAGAACGAAAGTTCTGACCCTTTTTTTATCCAAAATAAACGGGGTCAGATCAACATTGCCCTCATAACTGGTATCAAGCTATCGCAACGCTGTTTGTCAAAATTTCGTTGTTACCCCCCAGTCGCTATTGGCTACAAACACGACCTTTCCCTTCCCGCTTCGCTTGATACAGTGCTTCGTCAGCAATACTCACTAACTCATCAATTGCGTTGACTCTATTGCACTGCGTTAGTCCTGCACTAAATGACACCGCGGTATCAACGGTTGACAGATTTTGTACAACGCTTAAAAGTTGGTTGATACACCCTCTGGCTTGAGACACATTCACATTTTTAAGCAGTAAAACAAACTCTTCGCCACCCCAGCGAGCAATAATATCACCTTCGCGAGTATGAGACCGAAGTGCTTGTGCAAACTCCTTCAACACGGTATCACCTACATTATGGCCATATTTATCATTAATGAGTTTGAAGTCATCTAAATCTAAAATAACCAAACAATGGTTATTGGCATTGTTGCTTGCTAGCAGTGAGTCGACTAAGGAAAGAAATTTGGAACGATTGTAAACGCCGGTTAAATAGTCGGTTTCTGATAATCGTTTCGACTCTCGGTGTTCCGCTTTTAACTGATCAAACGCTTTCTGTCGGGTGCCTTCATAAAATCGAAACAAAAGTAATTGAACAAAGGCCGCCTCTATCACATTGAGCAGAGCGCCTTTTGATAGTGTGATGGGAACGCCACTCTTTACCTGTGCGTAAACTAAATAAATACACACACATAATGTAATTGAGGAAAGCAGTGTACCGCCGAGGCGACCGAGTAAGAAAAAAGTAAAAGGCAAAATAATGGTGGCCCATACTAGTGAGTAAGCACGCCCTTCAACACTTATCAAAAAAAGTAGCATGATAGTGGTAACGGTAAGTGAAATAAGCCATGCAGTTAGCGCAATGTTGCCGGTTTTTCTAAACCCGTAATATACCACGAGCGACAGCACCAACCCTGCACTGTCAATAAGCGCCAGCTGAGTATCATCAAAAGCAAAAACATTAATGAACGCTAAAATAGAGAAAAGCAAACACGCGAGAAGCAACGTGTGCTGAATCAGTCTTGCGCGCCAGTAGTCTTCACTAAACTTGGTATAGGGAAACTCCTTATACCACCATGCCAAGCCATACGTCTTATGGTTCATAGTCGCGAGTGTTCACCGGTTAGTTTTAGGCCGAATTTGTGTTAATTCGATAGCGGACAATAGCAACATAACACATCTATGTTAAGCGGAAATAAATGGGGTCAGATCAACATTTCCCTCATAACTGGCAAGTACTTTGCAAATCATAACATTAAAATGACATTCACATAAAAGATTATTCGCTAAATAAGCGCACTGCCAACATTCATCAAGGAAGCATATGTTATCAGTATCCGGTAAGTTTCAATCTCTTGGATTATCAACCTTCAGAAGTAATGTGGTTGCCACCTCGTTAGAACGCTTAAGTTCTGGACTTCGCATTAATAGAGCGCTTTAAAGTGACAGGCATAATAAACTACCGGCATAACAACCATAGCGCATTAAAGTGACAGGCATAATAAACCAGGCATAATAAACCATCGGCGTAACAACCATAGGAATAGGCAATGTTTACAATAAAAGAAGCCACGCTATGTAATTGAATAATCATTAAAAAATTAAAAAAGGCGGAAGGAACAAGAATCAAAAAGCACTACAAATGAGCCGGAAAGCGACTCTGAACTCATGGTTCTAGTATCCATATATAACAAGTTGAACGATCATATTGAAAGTCAAAACGACTCAATTTCTACTCTAGTGGATACCAAGATATTGGTTGTAGAGGATATCCAAGAAATAAGAGACACCGTTACCGACATGCTGGCTAAAATGGGCTTTGAAAAAGTGGATGCTGTTAATAGCGCAGAAAAAGCGTGGCAATTGCTTAACGATGCTGCAGATTCTGATAAACCGTATAAGCTTGTGCTCACCGATTCGGAGATGAGTGGCAAGAGCGGTATAACGCTGTTGAAGGAAATCCGGCAAAGTGAAAAGCTGTCATCAGCCGATGTGTTTATAATGAGTGCAAACAGCGAACACGACGAAATAGTTAATGCTATGGAAGCTGGAGTAACCGGTTATATCCTCAAACCATTAAGCTTTAATACATTGCAAGAAAAGTTAGAGAAATACCTGCCTGGCGAAGAGTAGCATAGTAATAGCTTGGTTCAGCAATGATGAAAATACTACGCTCAAATAAATCATAATCGCAATTATTATGAGTAGAAAATGTTTTTGATTAAAATGTTTCCTTTAATTTAATCAAATTGCGTCTTATTATGATTGAAATGGCGAGGTGGTAACTATGGGCATCAAATATAATTGGCAACATCCTAATTGGCCGAAATTTACTTATCAGTCAGATGGCTTGGATAAGATCATAAATGAGTACACTAAAATTTCCTCAAACCTTCAAGGTCAAATATCACAGTTAGATCAAAATAATCAGTCAGAAGCCCATATCTATCTAATGGTGGAAGAGGCAATCAATACTAGTGAAATAGAGGGCGAAAATTTAAACCGTGAAGAGGTTCGCTCGTCCGTCGCTCGCTATTTAGATCTCGATTTTTCTCAACCGAAAGGCATATTTCATAAAGAAAATGGTATTGCTTCGTTACTCGTCGACGTGAGAAAGAATATTACCAGTAAGCTATCAAAAGAATTGATTTGCCTTTGGCACACATTGTTACTCACAGGTCAGGATGATTATTGTGAAAGTCGAGGTATCAAAATTGGAGAATATCGCTCAGGACCTGTTGATATAATTACAGGGTTTGGTGATTATGAAAAAGTGGTGTTTGAAGGTCCCCCGGGGGAGGCTGTCGAAGCCGAAATGAACGCATTTATTGAGTGGTATAACAGTACATCCCCACTTGGTAACGATAATTGTTTTATTCCCGGGCCCATTCGCTCAGCAATAGCCCACATGTGGTTTACTTCCATTCATCCGTTTGGTGATGGTAATGGACGTGTTGCGCGAGCCATATCTGAGCACGCATTATTTCAAGATTTTGATATACCACCATTATTCAGTATATCGACAGAAATTAATGAAAACAGAAGTGATTATTACGAGATGTTGGCAGAAAGCTCTCGTGTTACACCATCGGTTGATCTCACCAATTGGATTAAGTGGTTTGCCGAAACAGTGAGAAATGCGCAACTAGATGCTAAGAGCAAAATCAACTTCGTACTTAAAAAGTCTGTTTTTTGGGATTATCATAGAAACACTGTGCTAAATAAGCGACAGCACAAAACAATCAATAAATTTTTTGAGTTTGGTACAGGCGGCTTAATTAAAAATGGTATTAAATCTGAACTTTATCAATCAATTACAGGCTGCTCCTCTGCTACAGCAACCCGTGATCTAAAAGATATGGTTAAAAAAGGCATTTTAGTACCCTCTGAGTCGGGAGGGCGAAGCCTTCGTTACTTTATCAACCTTATTGAAGAGAAAAACGTATTTAAGGTAGCCCCCAAAGAGAGTAGCAAAAAACTGGCAGAAGTCCGGATGGATAACTTGCTAAATAGGATCCAGCGAAATATTAAGTTTTATATGGGGCCTAATGCTCAATTGAATCAGCTAGTTGATGAGTACACAGTACTTGCTGATGGTGAGAAACCTTATTTAGATAAACTAAACGAATTATTATCACAGATAGGTGGTGATGATATTCCACATAGCAATATCACCCCCTAAATGATTTAATATACATAAGGCGTAATCGGCGAATATAGCAAGTCACTAAACACGGCATGCGGCACATAACGCTACCCAGTTAATTTATCTCCACCAAAACAAAGGATTAAAGACCCAGCAATGGCCAACCCAATTACCTGTTTTAAAGCGTACGATATTCGCGGCGAACTAAATTCTCAATTAACCGAAGAAGTGGCTTACCGCATTGGCTATGCATTTGCGGAAGAACTCGATGCTAAAACCGTAGTAGTGGGCAGCGATGTACGCTTAACGTCTACACCGCTGAAGTTAGCATTAAGTGCAGGGCTTATCGATGCTGGCGCAAAGGTTACCGATATTGGTATGGCAGGTACCGAAGAAATTTATTTTGCCACCAAGCATTTAGGCGTAGATGGCGGTATAGAAGTAACAGCTAGTCATAACCCCATCAACTATAACGGCATGAAGCTTGTAAAAGCAGGCTCTATTCCTATTAGTGGCGATACCGGCCTTAATGCGATTAAAGAGCGTGCAGAAGCATTAAGCGACAAATTTGTAAACGGCAGATTGGCGCATTACTTCAACAATGAAACCGTAGATGCTAACGCGTTCTTCAATGGCGATGCGCACATTCACAAAGACTTACTATCAAGCACCGGTCAATATGAAGAAAGCTCTTGTATGAGCGACTACGTAGAACACATGCTTTCTTACGTGAACTTAGATAACTTCACTCCGCTTAAAGTAGTTGTGAATGCCGGTAATGGCTCCGCCGGCCCAGCGTTAGATGCGATTGAAAAGGCCATGCTTGCTAACAACGTACCTATCAAATTCATTAAAGTGCATCATAATGCAGATGGCACGTTTCCTAACGGTATACCTAATCCACTGTTACCAGAAAATCGCGCTGACACGGCCGATGCAGTAAAAGCATCAGGCGCTGATTTTGGTATAGCTTGGGATGGCGACTTCGACCGCTGCTTTTTATTCGATGCCGACGGTGAGTTTATAGAAGGCTACTACATAGTAGGGCTACTTGCCGAAGCGTTTATTGAAAAAAACACCGACAGCAAAATCATTTACGACCCGCGCGTATACTGGAACACAGAAGATATTGTGGCTAACGCTGGCGGTACGCCCATAAAGTCTAAAACTGGTCACGCCTTTATTAAAGAGCGCATGCGCAAAGAAGACGCGGTATACGGCGGTGAAATGAGTGCCCACCATTACTTTCGAGATTTTGCCTATTGCGATTCAGGTATGATCCCCTGGTTACTCATAGCGGAGCTTGTGTGCGTGAAAAAACAAACCTTAGCCAGCATGGTAAAAGAACGTATAAAAGCGTTTCCTTCTTCAGGTGAAATCAACAGCAAGCTCAAAGATGCTGATGCCGCACTAGAGCGTGTAACCAGCAAGTATCAACCGTTAGCAAGCGTTGTTGATACCACCGATGGTTTGGGGCTAGAGTTCGGCACATGGCGCTTTAACCTGCGTAAATCGAACACCGAGCCAGTAATTCGCCTAAACGTAGAAAGTAAAGGCGATATTCCGCTAATGGAAGAAAAAACCAAAGAAGTACTTGCGCTTATTCGTGCCGAGTAATTGCGCACCCTACGTCTAAACTTAAATAAAGATGGGGTCAGAGCTTTCGTTCTGATCCCATTTTTATTCGTCTTAATCATTTACCATTTCATCGTGATACAAAGCTTTGTATACTAGGACTAATAAGTAAAATTCAGGACGTGGGTACAACGCCCACACATCAAGGATATATTACAATGAAACCAGTAGTATTAGCTGGCGGCTCTGGTAGCCGTTTATGGCCCAAGTCGCGTGCCGCACTTCCAAAGCAGTTTTTGTCGCTTACCTCCGATAGCACCATGCTGCAAGACACCATAACCCGCTTAAATGGCACGAAAGCCCAAAGCCCCATTTTCATTTGTAACGATGCACACCGCTTTTTGGTTGCAGAGCAGCTTCGCCAGAAAGATATCCATCACGGTGGCATATTACTTGAGCCTGTAGGCCGAAATACAGCACCTGCTATCGCATTGGCGGCTTTGCACGCCACTATTAACGGTGAAGACCCTGTATTACTCGTACTAGCAGCAGACCACCTTATTCAAAATAACCAAGCCTTTCATAACGCTATTGAAACAGCAGAAAAGCTGGCAGAAGAAGGTAAGCTAGTAACCTTCGGTATAGTGCCAGACCAACCGCACACCGGTTATGGTTATATTAAAGCGGGTTGCGAATTAGGCGATGGGTTCGAAGTAGCCGAGTTTGTTGAGAAGCCAGCTCTTGAGACAGCTAAAGAATATGTAGATTCCGGAAGTTATTTTTGGAATAGCGGCATGTTTATGTTCAAGGCCAGCCGTTACTTAGAAGAGCTCGCCAAATACAACCCTGAAATGCTAGACGTATGCAAGCGTGCAATTGATACAGAAACGCCCGATTTAGACTTTATCCGCGTAGACCATGATATTTTTGCAACCTGCCCAGACGATTCTATCGACTACACAGTCATGGAAAAAACCGATAGCGCCGCTATGGTGCCATTAGATGCAGGTTGGAGCGATGTAGGCAGCTGGACATCTCTATGGGAAACCGCTGAAAAAGATGAAAACGGCAACGCTACCGTAGGCGATACTATTTTAGAAAATACCAAAAACAGTTACGTGAATGCAGAACAGCGTTTGGTTTCTGTAATAGGGCTTGAAGATGTAATAGTCGTAGAAACCAAAGACGCAGTTATGGTTGCCCACAAAGATGATGCGCAAAGCATTAAAACGGTAGTAAACAAACTAAAAGCTGAAAAGCGCCCAGAGTTTGAATTTCATCGCGAAGTATTCCGCCCATGGGGAAGTTATGATTCTATTGATAACGGCGATCGCTTCCAAGTAAAGCGCATTACAGTAAAGCCAGGCGAAAAGTTATCGGTTCAAATGCATCACCACCGTGCAGAGCACTGGATTGTAGTATCTGGAAGTGCCAATGTGACTATTGATGAAAATACTACATTGGTTACAGAGAACCAATCCGTTTACATTCCTATTGGTGCAGTTCATGCACTTGAAAATCCAGGAAAGATACCACTAGAGCTTATTGAAGTGCAGTCTGGAGCGTATCTTGGTGAAGATGACATTGTGCGCTTTTCTGACAGGTACGGTCGTGTTGCCAAATAAAGTAGCTTAGTACTCCTCTCGAAAAAGCACCGCAAGGTGCTTTTTTCTTATTAGGAGAACTTTCTAGAAACTAAAAGGCCGAATATCCTGTGTTGCCTCTATTTGAAATAGGTTACTATTAGTGGCAATAGCTGGTTTGAACGCTTAATCGCTGAACCACGCAATATCAAGGGAAGAATTTTAGCATTATATAGGAATAGGGTGTTTACGCATTTTGTTATCAAAAGTACTAAAGCCATCTAATCTAAAGCGATTAGCATATCGGCTAGCCAAGAAGTTAATCATTGTTCCCCACCATCAGTTGACTGAAACTGCGTCAGAAAACACTGGTTCAAGTTGGGTATCAACAGGTAATGATCCACAGTTTATAATTCATCCAGCGCGCCGCATGCCGACACGTAGCTTTACTAAAGGATGGTATCTTCTTCGTGTAAAAATGACCGAAGCCAATCATCAGTCGCATGTCGGCAAGCTATATTCAAATTTACAGAAAGGTGATCTAACAACGGTTGACGTACCTTGGCACAGCACAAAGTTTGTAAATCGTCTTTTTTATCTTGAAAGTAGCAATGCCATGCTTCGTTTCGACCCTTGTGAAGCAGAAACTGAGTTTACTCTGAACACTCTCATGATTTCGAAGGTGCCATCTTTCATTGCTATGAGACACATGAAACAGCGATTATATAAGTTGCTCAGTCATGTTGATGATGTAGAAGAATACCTTGATACAAACCGTAAGCTTAACGGTGGAACGTTAATAGAGACAGTATACGAAGAATACAATAAGACTTTTACCACTGGGGCTATGGAAAAAAGCTACCCGTTTTGGGTAGAGTTCGACGAGCCGCGAGCTTTACAGAAAATGCAGCAAACTTTTACTCAAGTGCAGTCTGAGGTGAAATTTTCTATCATTCTGCCCACTTATAACACTGACCCAGTTTACCTAGAAGAGTGTATCGATTCTGTTCTACAGCAAACACATAAAAATTGGGAACTGTGTATTGCAGATGACGCCTCAACCAATGCCGAAACTATCAGTACTTTGAAGTCATACGAGCAAAAGCACACCAATATTAAACTAAACTTACTGAGTGAAAACGGGCATATATCAAAAGCAAGTAACGCCGCATTAAACATGGTAACGAGTGAGCACGTTCTACTGCTCGATCATGACGATACGTTACCTGCTCACACTTTATCCTTCTTTGCGAAAGCAATAACAGATAACGCAAACGCGAAAGTGTTTTATGGGGACGAAGATAAAATTGACGAGCAGGGTAATCGCCATCAGCCGCACTTTAAACCTGATTGGAACCCAGATTTACTTCTAAGCCAAAACTACATATGTCATCCGGTAGTCTACAAAACAAGCGTGCTTAAAAAGATAGGTGGATTTAGAGTAGGTGTAGAAGGTTCGCAAGACCATGATTTACTTTTACGAGCGACCGCTGGCCTTAAGCATGATGAAGTTGTTCATCTACCTTTCATTCTTTATCACTGGCGTGTTATTGAGAACTCGATAGCCTCAAATGCTTCCGCTAAGTCGTACACGACAGATGCTGGCATTGAAGCCATAAGACATTTCCTCGAACAATCAGGTCAAAATGCCTCTGTTGACAAAGGTAAGTATCCAAATACGTATAAGGTTAATTGGGCGCTGCCAAATGAGCAGCCACTCGTTAGCTTGGTCATTCCGACAAGAGATGGTTATGACATTTTAAAGCAGTGTTTAGAGTCTATTTATGACAAGACCTCATACAAGAACTTCGAAATTATTGTTGTAGATAACCAAACTACCTGTGCCCAAACTTTGGGCCTCTTCAGTGAGTACACTAGTACCAAAACTAATTTCAGAGTCATGAAGTGGGACAAACCGTTCAACTATTCCGCAATTAACAATTTTGCTGTCTCGCAGGCCGAAGGCGAAGTAGTTGGGCTAGTTAACAACGATATTGAAGTTATTAATGAGGGTTGGTTAACAGAAATGGCGTCCCATGCCCTTAGGCCTGAGATAGGCTGTGTAGGTGCTAAGCTTTACTACCCTAATGATACAATCCAACACGCTGGCGTAATACTAGGTATTGGTGGGGTTGCCGGTCACTCTCATAAGTATTTCCACAAGAGTGAACCTGGTTATTTTACGCGCCTTCATCTTGTTCAAAATATGTCTGCTGTTACAGCTGCATGCTTATTAGTTCGAAAGTCTGTGTTTGAAGAAGTAGGCGGCTTAAACGAACGAGATTTAACAGTAGCTTTTAATGATGTAGATTTTTGCTTGAAAGTACATACTGCAGGCTATAGAAACCTATTTACTCCGTGGGCTGAACTTTACCATCACGAGTCGATAAGCCGCGGTGAAGAAGATACGCCAGAGAAGGTGGCGCGATTTAATAAAGAAAGTGAGTATATGAAGGATAAGTGGAAAAAACTACTGTGCAATGACACCGCTTATAATCCTAATTTGTCCAATACACATGAAAACTTTTCGCTTCGTTAGGCGCTGAACAACTAGAAGTATTATGAACAACTTTCCTCTATTTTTTATCCATATTCCTAAAACCGCTGGTTCAAGTTTTCGTGTAGCTGCAGAACAATATTTTGGGCTGGAAGCTACTTTTTTTGATTACGGTAAAGGCTCAACCGAAACGCATCCTGATATTTTGAAGTTTGAATACGAGTCTAAAGACAGGTATCTGGCGGGCAAGAGCATAAAGAAAAATGCAAAGTTTTTGTCAGGGCATGTCATTTACCCCAAATACGCTCCATTCTTTCCGGCAAAGAGCGTAATAACGTTTGTTCGTGACCCTGCCCAACAAGTGCGTTCACACTATGAACACTTTTCAAGACTTCATGGTTATAAAGGCAGCTTCGAAGATTTTATAAAGGAAAACCGTTTTGCCAATATGCAGTCTAAAGCATTAAATGGCATCTGGGCTGATGCTATCGGATTTATAGGTATTACGGAACGCTATAATGAATCTATAGCACTGTTTAATAAATACTATGGAACCGATATTAAAGTACTAGATATAAACAAAAATACGGCCAAAGCATCCGATACTTATACGTTCACTGAGAGTGAGACTTCACTTATCAAAAAAATGAACGCGAAGGACTATGAGCTTTACAATTTCGCGCTAGATCGCTTTACGTTACATAAAGAGTTGTTAGATAAAGAGCTTCCTTTAGTTAGATTTGGCCAGATGAATATTTTGCCGAAAGACAAAGGAAAGCAACTTAATATATGGGCGTGTTGTTACGAGCAAGAAGAAGCGTTGGAAGCCGATATATTACTAGATGGAAAAGCTGTCGAGCTCATTAAACTATCTGACTACAGGGCGTTAGCCTCAGAAAGAAATATTCATCGCGATGGGTATATAGGGAAGTCTTACAAATATCCAGCTACTTTTAAAGAAGGTCAAACAGTTAAAGTCCTAGAAAAGCAAACGCAGATAGTGATTTTTGAAGATGTTGTTAGGTGAAAGGCAAGCTTCCAATACTGTTAGGTCTAGAGAAATAGTCTCAAAATGAAAAAAAAATTACAGCAAAAACGCCTTCGAAGTCAGGTTGTTGCAACAAAGCAACAAGCGCAACGTTATGTTAAAGCTATACGAAGTAAGATAACTGGCGAGAAACCAACTCAAGGTCACGTTAAGGTAGCCAGGTTTTGCTTAACCGATACTGAGTTGGCCTTCATCCAGCAGGAAATAGAAAAAGGGAATAAGAACTTCGAGAAGCTTATCGGTTT
>CENT01011888.1_pt1 | contig 11074 bp, 7 predicted proteins | sample 530141 | NCBI WGS metagenome assembly CENT01 (sample SAMEA2591074, study PRJEB7988) | marine metagenome | isolation source: saline water (ENVO:00002010), including | reverse complement strand
CCTAATCTTTATATATTTTTAAAGAATCACATGATGAATAACATTCGGGCTAATAGTAGAAATAAAGGTCGTGATGGTCAAGGAGCAATACAATTCCTTGAACCCATTGAAGCATTTGTAGATAATGATTTATTTACTGAAGGACAAGCGCAGATTATTAAAACGCTTGCTGAGACATTAGAAAGTTTTTATCTTGAAGGTTCGGATATTGGCAATAAAGGTTCTCCTGCTCGTGACCCAGCGTTTATTGTTTTTACTGAACAAGAAAAAACTGGAACAGGTCAGAAGAAAAGACCGAGAAAAGTTGCAGGACATTATGCAACAGAATGGTATGCCAATAAAAATAAAACTACTGCTGCTCCTGCTGCGTGGTTTGCACACATTGATGCCCCCGATGGTTTTAATGGAGGAAATCCACCGCATCAAGCATTATTTTCAAGAACTAAGACAAAGTTCGCTAATCCTAAAGGTTTGCTTTGGTTAATGAAAGAAGCGACTGAATTTATAGATGATATGGAATTAGAAGCAGAAGTTGATAAAATACCTGCTGGTGTTGATGAAGTAGATTTAGATGAAATTAAATCCGTTGAATCATTCTTTAATGATGTTGTAAGAAATGAATCTTTTTGGAGTGCGGGTGGTCGCTTATTGACTAAAAAGGTAAGAGCCGAATTACAGGCTACTACATTTGCAGTTAAGCCTAATGAACAAAAACCAGCAAGAAAAATTACCAATGTAGGTAAAGAAGATGAAAAGGACGCTTTGACTGGTAAGGTTGTTAGTTTTAAATTAACTGCTACTGGATTACCTATTATCAATTTAGTTGATAGAGCATTAAAGAGAAAGAATACCAATAAAGCACCTAATGATTTTCGAGCATGGCAAAGCGATAGAAAAGGCGGCTTTGATTATAGAAAGACCGCAAGAGAAAAGTTTGGCGATAGTGTAGATGATAAAGATTCAAAGTATAAACCTGATACTAAGGTGATTTCTAAGATGTGGCAACAAATGTTATGGAGGGATTGAAGATGGCAGAATGTAAAGTTACAGATTGTGCAGCAACAAGGTGCAAATACAACAAAGATAGAATGTGCCAATTAGACCGTGTTACAATTGACCAAAACGCAAAATGCAATATGTTTGAAAAAGAAAGTGGCGGTCATAAAAATCCTTCAGGTGGCCTTCCTCCGTTTTCAGATGCGGTTAAAGATATATTTCAAGTGAAGTATTAGTGATTATTATGACTGTTAATCGTAAGCGTTGTGGTTTATGTCAAGCACCTAATAGAGAAGAACTTGAATCGGCTCTTGAAACGGGACAAGCGAGTTGCGACGAATTAGACACCATTCATAATTGGAGAAGTGGAACTGCGGCACAACATCAAAGAAATCACATGGGCGAATACAAAATGTCGTCTAATCCTCAATGTGTTCTATGCACAGACCCAATGAGGAAACACTACGAACAAGCGTTAAATGAAGGTAATATTTCAAGTGAGGCTGTTTCTTCTGCCCTCAACACCACAAAAACGCAGGTGCAAAGACACATGAAGCACCACTTGACACCAATCGTGCAAGAATCTGCGGCCATGATGATAGCGAAAAAGGAAGTAAATGAAGTTGATTTGCTATCAAACAACGTGCAGAAGTTAGATATGCGTTTAGAGCAAGTGTTCGACAATTTAGGGAATGACCTCGACCCTAAGATGATTGATGCCTTAACTAAGTTAGCAAGAGAGATTAGAGAATCTTTGAAGTATCTTATGGAGTTCAAAGGTAAATTGATTCACAAGAGACAGGACACAATTATTGTCGCACAGATGCAAATTGTTCAAGAAGTGCTTGCACAGAACAATCCTGAGATTTGGCTAGATATTAAATCTAAAATGCAGGAGAGATTACAATGAGTTGGAAAGATATATTGAAAGAAGATGACTTATTTCAAGAAGTTCACAGGGAATATGTTGATTTTGTTGAGAAAGTCTTGAACAAGATTAGTGAAGAAGATTTAGGTTGGCCTATGTATGCTTATTTTGATGGTTTAATGCCTAAATATGTTGAAGATTCTGAAGAATTAAAAGCAGATATTAAACATATTATTGAGAATTGGCCAAACAATGATTATGTTGATACAAAGGCTTTAAAAGATATGTTCAATAAGTTGAACCAAAAGGAAAACTTACGAAACTTAGTTGATTCACTTAGAGATTAAGGAGAGATTACAATGAATTGGTTTGAGCAGTTAAAAATGATTCCATCGGACAAAAATACTTTGGCCTTTGTGATTGTTAATGCTGCTCAAACAGAAAAAGCAGTTGAAGAGATTAAAAATCTGCGAACTGAACCACAAACATTGAAAAATTTGCTTCGTCAAGTAGATGCAGGGACAATTGACCTGCAAAAATTAAAAGATTTATATGGGCAACCTCCGTATGGCGACCAAACTCTTGAACAAATGAAAGAAAATGTTCAAAAATTAAAGGATGCCGCCAGTTTTATGACAATTAATGACGTTAGAGAGTTAATCAAAGAGGCTTTAGAAGCCAAAAAGGACACAAATCAATCAAAAGTTGATGAAATTTTGCAAAATATTGAAGAAAATGCTAATTTAAGTAGAACTACTCTAAGAAATAATCGAGATATTAGAGATGCTTTGGATATTTTGCGTGAAAGAACGGGTGATTCCGTTATTATGTTTGAAAATCCTCCATCAGATGAGAAACTTTTAGCAAATTTTGCTGAAGCAATTGGTGGAGAACTCAAAGAAGGCTCTATTTTAACAGATTTGAAGTCAGATTCTGAGTTAATTAGCAGAATGATTACAAAAAAGGGCGATTCTAAAGAAACTCTTGATGAAAAGGAGAAAATAAGAAACGCTTATAACGCAATTACTAGGGATGAAAGCGGAAAAAAGACAAATACCAAAATGTTATTCATTTCTGGTAACGTATCTGTTGATATTGATGACAAAGTTCGTGAAAAGAAGATTTTTGTTGCTAGTGGGCAGAAAATGACAGTCATTGAACCCTTTACTGGTGCATCTGTTCTTAAATATATCAAAGCAGTTGATAAAATCAAGGGAAGCACAAGAGCGTTTAGGCCAAAGGAGTTACCAAACGGTGCTTCTTTTCCATATATTATATTTTTAGAGAAAGGCAGTAATAAATCCATGAATGTTAATCCATTTGCTAAGATTATTCTATCAAATGAGTTTCCTCAAGACTGGGCGAAGCCATTTTTTAATGCAGTAAGAACCCAAGAAACACTTTCAGACAAAAATGCCTTTGAATCAATTGTTGATGACATTTACAACGCTCTTATAGAAGGAGAAAACACTACAAAGCGAGGATTGAACATTAGAACCTTTACTGGTGAAGATGGAATAGAGATTGCAGGTAGAAGTAGGAAAGAAATTACTGCTGATATTCGTAAAAAGATTTCTGAAAGCGAAAGATTAGAAAACACTATTGCTGAAAAACAAGAAGAACTACAATTAGAGCAATTGAGTTTTCTTGAAGGCAATTTTACTGTAAAAGAAGCGGTTGCTTATGAAAAATATCTCGAAGAGATGGGTTATGAGCAAGGAGAAGATTATACTATCGAATATTTTAAAGATGGTGTTTTAGTTCCAGTTAATAGGCCAAAGGTAGATGAATCTGGTAGTCAAGTTAGAGATGAAACAGGCAAAATTATAATGGAAAACATTGATGCTAAGAAATTAGCCAATTATGCTGAAGTGAAAGTAGATGAAGGAGATGGACTTCAAAAGGTTACTCCCGAAGGAGCCTATTCTGAAGGAGTTAGAGCAAAATCGGCTAAATTTGGAGAAAAGGAGAAGGAAAGATATGAAAATAGACTTAAGACTCTCCAAGAAAAATTAGATGAAGCCAAAGAAAAACAAAAGCAATTCAAAGAAGATATTGCCGAAGAAACAATGGCAAGGTCAAATGCAAAGATAGCAAATTTAGAAAAAGATATTGAAGAGGCCAAAAGAGTATATACTGAAGGCCGAAGCCAAACAGATATTTCTGAACAGGCTGAAAGAATGCGCCAAGAACTTCTAAACATGACTGATTTTGAACAATATTTGTTAGTTATGTCTAAAAGATTAAAAGATACAGGCGGTTTAATTGGTCTTGCTGACCGTTTAGATAGAGAATCAAGATTTGACTCAATAACACCAGAAAAGAGTTTAGCGTTCTTTGCTCAAGTTGATGAACTGGCGGGAGATGAAGAAGTGAGGAAAGCATTTAAGACCATAGACGATAACCCCGACTCAACGAAAGCGAAGGATGCCGCTAAGGAATTAAATAACAATATGGTTAAAATTATTCAAAATATGCAGGAACAGATTATTGAAGCATTTAGATTAATACTCGAAAAGTTTGCTAAAAAACCAGCACAATTCCCAGACAATCAAGTAATTTTAGCAAAGAAACAATTTGTAGAAAAATTCGGTCTTTTAACATTAGGTGAGTAAAATGGTAGAACTAAGTCGTGAAGAAAAAGAAATGCTAGATTTGTCTACTGAAAGACTTGCTGATTTAGCAAGAACAACGGACGCTTCTGAAAGAAGAACGGCAATTAACAAAATTGTTACAAGATTTGAAAATCGTTTAAAAGAAGATACTCTCACGATTGCAGATGCAGGTCAAAAAGAACAGGCTATGCAGAAAATTAGAGATAAAAAGAAGGCAGCAATTAAACTTATTCGTTCTAGTCTTAAAGATAAAAAGTTTCAAAAGGAAACAGCATCGGTTCGAGCCTTTGAATCTGATGCATCAATGGGTAAATTTTTAGGTTTAAATTTATATGCTAAAGGAAATAGAATTAGTTCTAACGAATTACTAAATACTAAAATTAATGACCCCATAGATATAAGAAATCCTAAGCCTGAAGTTATGGAAGATATTGATAATGCTTTGGCGGGAAATATTGGGGAAAAACTTAGACATAATTTGAGTCAAATTAAAGAAGTCCTTGAAGATAGATTGGATGTTGCTGAATATAAAGAATTTAAGATTAATATTGGCAAATATTTAGGAGCAGTAGATGTTTCTAAGAAAGATGTTCGTAAAGAGGTTTATGAGTATTGGGAACGTATTGGAAAACTTTATGAGCAATTTGAAGAAGATTTAACAAATTTCTTCATTGAAGTAAGAGATATTGATTTCCCCGAAGAAATTAAAGAAACCTTTAATAAACTTTATCAGCAAGCAGGAAATACTAATTTAGAATATATTGCTAAATTCCCAGTTATAGAACAAAGGTTCGAGTCTGGTTATCACCGATTCTTTAACATTATTGCACATAGATTGGCTTTAGACAGAATGACTATAAAAGAAGATGACCAAAGCGGATATGATGATGACCCCGATAAGGGTGGAGATGTAAATGCTTCTCTATTACAATATCTTGAAGGTTCTTTAGCAGCATCTAGCAGCACAGCAGGTGATGAAATAGATATGGGAATTGTTGATGAATTGGAGGAATTACTTCAAACACAACTTCGTTGGGATGAAGATTATGAAGGAGTTATGCAACGTGCTGACCCATTATTAGTTTATGAGTATAATAGAGGAACAAAACTTATTGCTATCAATGACCAAATGGAAAGTGAGATTCTTAGCCTTTTAGAAGATATGGAAGAACAATTAGAAGAGGCAGATGATTATGGGCAAATTTCTTTAGAAACATCTGCTGATATTGCAGAATGGTTAGACCAAGTAGAAAATACTCAAATTCTTGATGAAAGCGAAATAGAAAATATGTGTCTACCAATATCAGTTTTAGGCAATACCAAGTTTACAAGAATGTATGAACAGAAAAATTTTAAATCGGTTGAAGAAGGAGAGGATATTACTTTCGATAATCTTTCCAAGATTAAAAATTTCTTTAATGATTTATATGACCTTTTAAGCGGAGAGGACTTTAGGGCTGAAGTAGAAACAAGAAGCACTAAAGGCCGAAGAAGAGGAAGTGTCACGGAAGCGAGAGATGCAAGAGGCTCAAGCATAAATGAAATTGGTGGCGGTAAAATTCCTTTGTCTTTAAACCAAAAAGGTGAGATTAGAGACGAATTACGTGGATTCAAAACAGACCTACAAAAGATGTTAGATTCAGCAATTGCTTATTATTTTGACCCTCTTTATAGCGGAATGATGCCTATTGAAATTCCTGCATTTGGTTCTAGCATTGGTTCAAAGGTTATTCAAACAATGAGTTTAGAATTAGGAATGGAAACCGTTATGTCGGGTGCTTATGATACTCTCTTTGAAGGTTCAAGAGAAGAGATTGATACTGGTGATATGGTGGCTATTGCTGATTTCTTAGATAATATCTTTATGCCTGAGATTCAAATTGATGGTGGTTTGATTGTTGATGGAATAGAATTTGCTGATGCTTTAACTGAAATTTTTGGTGAAGGAACGAGGGAAAGAAACAATAATTATGCTGCTGCATTGATTCATCATTATATGAAAGAAACTAATGATTTGAAGAGAGAAAATAAAAACTTTGAAGGAAAGTCTATCAAAGAAAGAGCAAAATTATTCTATGATGATTTCAAGGCTAGAAAGCCATTCCCTGTATTTGCATTACCTCATTGGTTGGACATGAATCAAGGTATTCTAACAAAAGGAAAACCTGCTAAAAAGACAGCATATAATAGATTAAAGGCTATCTTTGAATCGGCTCAAGTGGACTTACCTGTTCTTCTTCACAAGTTATTGAAGGCTCACGATGTAATTAGACAAGAATTAGGAAAGCCTGTTATTTATGCACAGATTCCTATGAATGAGTATGGAATTAACAAGATGATTACAAAGATGCAGGTTGATGAAAATATTGACTTGACTTCGTTTGAAGTGGAGCAAATTATCAAGGCAGTAGATTCCCACGATAGTATTTCAAAGGAATATGGAATTAGTGGTGAACAAGTATATATGATTAAAGCATCTTTTAGGTGATGCTTCATGACTAAAGTTCTTCCTGCGATTTTTTCATATGAAGATATGAAAAGTAAGTTTGCTCAGGATAATCCTGACGACCCCTATACTCGCAGGGCTGATTTAGAATCTGGTATTTATGCTTTAGATAGTTGGCTTATTCGTGTTGATGATAATAATAAAGCAATATCAACAGTTGGGTTTAAAGAACATCCATCACATACCGTTGTTGGTGGAATGTATGCTAGTGCCAAAGGAAAAGAAATTGGTGGAAATAATCGGGCATTACAGATAGCGAGAGAACCACAATTAAATCAATCAAAACCATTAGTTGCTGCATTTGGACATAGAGATGGAGATAATGCCCGTTGGATTGCTAAAGCAAAACAAAACGGATGGAAGTTTCCCGAAGATAATGACTTTCAACAGGTTTCTCAAATGCTACCTGAACAAATAGTAAATACTTGGAATAGTGCATATCCTAATGGTAATTGGGCTATTCGTTCTATTCGTGGTGAAGGTGATTTCGCAAAGTGCGTATTTATTGACGACCTTATGCCAGCATGGTTTAATCTATTAAAATCAAAACAAGGAGGACGGGAAGATATTATTAAGTGGCTTCCTTCTTCTGAGTTTAAAATTTTATTAGACAGTAATGGTAAAAGAGTTGTTTTTAAAGAAAAGAAAAGAAATAGAAGCAAATATGATGATAGGCTTTTTTATCATTCTCCTACTAATACTTGGATTAGACCTCATTATTTTGATAAAGGCGCAAAGAGAACAAAGCATCAACCTTATGCAAATGATAACACTCAAATAAACACTTGGTTAGAAAAATTGTCTCAGGCGAGTTTTTCTGGTAGAGCGTGGTTTTATGTTAATGATAACCCTATGGACTTGAGTTATGTTGAAGTGGTTAATATTCCTGTGGGTGGAAAACTACCCGAATCTATTAATAAAGTAACTAATGAAAAACCAGTAGAAGGAATTCTATTTAATTCATTTAGAGGGTCAAGGAGTGAATTAGATGGTTATTTAGGACATATAGGAGAAAGTAAATTACTTGATTTTTGGGAAACTGGAATAAAGGAAGGACATAAAGAAGGTGCTGATATGCACAATTCTCGTCCTAAAACACCCGATGATGTAAGAGCAAAAGAAAAACATGAAAAGGTTTCACTAAGACTTAGCAGACTTTTGCCATTAAAGACTCTTGATTCAAATAAAAATATATTAGGGCATTACACTTCTGTTTTGGAAGTAGAAGATAGACTTCAAGAATTAAAAGATATTCCTTCAATAATAGAGAGAATTATACAACAGACTAAGAAAAATAAAAGAGAAAAGAAACAAAAGTTTCTTGAAAAGGAATTGCCTAATGAAAAGGAACAACTGGAAAATTTCTTAAAAACAAGAGAGGAATTAATTGCTGAACAAAGAAGGCTTTCAGGTATGTTTAAAAAATCTTGGTTTGATATTCTTAGGATGTGAGTAAATGGAACTTGAAGCCTTCAATTTTGAACATGAGATGGATATGCAGTTATCCAAAAACTCATTTCCTTATTTCTTTCAAAATGTATTAGGTTTTGATTTTCCTTCATATATACAGGAATGGCACGAATTAATGCACTCTACTCAAAGAACTGTAATTATTTGTTCAAGAGACCACGGAAAATCTGTATTTATGCATTCATGGGTTGTATGGAAATTAATCTTTGAAGAACCTCCATATCAAATGCTTTATATTTCTTCTAACCAAAAGCAGACTTTAGTTCACATGAGAGATATTGACAAGATGTTTACTCATCCTATGCTCAAAAAATTCAAACCTGCAAGAGGTTGGGCTATTGGAAACATTACATTGACAAATGGTAATCAAATCCTTGAAAGGTCGGTTGGCTCTCAGATTCGTGGACTTCACCCTCAAGAAATTATTATTGACGACCCCTTGAAAGAATTTAGTATGACTGGTATTCAAAAGGTTACAGATTGGTTTTACGGGGATATGATTCCTACACTTCACCATACTGCATCTTTGCGTGTTATTGGAACACCTTTCAGTTATACAGATATTTACCAACAATTAGCAGAAAATCCCGCTTATACTGTAAATACCTATCCCTGTTTAAATGCACTAAACGAACCGTTGTGGCCTGACCGTTGGAACTATGAGGCGTTAATGGCTCGTAAGGCAGAAGTTGGTTCATTAATGTTCACAAGAGAATATATGTGTGTTCCTATTTCAACAGGGACTTCTCTCTTTAGTCCTGAGCATTTAGATAATGCAAAGAATAAAGATTTAGTTTTGAAACCAATGAAGCGTGAAGGCTATAAATACTTTATAGGAGTAGACCCTGCTATTTCTACTGATGGTGATTACAATGTTATTACTGTCATAGAGATGGATGCCGAAGAAAATAAATCAATTATATATGTTGATAGAGCAAAGAATGTTCAATTCCGAGAAAACATTCAAAAGGTAAAACTATTAAATCAAGTGTTTAGACCTGAAGTTATTCTGTTTGAAACAAATACCTTCGCTAAATCATTTACTCAAGAACTTCGCCAAGTTGCAGATGTTAATGTTCATGACTTTGATACCACCCGAAGAAAGAAACAGGAGATTATTCTAAATTTACAAATGACTCTTGAAAATGGAAAGATTAACTTCCCATACGGGAATGAAGAAAGTAGAAAGGTTTCTTCTTTATTGATTGAAGAATTGTCAATGTTTGCGATTACAGAACGAGGAAAGTTTGAGGGAATTGGGGCGCACGACGATATGGTTATGAGCCTTGCTTTAGCAAATGCAGCCACTTATCAAGCATCAGATAACTTCATACTGCTTGACGATTTAGGGCTGTTTGGCGATGAGCCAAAGCAACCACAACGGGGCTATTCTTCTACCATAGGTTTGAATTTTTGAGGTATTTATATGACAGAACAGGCAGATAAATACCGCCTAGCGGCTGAACAAATGAACCGTTTAGCCGATTTAGATGAAGAAGAGGAAGAAGTTAAAGATACCATAGAAACGGAATTAGATACTGAATTAAAGAGTATCTTTAGCAATTCTTATGTTATGTCTGAGCATGAAGAGATTGTTAAGTTATCCAATACTTTTAACATTAATGCTAGTGATGCAAGAAAAAGACTTTCTGTTTTTCCTAATGAATATATAGTTCAAGAGCATTCTATTCCTGATTTAGTTAGAAAGATGAGAAAGTCTCGTAGAGCGTTAAAGGGAGAATACAGAACAAGAATGTCTAAAGCAATTGACACAATGATTGATGCTTATACAGACCATTTAAACAAGTGTATTGATTCTATTACATGGCTATCTGATTATCAAGTTCCTTTGCGTAAGATGAGATATAACGAAAAAGATTTATCTAAACTCCACAAGATGAAGAGTTCTGAATTAAGAAGAAAAACGATTGATGCTCTTTGTAAATACTGGGAAGCAGAATTAGAACAGAATGGGATGGCTTATGGAAAAGAATACTCCGTATTGCATAAGACAATGAGTTCTGCAAAAAAAGATTTTAGAAATACTATTTCTAAAATTACAGACCAATCTTTAACAAAGTCAAAGAAACAAAGAACAGAAGATTTTATTTTGAAAACTGTTTGTGAAAATCCAGGAATTAATGCTGCTGGAATACATGAAAGAATGCCTTCTACTTTACATAAAGCATCAAGCCCTAATTCTATTTCAAAGGCCATCAAGAAGTTAGAAATCACTTCTGTTAAGGGTAATTATTATAAGGTTCCTTCTATGATTAAGAAAAACATTTGGGCTTATACTGCTGCATTTATTGACTCGGATGGTTATATTACTCTTGACCGTAATATGAATCCAAGAGTAGGATTAGTGGCAACAGGAACAAGAGGTCGTGCATTTATGGAAGAAATGCATAAGTCTTTAGGTTTTGGCAGAATGCACTTAGACCAAAAATCTCCACAGGCGACTCGACTAATTAACAGATTAAACTTTTATTCTCAGGATGATGTAACAAGGTTATTGACTAAGTGTTTACCTCATTTTAGATTAAAGAAAGGAAACGCTGAATTACTTCTTGAATTAATTCGTATGAAGAAATCTTACAAGAAAGCCGATTGGTATAA
>CENT01026943.1_pt1 | contig 11136 bp, 5 predicted proteins | sample 530141 | NCBI WGS metagenome assembly CENT01 (sample SAMEA2591074, study PRJEB7988) | marine metagenome | isolation source: saline water (ENVO:00002010), including | reverse complement strand
ACGCTAGTGCAGAAGATTTTGCATTGGAAATAGTTTCATCAGCACCAGTTAATGGTTCTGTTGGAGATAACGAAAACGGTCGTCTTGTAAAGTACGGCGAGCACATTTACGTTTGGTGTAACCACCAGGGTATCTGGGCAAAGTTTGCAAACGCAAGTGATTTTACATCACTTGAAACAAGACTTTCACAGCAGGAAGCTGCAAACGACACAGACGTTGCTTCTTTGGAAGTGATCGATTCTTCATTGGAAGTAAGAATTTCAGAAGAAGAATCAGCAATGCTTTCAGCAGTTTCATCAATTAACGTAGTTGCTGCTGCTGAAGAAAGCTCACTTGAAATTCGTCTTTCAGGCGAGGAAGTTGCTCGTGCAGCCGACGTTGATGCAGAGGAAGCAAGAGCGATCGCAGCAGAAGGATCTGTTGACACAAAGTTGGCTCAGGCAATTTCTGACAGAGGAGCAGCAGTTTCTTCTGAGATTGCAAGAGCAGGGGCAGCAGAAGGTTCGCTTGTAACAAGGCTTTCAGGTGAAGAAGTAGATAGAGCCTCAGAGGACTCATCTCTTACAACTAGATTAGCAGCAGAAGAGTCTGCAAGAGCATCAGGTGAGCACAGCAATGTGTCATCTCTTGTAAATGCCAACGGAGATCGTGTTAGCGCAGATGCATCACTTGAGACTCGTCTTTCATCAGAGGAAGATAGAGTTGACGCAATTCTTGCAGCTTCAACAGCAGATAAAGATTCATTTGCAGAAGTTGTTTCATTTATCAATGCTATTGATCTGGCTCACGACACACAGACATCAACAGAGATTTCAACACTTGCAGCAGATATTGCTTCAATGGAGACATCTTTGGAAGCTGTGGACACATCACTTGAAACAAGACTTTCAGGCGAAGAAGTTCAGCGTGCAGCGGACGATGCTTCACTTGAAACAAGAGTTTCAGAAGAAGAAGATGCAATGGTTGCAGATGCAGCATCGTTAACAACAAGAAAGTCAGCAGAAGAGTCAACAAGACTTGCAGCAGATAATTCACTTGGTGGAAGAATTGGAGTTGAGGAAGTTGCGAGAGCAGCAGGTGATGCCTCACTTGAATTAAGACTTTCAACAGAAGAGGACGCAATGGCAGCAGGTGATTTATCACTTGAAACATTGTTGTCTGGCGACGCCACCGATAGGGCTTTGGACGATTCATCAATCGAAACAAGAATGTCAGAAGAAGAATCAGCAATGCTTTCAGCAGTTGCTTCGGAAGAAGCGGTAAGAATTGCTGCTGATGGTTCATTAGAGTTGCTTGTTTCAGCAGAAGAAGTTGCAAGAGCAGCAGCAGACGCTTCATTGACAACAAGAGTGTCAGATGAAGAGAGTGCAAGAATGGCAGCAGATACCTCTATTGAAACGAGACTTTCAAATGAAGAGTCGAGTGAAGTTGTAGACAAGGGTTCACTTGAAACACGCCTCTCAAATGAAGAGGACGCAATGGCAGCAGGCGATTCCTCAGTGGAAACAAGATTTTCAAATGAAGTCTCTACTGAGAAGTCAAGAATCGACGCAATCCTTGATTCAGCAGATGCTGATAAGGACACATTCGTTGAACTTGTTTCTTTCATCACTGAGTTTGATGTAGACGCTGACGACGCTTTGGCATCATATCAGTTGGTTATCGACTCAAGAATTACAGCAGAAGAATCAAACATGGCAGCAGGCGATTTGTCACTTGAGACAGAACTTGCAGCAAAGATTGTTGAAAGACAGTCTGCGATTACTTCATTGGAAACAAAGCACTCTGGTGAGATTTCTACACTCGCAGCATCAATTGATTCTGTCGAGGTTAGAGAAGAAAACAGACACCTTAGAGTTGATTTCGGTGGAACAACACCAGTTACTTCATTCACAGTTCCAGGGACTTCATTCCCAACAGGATTTAAGATGGATGAACATGGTATGGTTCAGGTTTTCCAAGACATGGGAAGCAGTAAGTTCCGTCACTTAGTTGCACCAGTTGAGATTGATATGACATCTGGCGATGTTACAGTCCAGCTTGGTTCATCAGCTAAGTCAGGTTTCGCAGTATTCTATATGTTTGCTGATGACGAAGGAGCAGTAACGGAACCGTCAAATGCGACACAGTTCCAGTTTGCGGTATCAAACTCAAGTTACGATGCTAACGCACCAGCGGAATTCTCAGAGACTTACGCAGGTGCCAGTAACCAGACATATATTTATATTGTTGACTTGGATAATGCTTCGTATACAACATCATCAGAATACGGATACACATCGTACAACTGGACTCTCAATACTCCACTTGGAGTGGATTATGATTCGTCAACCAATACATATACTTACCAACTCGCTTGGGGTAACGTTGGCGAAACTGGAGCATATATCAGATGGTATTCGCAGGAAAGTACAGACGGTGGTGTATCTTGGGGTTCAACTCAGTACACTGATACTGATGTTACTCTCAGTGAGTATGGACCGCAAGGTACAGACAACACATCTTTCCCTAGTACAAGTCCTGCAATCCCTGCACAGGGACCAGGAGTTGGCTCTGCTTTCAAGATTTGGGCAGAAGGTTATGATGTAAGCGGCAACTTGCTCTTTACAGCAGGTAGCGAGTCAGCACCTTACTACAACTTGGATACAGACCATGACTTCCAGATGTATTCAGGATCTCACTACACTAGCAGCCAGCTTTACTGGCACACAAGTGGCTCGTCAGGTCTTAATTCTGTTTTCGGTCAGCAGAGAGATGTTACACTTACCAAGCCATCATCATTGAATGTTGGTGACAACTTCAGTGACAACATTGCAGGCTTTAATGCTAACTATAATGCTTACAATTATGGTTGGGATAGTTATTCTACAAACTGGGCACTTACGGGTACAGATGCTGCCGAATTCGACATCATGCCGTACCAGTCTGGCGACCAGCAGTCTGCTAGTAACTCGGGTGACGTATCGCTCAAGTTCAAGGAAAACGGCGGTAGTTCTAACAGACTAGTTCCAGCATCTGGAACATATACCGTAAGACTTACAGCATCTAATGCTGCTGGTTCTGACGTTATTTGGGACATCACAATAGTAATTTAAGTTTGCTATTTATTTGATTAAAAATTCAGTTTTTAACTGATATATTTTAGGGGTGGTACCTTCGGGTACCCCCCGCTTTTTAGCGATTTTTATAATCGCAGTGTTTTTTACAATTATAGGAGGATAAAAACACATGAGTAGAATTAGTATTTTAAACGCAACAGCGAAGGACTTTGCAGTAGAAGTTGTAAGTTCTTTGCCATCAGGCACATCTCACGAAGATGGTCGCATCGTAAAAGCGATGAACGGACAGAGCGAACCAGTACTTTACGTATGGGACGCATCATCACTTTCATGGATTGAGTTTGGTAACGCTTCTGATCTTACATCACTTGAAACAAGACTTTCAAGCGAAGAGGTAAGTCAGGATGCAGATGCTGCTTCATTAGAGGCAATTGACACATCGCTTCAGACAAGAATCTCAGAAGAAGAGGTTGCCCGTGCATCAGCAGTTACAGCAGAGGCTTCAAGAGCAGCTTCCGTAGAAACTTCACTTGAAACAAGACTTTCAGAAGAAGAGTCAGCAAGAGCAGTTGATGTTGACGCAGAAGAGACAAGAGCTATTGCAGCAGAAGGTTCTCTTGATACAAAGATTTCACAGGAAATCGTAGATAGAGAAGCAGCAGTATCAACTGAGGCTTCAAGAGCAGAAGCAGCAGAAGACTCAATTGAACTTCGTCTTTCAAATGAAGAAGATTCAAGAGCAGCAGCAGACACTTCACTTGAAACAAGACTTTCAAATGAAGAGGTTCTTAGAGCATCAGAAGACGCATCAGTTGCAACACTTCTTTCAACAGAAGTTTCAAATAGAATCGCAGGAGACGCTTCACTTACAACTCGTCTTTCAAATGAGGAAGACAGAGTAGACGATATCCTTTCAGGTGCAGACGCTGACAAGGATTCATTCGCAGAAATCGTTTCACTTGTTAACTCAGTTGACACAGATAACGACAATGCTTTGGCAACAGCGGTATCATCTCTTAACACACTTCGTTCAGACGCAGAGTCTTCGCTTGCAGCGGTTGACTCTTCACTCGAAGTTCGCCTTTCAGGAGAAGAAGTACAGCGTGCGACTGACGACGCTTCAATTGAGACAAGACTTTCAAACGAAGAAGATTCAAGAGCTTCAGACGTTGCTTCACTTGAAACAAGACTTACTTCTGATGAAGCAGCACGTCTTGCTGGTGACTCGTCACTTGAACTTCGTCTTTCAAACGAAGAGGTTGCAAGAGCGGCAGATGATGCCTCGATCGAGCTTCGTCTTTCAAATGAAGAAGATGCAAGAGTGGCAGGTGACTCATCACTCGAATCTGACATCTCAACAGAGAAGGCAGCAAGAGAGGCAGCAGACTCTTCACTTGAAACAAGACTTTCAAATGAAGAAGATTCCCGTGCAGATGCAGTTTCAGCAGAGGCTTCATCAAGAGTAGCGGCTGATGGTTCACTTTCAACAAGAATTGGAGATGAAGAATCAGCACGCCAGGCAGGTGACTCCTCATTGACAACAAGAATCGGTAACGAAGAAGTTGCTCGTGCAGCGGCTGATTCATCAATCGAGCTTCGTCTTTCACAGGAAGAAGATGCAAGAGCGGCTGATGTTTCTTCAGTTGAAACAAGACTTTCAAACGAGGAAGATTCTAGAAGTGCTGGCGATTCATCACTTGAGACAAGATTCTCAGGTGAGGTTTCAACAGAGAAGGCAAGAGTTGACGCAATTCTCGCTGGCTCAGATGCCGATAAGGATTCATTTGCTGAGATTGTTTCAGTTATCAACTCACTTGAGACAGATAACGACAGCAACTTTGCAGCACACGTTCTTTCAGTATCAACAAGAATCTCAACAGAAGAGGTTGCCCGTGCAGCAGGTGATGCTTCACTTGAGTCAGATATCTCTTCAGAGGTTGTTGCAAGAGATGCAGCTATTGCTTCACTTGAAACAAACCACTCAACGCTTATCTCAACAGAGAACTCTTCAATTAGTTCACTTGAGACAAGAGAGAATTATAGACACAACAAGATCGCATTCTCATCAGTGTCTTCACTTACAGTTGCTGGTTCATCATTCCCAACAGGGTTTGATATGACTGAGCACGGTATGATTCAGTTGTTCGAGGAAGATGGTTCAGGTAACCTTCACGCTTTGGTTGCTCCAATGGAAATTGACATGACAACAGGTGATGTTACTTTCACATTTGAGTCATCAATCTCAGGTGTTGCTGTGTTCTATTCTTTCGCTGATGACGAAGGTACAGTAACAGTATAATTTGCTTTTAAGCAACTGTACAAATAAAAACTGAATAGTTTTAAGGGGGGCTTTTGCCCCCCTTTTTTTTTATTATTGTAAAATTGGCGTTTTACGCTCTACAAGACTATTTATTACTGAAAAACTTTGACTTTTTCATATTTTAAGCACCAAGGTGAGGAGAAAGACTAAATGTCTAATTTACTAGAGCAAGCACTTGTTGACGCAAAGGCACTAAAAGATGCAGCAGTCAAGAGCGCAGAAAATGAATTACTAGAGAAATACGCTGACGAAATGCGTTCAGCAGTATCACGTCTTCTTGAGCAGGAAGAGGAGCAACTCGATGAAGAGATGGCTATGGGAGGAATGTCTCCAGATATGGCTGCACCAGCTTTCACCGATGGTGAGAGACTTTGCCCTTGTCCTGAATCAGACGAACCACAAGAGATTGACTTCGCTCAACTAAGAGCAGCAATTGAGGCAGAAGAAGAAGAGGCGGGAATGGATTTAGGTATGTCCGATGAAGAGCCTGCTTTGGAACCTGCTGGAGAGGAAGAAGAGTTAGAACTTCAGGAAGATGAAGAAATCGAACTTAATCTTGGTGAAGAATTAGAAATCGTCGAAGAAGATGAAGAAATTAATCTCGAAGCCCTTGAGATTGATCATAAGCCAGAGCGACAAGATATTATTTCTATTCCTTTGGAAGAAGAGGAAGAGGTAGAAGAAGTTGCGTCTCAACTTGACGAAGAAGAGACAGAGCAAGTTCAAGCCCCTACTCTTACCGAGGAAGAAGAAATGATTCAAACTCTTACAGCCCGTAATACGGAACTGGAAGAGGAAATCGCACAGCTTCAGAATCAAGCACAGGGTTTTGATGTTCGACAGCAGAGATATCGTTCTGCTATCGACAAAATAACTCAACGACTGGCGGAAGTTAACCTTTCCAATGCCAAGTTGTTGTACACGAATCGCATTCTAAATAATGCCTCTTTGAATGAGCGACAAAGAAATGAAATTGTCGAGTCCATTACGGGTGCTGGTTCTGTTGAAGAAGCGAAAACAATTTTCGAGACACTTCAAAACACAATGTTGAGTAGCGAGACTCCAAAAAAGTCAGCACCAAATACATTGAGTGAAGCAGTAAAGAGAAGCGTTTCGCCATTTGCTTCAAGAGGAAGTGTTCCTCAGAAGCAGACAGATACATTCTCTCAGAGAATGCAGCAATTAGCTGGAATTAATAAATAAAGACAAATAAATCATTCGGAGGTAATATACAAATGTCTATTTTACAAAATCTTACAGAAGGAATCGTTAATCGTGATCTTTCTAAGGAAGGTGAGGCTATTCTCAACAAGTGGGAAAAGACTGGTCTTCTTGAAGGAATCACTGGCGATTTCAACAGAAATCAAATGGCGGTTCTCCTTGAGAACCAAGCGAAGGAACTCCTTCGTGAATCAAACACAATGAAAGGTGGCGACGTCGAAGGCTTCGCTGCTGTAGCATTCCCAATCGTTCGTCGTGTATTCGGTGGACTTTTGGCACAGAAGCTCGTTTCAGTTCAGCCAATGAGCCTTCCATCAGGACTCGTGTTCTTCATGGACTTCGTTAAGCAGAACGATTCAGACAGAACTTTCCAGAACGGTATGGGCACCAATAATCCATCAGTATTCGGTGGGCAGAAAGTTGGTTCAGAAATTCTTGAAGGCGTAGAGTTGGATCCTGAGAAGGCAACAACTGGTACACCTCAGTTCCAAGATCTTATTCACGGACACACTTCAGCTCGTGGTTCAGCAAAAGCAACAGGTGTTGTTGCAGCGGGTACAACTTTCGACGTTGGCGGCACTGCTGTAGTTGGTGATGATAACGCTCTATTGATTGACTTTGATGCTGATATCTTGGCTACTGTTGACGCAGCAAAGGTAACAGTTATGGAAGTCAAGTGTCCTGCTACACTCGGCGCAGCACCTAACATTGCTGCAAACGGGCAGATTGCTCAACTTGCAGACGGCGATCTTCGCCATCTCCACTGTGACGGCGGTCTTGTTAGAAGACTTACAAAGGACTTAGGAACAGTAGGTACTGATAGAATCATCAAGCTCGTTTTCATCGAAGCAGGCGCTAATGCAGGAAAAGCTGATGCTGCTGCCGATAACGAATTGACTCTTGAGTTTGCAATTACTGATAATCTTGTACAGGGTAACGTTCTCGGTTCAGTAAAGGGTGCATTAAGCTGGGAGCTTGAAGAAAACGGTGACCTCCCAGAGATTTCTATCAGAGTTGATTCATCAGCTATCACAGCGATGACTCGTAAGTTGAAGGCTTCTTGGACACCAGAGCTTGCTCAGGACTTGAACGCTTATCACAACCTTGATGCAGAGGTTGAGCTTACAGGTATTCTTTCAGAGCAGATTGCTTTGGAAATCGACCAAGAGATTCTTTCAGATCTTATCGCAGGTGCTCAAGCGAGCAAGTTGTATTGGTCACGTCGCCCAGGTCTTTTCGTTAACCGATTGACTGGTCAGGACGCAACATCATTGGCTTCACCACCTGACTTCACAGGTTCAGTAAGCGAATGGTACGAGACTCTCGTTGAGACAATCAACGACGTTTCAGCCGACATCCACAGAAAGACTCTTCGTGGTGGTGCTAACTTCTTGGTTTGTGGACCAGAGGTTGCAAACATCCTTGAGTTCACCTCTGGTTTCCGTGCATCAGTTACTCATGACGATGCAACTGGTTCAGTTGGTGCTGTTCAAATTGGCTCAATCAACAAGAAGTGGGACTTGCACGTAGATCCTTACTTCCCAAGAAACGCTATTCTTGTCGGTCGTAAGGGTGCTTCATTCCTTGAGAGTGGCTACGTTTACGCTCCTTATGTACCGTTGCAGGTTACTCCTACAATCTTCGATACCGCAGACTTCACACCTAGAAAGGCAGTGATGACACGCTACGGTAAGAAGATGGTTCGTCCTGACATGTACGGTCTTGTTATTTGCCGTGACCTTGAAGGTTAATGAATAAATAACTTTTAGAGTTTCACTCTAACAAATAAGCCCCTTCCGAAAGGTTGGGGCTTTTTTTGTATCTTCTGAACTACTTACTAAAGAAAATGCGGAGGAAGCCCTGAATGGCGAAACCAACCCTTACACCAAAACAACAGACGAGTGCAATTGTACTCCCAGAGAACTATCCTCTACCAGCAGAAGGAACAGAAGAGAAAGATAACTTAATAGATTCTTTTCCTTTCGGGATTTACGCTAATGTAGAATATTGGTTTGATGAAGCTGGAGAAACAGAACAAGCTCAAGTGGATACCTTTCTTAAAGGTGCAGCAGATCAAGTTGCTTATACATATAGGAAACTTGGTGGAGACGTACTAGATATCGAGCTAACAAAAGAGCAGGTATTTGCAGCTTATGAAGAGGCAGTTTTGGAATATTCCTACATTTTGAATATTCATCAGACAAAAAATACACTTTCCAATTCACTTGGGAATTCAACAGGTTCATTCAATGAAGATGGGACGATAACAGAAAGTGTAGTGGAAAATACTGTTGTTAACAAAAGGACTCATATATCACTGAAATATCCAAGATTCGACTTTGCTTACGCAAGAAGAGTAACAGAGGGTATTTCGGAAGAAGCAGGCGTAGGTGGCTCCACCACTGTGTATTCTGCCTCCATTGATATTCAATCGGGAGTTCAGGATTATGACTTGCAACAGATTATAGGTTCTGATGAAGATTTCCAAGCACTGCTAGGCTATGATCCAGAGGTAGAGGGGCAAGAACCGCAAAAGTTTCTTATCAAAAGAGTATTCTATAAGACGCCAAAAGCTATGTGGAGATATTATGGACAATATAATGGTGTAAACGTCTTGGGAAATTTGTCAACCTATGGGCAGTATGCAGATGATTCAACTTACGAGATTGTACCCATGTGGCACAACAAGTTACAAGCAAAGGCATACGAAGAGTCTCTCTATGTGAGAACTTCACATTATTCTTACGAACTTAGAAATAATAAATTAAGAATATTCCCAGTACCAAGCACCACTTATCCAGAGAAACTTTGGGTTGAATTTATTTATCCGAAGGATACTTGGGATGACAATGTTGAGGATGGTAAGACAGGTTCCGACGGTGTAAATAATATGAACACCATGCCACTTCAAAATCTTCCTTATAAAAATATCAACTCTATTGGTAAGCAGTGGATAAGAAGGTTTGCACTCGCACTCGCAAAAGAGATGTTAGGGCTAATTCGTTCAAAGTTCTCGTCGATTCCCATCCCAGGGAACGATATTTCAATGAACGGCGATGCTCTCGTTTCGTCTGGTAAGGAGGAGCAGGATGCTCTTCGTGAAGAACTTAAAGTCACTCTCGATGAGCTAACATATACAAAGTTGTTAGAATCCGATGCTGAGACAGTTGAAAACTCAGCAAGAATCATGACGCAGATTCCAAATGCGATTTTTACAGGATAAGGGGAAAAGATAACAAATGTCTGACGAATGGACGCAACCAGATGCTCCACCACCTCCACTCTTTACTGGAAAGAAAGAGAGAGATTTGGTAAAGCAAGTAAATGATGAGCTTATAGAGAGAGTCATTGGGCAGACAATTGTGTATTACCCAATTGATGTTGAGCGTTCGAACTTTCACCCAATTTATGGGGAAGCAATAGAGAAGACTTACCTTCCACCAATAAGGGTACATGCACTTGTTGAGAAAGGTGAGACTGATAGAACTTTTACTAATTATGGTGTTGACAAAGTAAGCAATATCGTGGTACATTTTCACAAGAGAAGATTGACAGAAGATCAGGACTTGTTTGTCCGAGAGGGAGATTTCATCCTTTACGATAACGAACATTATGAAATTTCAGAATTGTCTCAACCAAGATATCTTTTTGGACAAGAGGGGCATAAATTTGAAATAACAGCAACTTGCAGAAAGGCAAGAGAGGGTTCATTTGATGGCAGATGATAAAGATTTAAAAGAAATCGACATCGCACCTAGCACGCTCGAAGATGTCGATACGGCAACCTACAACTGGCTAAATGAACAGCTTGATGTAAAAACGAAAACAAATAAAGGTTTTAGAAAAGTTCCAGTTCAATGGGTTGCGGGCGAAAAAGCGTTCCAAATGAAGAACAACCCAAACCTTCGAGATTCTTCAGGTGCTTTGATTATGCCGATGATAACTATCGAGCGTTCATCTGTTATAAAAGATCCAGCGAGAAAGGGCACTGCTTATGGAAACATTCCGAATCGAGGAGACAACAAGGGCGGCGCAATTACAGTCGCCAGGAGAATAAAGCAAGATAAAACAGGTAACTTCTCAAATGCTCAATCTAGAAAGAGAACTGGAAAGTTAAACTTTAGAACAAGAAAGCAAGAAAAGGTTGTATACGAGACAATTACTATTCCTATGCCTGTTTACGTGGAAGTTACTTATTCAATTTCCTTGCGAGCAGAATACCAGCAGCAAATGAATGATATGGTTCAGCCATTCATAACCGAGCCAGGAGGCACGAACTACTTAACGGTACAGAACAATAATCATTCTTACGAAGCGTTCATGGAATCAGATTTCACACTAGAAAATACTGTTTCCGACATGCAAGGCGAGCGAAGCTATGAAACGAAGATTCAATTAAAAGTTCTTGCACCACTAATCGGCGACGGCGTAAACCAAGAAACACCTAAGTATGTTGTTCGTGAAAATGCTGTTGATGTGAAAATACTGAGAGAAGTATCTACGCTGGACTCAAATTACGTTCCGAGAAGATTGACA
>CENT01045063.1_pt1 | contig 11215 bp, 17 predicted proteins | sample 530141 | NCBI WGS metagenome assembly CENT01 (sample SAMEA2591074, study PRJEB7988) | marine metagenome | isolation source: saline water (ENVO:00002010), including | reverse complement strand
AAGTACGGTTACGAGGTTAGTGGTTCTCCTGCCTATGCAATGGAAGCCCTTGGTTACAAGGGTAAGAGATAATGGAGTACTTACAAGAGGTCACTGATTGGGGAGATACTAAAGTCTCCAATCATACCTACATCGTGAACAAACAAGGTCAACTCGCTGGGTATATCAAGGTAGGTACTACCGAAGAAATCTGGTTCAAGAAACCTATGAAACAATGGTCAAAGGCGAGAAGAAAGTTTAAAAAACTTGTTGACAAAACTAGTTAAAGTATGTTATAATACTTGTATTGATAATGAGAAATGAAAGGTGATTTTATGAAGATTGTAATCCAAACCCAAATCCTTGAGAACTACGCTGCCCATGATGAGAACTATTCTCACGGGGTCGATGAGTCGTATTGGAAGGCGAAAGGTGGTAACACCTACGTGGTCGAGGGTGTATCTATTGAGGACGCACAGTCCGAGGGTTACTACGATACCATCTTCGATTTAATCACGGAGAACAACGAGGCGTTCCAAGAGTACATCTTGGGTTCTGACTTGATTGATGACGTGGACTTTGTTGAGTCTGACCACAAACAAGCGTGGGAATCAATCACCTATATCACCCAAAAGGGTGAACAGTTTTATGCAACCAAGACCGTGGAGAACGGTGAGTATGGTTACATGAGGAAAGAGATTGCAAAGGTAGTCGAGTCCTATATAATGAAAGATAGGGACTTTGATGGTGCGAATTCTTTCTTCGAGAACGGAACATTCCGTAAACAGTTCCATCTCGTTGATGGTACGGTTTGTAATAACAGTAGTGAATTTTTAAATGTGATAGGAGCATAGTATGAAAAAATTTGAAGTAAGATTAGCAACCACGGGTCAAGCGTGTTTCAAGTGGTACAGTTTTGATACCGCTAAAGAGGCAGTGAAGTTTGTTTTAAAACAACTGCATGAAGTTGGGTTTACCGTTGATGGTAAAACCTATGAAGAGAAGTTCGAGGAAATCGAATGGGTAGGAAAAGGGAGAATAGTCAATGTATGATTATCATCGATTAATTGCAGCTGCCATGGTTGCACAACAACGTGGCAAGTCTGACTGGTGTAAAAAGTATTGGGGTGGGGTCGTTGACCAACTCGTAAAAAATATGCGTAAACAGGAAACTGTACACTAAAACTCTTATAAATAGTAGTATAATATAAGAGGTCGTTATGCCAGTAAATAGTAATGTTCAGATATCCGATGAGGAACTGACAACCAATCTTAACTACTTACAACCTACGGGTTTTAAAGTAGTCATCGATAGAACGAAGTATCCTAACATGGAATACTTTGTTCAGTCTGTCAGCCATCCAGGCGCCCAGTTAACTCCAATGGAACTTCCTGTTCGCAGAATTACATCTGTTCCTTTGGCGGGTGACAAGATAACATTCTCTGAGGTATCGTTTCAAATCATCTTAGACGAAGACATGAAGTCTTATCGTGAGATGTTTGATTGGATGCTTCGTATAGTGAATGATGGACAAGTGAATCAAAGTCAGAGGGACACAAAGAAACCCACTTACGCAGATATTACATTACACGTACTGTCCAGTCACAACAACACTACACAAAAGATTAGATATCTAGATTGTGTTCCGACTGGTCTTGGTGATATCAATTTTGAATCTACCCAAGGCGACACTACATACGTCACTTTTAACGCATCATTCAGGTTTTCACAATTTGAAATAGTTTGACATTTTCGTTTATTTTTGGTATAATACATTATGATTGATTTAGAAAGCATCCTAGCGGAGTGGAAAGAAGACTCCCAAATATCCCCACATCAACTTGATGAAACTTCACGTGTGACCCCAGCGTTACACTCCAAGTATCTTGAGTATCTGTCTCTGACCAAACTACGTCTAAAGAAGGCGGAGTTTAAACAGAAGGAACTACTCAAGGACAAGTATCTCTACTACGAAGGAAAGATGTCCCAAGAGGATATCGAATCACGTGGTTGGGCATATGACCCATACGATGGTCTTAATGCCACCACCAAAAACTTCAAAGAGTACTACTACGATTCCGATAAAGATATTCAAGAATCTGAGTTGAAGATACAGTATCTTAAAACTACTATAGATACTTTAACCGAAATAGTTACGAATCTAAACTGGAGACACCAGACGATTGGTAACATGATTAGATGGAGGGCCTTTGAAGCAGGTCAATAACTAGATGTTAAAAGAGATGAAAGAAACATTCACTGTAAATAAAATCTACCAATCAAGATGGGTCTGGTATCATACTATTCTCGCATTTGAAATTTTTCTAACAAATATATTGTTGATTGCGATTTTAGTTAAAATGCCGTGAGTATTCCCAACACCATCACTGTTGGTCTAAAAGACCATTCCATGATGTTGGTTGACTGTAATCAACATCAACTCCAAGAACTACGAGATTATTTCTCGTTCTTTGTGCCTGGCTATAAGTTCATGCCTGCGTACAAGTCTCGTAAATGGGATGGCAAAATTAAACTCTTCAATCAGATTACTCGTGAACTTAACACGGGTCTATACGAACATCTGAAGAAGTTTTGTTCTGACCGTATGTATCCTCTCCAACTACAGGAGACAGACTATGGTCATCCCGCCAAGACCAATCACGTACAACACCAGAACCTTGTTAAGTTTCAGGAAGAACTGAAACTACCCTTTCCGTTGCGTGACTATCAGTACGATGCGATAACACATGGCATCGAAAAGAAACGGGCAATCCTATTGTCACCGACAGGTAGTGGTAAGTCGTTTATCATTTATAATCTACTGAGGTGGTATCTTGATAACTTTGATAAACAGGTTCTTATTGTTGTTCCGACAACAAGTCTAGTAGAACAGATGTACAAAGACTTTGAGGACTATGGATATGACGTGAAAGAGAATGTGCATCGTATCTACAGTGGTAAGGATAAGACAACCGACAAACCTATCATCATATCTACATGGCAATCCATCTATAAGTTTCCGAAGGAATGGTTCGAGGATATGGGTTGTGTGTTTGGTGACGAGGTACATTTATTCAAGGCAAAGTCTCTGTCAGGTATCATGAACAAGTGCGTCAATGCTGAGTATCGTTTTGGTACTACGGGTACACTGGATGGTACAGAGACAAACAAACTAGTACTGGAAGGTCTGTTCGGGCCTACCAAACGTGTTACCATGACCAAGGACTTACAGGAAAAGGGTACACTCGCAAAGATTGATATCACTGTATTGTTACTGCGTTATCATAATGATATATGTCATATGGTAAAGGACTACACCTATCAAGAGGAGATGGACTATATCGTATCCAATGAAAGTCGTAATCGACTCATTAGTAATCTTGCGATTGACTTAAAGGGTAACTCACTGGTCTTATTCCAGTACGTAGAGAAACACGGTAAACCTTTGTTTGACCAGATAAGAGATAAGGCGGGTGACCGTCCTGTATATTATGTGTCTGGTGAAGTAGAGGCAAAAGACCGTGAACAAATCCGTGGTATTGTAGAGGGTCAGAAAAATGCGATTATTGTTGCTAGTTTGGGTACTTTCAGTACTGGTATTAATATTAGGAACTTACATAACATTATATTCGCCAGTCCTAGTAAGTCTCAGGTAAAGGTCTTGCAGTCCATAGGGCGAGGACTGAGGAAGTCTGACGATGGCTCTGTGACCAAGTTGTACGACATTGCGGATGATATGCATATCAAGTCACATAAGAACTTTACATTGCGACATAGTGCCGAAAGAATAAAGATATATACCAAAGAACAATTTCCATATAAGGTACACCAAATTAATTTGAAATGAATAGAATCCCAATGAGAGAAAGGAAACCACGGGGGTTACTATTCGGTGGGTTCACCGCACACTTCGCCCCTGGCCAAAATCCCAATGTCCAGTTCGAAAGGTATGCACACGAACTCGGCCCTGTTGGTGCAAACTCCGATTCTGAATTTGTAAGAGAAGGACTATTCCATCACGGACTAGAGACGTTCCGTAGTTTTGGTAATCATAGAATTGCAACTCATATCAGAAGACAAGGTTGGGATGTAGAATGTATTGACTACGCTATATTCTTTACTAACGAAGAACTCAAGAAACTACTAGATGATAGAATAACCAAAGACACATTGTTTGTTGGTTTCAGTATGATGTTCTACACAATGACAACCGAAAGACTCAAATGGTTCACTGACTATATTAGAGAAACCTATCCTTGGGTGACTCTCATTGCGGGCGGACAGAAGTCTTGGACGGTTACGTGTGTAGATGCAGATTACTATGTCACAGGTAATGGTGAGTTCGCCATGACTGCACTTTGTAAATACATGTTGGGTGAGGACGAAGAACTAAAGATACATAAGACATTAAAGAACGGTGGTCAATTAATTACTGCACAACACAGTTATCCGTGTTTCCCGAAGAGAGATGCGAACATATCATTCGAAGAACGTGACCACATCATGCCGAATGAAACTATAAACATTGAGTTCTCACGAGGATGTATCTTCGAGTGTAAGTATTGTTCGTTCCCTCTGTTGGGTATGAAACAAGATACGACACGTGACGAACAGAACATATACGAAGAACTGCTAGAGAACTACGAGAAGTGGGGTACAACTAACTACTATGTAACGGATGATACAATCAATGATTCCAAGGATAAGTTGGCGTTACTCGCACGTGCGGTTCGCAGACTACCATTTCAACCAATGTTTCATGGGTATATCAGAGCAGACCTATTGATTCGTCATGGCGAAGAAACGTGGAAGGATATGGTTGATATGGGACTGACCGCACACAGTTACGGTGTTGAATCATTCAATCGTGAATCAAGTAAAGCGGTGGGTAAGGGAATGAAACCCGAAGAACTCAAAGCGGGTCTGTTAAAGATTAAAGATTACTTTGAGAAACATTCTCCGAACTATTACTGTGGTACATTCACAATGATGGCAGGACTACCGCACGAGACGTTTGAGACACTTGAATCAACAAAGGATTGGGTCAACACTCACTGGAGAGGTCATGCTGTATCATATCTACCATTGATGTTATCGCAACCAGACGATGAACAAGCGGATGCGATTGACTGGAAAGTATACAATAACTTCATGAAATATGGATATACATACTCATATGATGAACCAATGGTACTAGACCCAGAAACGAAAGAACGTGTCCGTGCTATGTCAAAGGGTAAGAAGAACAGCAAGATGCGGGAGAAAACGAACTGGAACTATTGGGTACATCCGAGTGGTGACTATGATTTTGTCGATATGATTGAATGGGTCAAGGATTTTACTAAGGAGAGAGTTGCCGCTAAAACAAATCCCGCTGGTGTGTGGCAGACATGTTTCGTTCATGCAGAAACGTGGCAAGACCCTAAAGAGGGATATAAATACTATAAAGAGAATCATGAGAATCTCCCTGTTAATGGTCTGATAAATATAATCAGAGAGTACAAACAACGTAAATTGGATTTATGAAATGGACAATGAATTAAGACAGTTTAAGACAACATCTGGTGAAGAGATTGTATGTGAAGTCATGCAGTGGACAGAAGGATATGACTCTGAAATTCTGATTCGAAAGGCGATGAAACTTGTGTTGCATGAATCCGAAGAAGGAGTGAAGTACTATTCGTTTCGTCCGTGGATGGTTTACCAAGAACACCCCGAAGATATTATTGTGTTGAATATCAATAATGTTGTGGGTATAGGTTTTCCGCCCGAGACTCTTCTTGCACAATACCATGAAGCGGTAGAAGAAATGGCAGCTATGTCAGCTGCAAGAGAAAGTGAATATAATAAGACGTTTGAAGAAAAGGTAAGACAAATTGCAAAACGTCAGAAACGTGCTGCATCTCCAGACAAGATAGATGAGATGTTGCAACGTATGGACAGTGGTTCTAATGTTATAGATATGTTTGACCCGAAGAAGGTACACTAAATGGAATTTCCAAATATACAAGAAGCAGGAATCTTCGAAAAGTTTATTGATGACCCAGAGATGGATGCTCAGATTGTTGAGCGAATCTTGGAGAATGGTGACGAGATGAACTACACAACTAACGTCAAATCAGACGTGACATATATCTGTTCACCCCAAAAACAGTTTGACCGTCCGTATCCTGAGATGAACAAGTTGAAAGAATATGTTATAGATTTCTGTAAAGAATCATCCAGAGAAATGAATCTGTCACATGAATGGCATAACAAACGTTTCCACACAGAAGAGTGGAATGATGAATATGTGGCAAATCAGAATGTGAATGGTATGTGGGCATCAAGAGCAACCACTACTGAGATAACAGTACCACATAATCATTGGCCTAATACATGGGCATTCTGTTATTATATTGACCCGCCCGAGGGATGTTCGGATTTAATTTTTCCGACAGTGGGGATAGAGGTTAAAGTTGAACATGCCAAACTGGTTGTTTTTCAAGGTCATCTAATGCACGAAACGGTATCAAAAAGATTTGAGGGTGACCGTTTTATTGTGGCAGGAACAGTAGTAACCAATATTCACCCTAATAAATTGATGAGTTAATGGAGTATCCAACCCTCCCCAATCGCTAAGCTAATTATATCATGGAAATCAAGAAATGTCAAGTACTAATTTAAAAAAAATCGGATTCACCTGTTCTTCCTTCGACCTGTTCCACGCTGGACACGTTAAGATGTTAGAGGAGGCGAAGACTGTCTGTGACTATCTCATAGTAGGATTACAGACTGACCCATCAATAGACCGACCTGAAAAGAACAAACCTATCCAATCGATAACCGAAAGATACATACAGGTAGAGGCTTGTCGGTGGGTGGATAGCATTATTCCCTATGAGACCGAAGAAGATTTGATGGACTTAATGCAACTAATCGACTTCGATGTACGTATCATTGGTGAGGAGTATAGAGAAAAATCTTTCACTGGAATAGATTATTGTCTTGACAATTGTGTCCAGATATACTATAATAAAAGACATCACAGATTTGCAAGTAGCGAATTGAGAAAAAAACTAGGAACTAAATAATGGCAAAGATTAAACCAAAAGATAAACCGCATTACGTAAACAATGCACAATTCTCACAAGCGGTGGTAGATTATGTCACCGAACTGAATGTTGCACGGGACTCTGAGGTAAAGTTACCCATTGTTCCAGACTACATTGCAACATGTTTTCTGAAGATTTGTGAGGGACTATCACATAAGGCAAACTTTGTCAGATACACCTATAGGGAAGAGATGGTCATGGACGCAGTCGAAAACTGTCTCAAGGCAATTGAGAACTATAATCTAGAAGCCGCAACACGTACAGGTAAACCAAATGCGTTTGCATACTTCACACAGATTTCATGGTTCGCATTCCTACGTAGGATTGAGAAAGAAAAGAAACAACAAGACATCAAGATGAAGTACATGGAACAGTCTGGTGTCGAATCCTTCCTAGACCAAGAATTGGGTGATGACCAATCAAGGGCAGTTGCCGCTGCGTTTGTTGACCAACTCAGATACCGTATCGATGAAGTGAAAGAAAAAGATAGTCAATGGAAAGAGATTGTAAAGAAAGAACGCAAGAGGCGTACCGTTAAGGTTGATTCAGACCTTAGTGATTTTATCGTGGAGTAAGATGAAAGATTTATTAAAACAACCAACAGTCTGGGCTGCGTTACTACTAGTATCCCCTCTAATCTACTATGCATTACATAGGTTAGCATTAGAAATCTGGTGTATCGCATACGGACTAATGTATTAACACTTGACTTTATTTGTTTGAAGAGGTATAATGATGAATGATAAAGTAAAAGAACGCAAATCTGCTTTGAAGAGATTGCGTAGAAAAGCTATTAAGATGCAGAACAATAGTTCTAATCGTCTTACTATGGCAGAAGCAATGCAACTTGTAAGAATACAAGAGAACGGTGGAAATGAACCTAGATGAAGATTGCAATACTAAATGACACCCATGCGGGTTGTCGAAACTCGTCTGACATTTTTATGGATTATCAAGAACAGTTCTATCGGGACGTGTTCTTTCCGTATTTGCTAGAGAATAATATCACACAGATATTACACCTTGGTGATTACTACGATAACCGTAAGACTATCAACTTCAAGGCACTGCAACACAATCGTAAGATATTCCTTGAACCTATGCGTAAACATGGTATCACTATGGATATAATTCCAGGCAACCATGACGTGTACTATAAGAATACGAATGAGTTGAACGCACTGAAGGAACTTCAAGGTCACTATATGAATGAAGTGAATCTTGTTATGGAACCAACAGTAGTAAAGTATGACAACTTAAATGTTGCTTTGATACCTTGGATTAACCCTGAGAACGAAAAAGAAACACTTGAGTTTCTCTCTGATTGTAAGGCAGATGTCGTAGGCGCTCACTTGGAACTACAAGGTTTCGAGATGTCTAAAGGTCAAGTGTGTATGGAAGGTATGAGTAGAAAACCTTTCGAAAGATTTGAGATGGTTCTGACTGGTCACTTCCATGCTAAGTCCAGTATGGATAACATTCATTACTTGGGTAGTCAGATGGAGTTCTTCTGGAATGATTGTAATGACCCCAAACATTTTCATATCCTTGATACTGAAACAAGAGAACTAACTGCTGTTCAGAATCCAATCACAATCTATGAAAAGATTTATTACGACCACGAGAACATGAACAAGTTCAAAGACCTCAAGTATTTGGACAATAAGTTCGTCAAGGTTATCGTCACCAACAAGGGTGACCCATATGACTTTGAACGATTCATTGACCGTGTACAGGCACAGAAGATTCATGAACTAAAGATTGCGGAAGACTTCGCAGAGTTCATAGGTTCTAACGTAGACGATGACAACATATCGGTTGACGATACAGAGACATTAGTATACGATTATATTGACAATGTTATTACTGACCTAGATAAAGGACGAATCAAGAAAGAGGTCTCTCACTTGATGAAGGAAGCTCAATCAATGGAGATAGTCTAGTGGCAACTAAGAATGATATCACTGGAGATAGTATCCAAACCAAATCCGATAGTGGTACTGACTACGGTGATGGTTGGGACAAAATCTGGGGTAAGAACCAGAAACATAAACAACAGGACTTGACCGAACTAAATGGTGACGGCAATCGTGACCGTGGACGTTATGGAGAAGACTTGAAAGACTCAAGTCACATAAAGGCAACACCAGAGGATTTGGCAAAAGAAAATCCTTTTCCTTTTTGGGAACACTACTGTACCGTTGAATCTAGTTTGATGGGCGTAGCAAAGGGTGAAGCTTGTAATTGGTGTGGACTTGAAGAGTGACTTTACTGTAGATGAGATTGGATATAACGATGCGAAATCGATAATTGTATCACATCATTATCTTGGTAAAATATACGATGAACATGATGACCTTGTTCATGACTACAAATATTATGGATTATTTGAGAGAGGAAACCTAACAGGTGCAATTCAATATACGTCTTATTGCCCAAAGAAATGTAACCGACACTGGTTACGATTCTACTATGGGTGTGAGTTCACCGACTATTCCAAATTCTATGAGATATCCAGACTGGCGGTAGACAGTAAGGAGTACAACATCACCTCTTGGTTTGTATCTAGAACCATGAAGATGATTGACGCTGATTACATTTGCACGTCCACTGATAGTAGAATGCATGAAGGTACAATCTATTCCGCATGTAATATGAACTATCACGGGACAATGACAGATAGGGCAGAAGGTTATATGGAGATACCCTTTAATGTATTCTCTAGGATATATCGAAATGACATTGAGCAGTATTGGGAGAAAAAACCGCTTGACTTTGATTGATGAGTATGGTACTATTACACGATGATAAATTTTAGAAAACTACGGTTTAAGAATTTCCTGAGCACAGGAAACAATTTCACAGATATAAGTTTCGATGAAACTCCGACTACTTTGGTAGTGGGTCATAACGGTGCGGGTAAGTCCACTATGTTGGACGCTCTGTCGTTTGGTCTGTTCGGTAAACCACATCGAAAGATATCTAAGAACCAACTAATCAACACTATCAATGCCAAAGGTACTTTGGTAGAGGTTGAGTTCGATATTGGTAAACAGAAGTATAAGGTTGTCCGTGGTATCAAACCTAACAAGTTTGAAATCTGGGTCAACGGTAGTATGGTGAATCAAGATTCTCATGCAAAAGAATATCAGTCTATGCTTGAGAAGAACATTCTTATGTTATCTCACAAATCATTCCACCAGATTGTGGTACTGGGGTCATCATCCTTTGTACCGTTCATGCAACTGGCAGGTGGTTCTAGACGTGAGGTGATTGAGGACTTACTTGATATCAATATGTTCTCTAAGATGAACGGTCTTCTCAAAGAGAAGATGAGTTTACTTAAAGACCAGATAGGGTCAAACGAACATGCCATCAATCTAGTAAATACTAAAATTAATTCGCAGAAGAAATATCTCCGTGACCTGAGTGAGATTACTGCACATCAAAAGAATGAAAAACTTAACACCATTAAAGGTCTACAGGGTACTATCCGTGAACTGAATGAGGCAAACCAAAAGGTTTCACTGGATGTTGCAGAGTCCAAGTCGGTCACTACTGATATGGTATCCGCTCAGAAGGAACTGAGTTCTCTGAACGAGTTCGCTGCTGGATTCAAGACACAACAGAAAGACGTAGTCAAACAGGCAAAGTTTTTTGAAGATAATGATACATGTCCTACATGTGAACAAGACATTGATGTATCAACCAAAGAGTATCACCTAAACAAATGTAAGACCAAAGCGGGTACTATTGCAAACGCACTAGAGTTACATAAGACACGTTCCGCAGAGTTGGAAGCAAAGGTTGAGGAACTGGGTAAGGAACTGGAAACGGTTCGCAACTGGCAATCCAAGGTAGATGCAAACACTCAAGAGATTTCAAGTATCAATCGTAACATCGATAAGTTGAATGAGGAAATCTCTCGTATTGATAATGAGACTGGTGACCTGTCTGAAGCAAATGCAGACTTAGATAAACTGCGTGTAGAGAAAGATGACCTACAGGACACCAAGTACAAACTTGCAGAACAACATTCTTATAACCATGTGTATGCAGAGTTACTGAAAGACACTGGTATCAAGACCAAGATTATTAAACAGTATTTGCCCGTCATCAATCAGTTGACCAACAAGTACTT
>CENT01092332.1_pt1 | contig 11218 bp, 9 predicted proteins | sample 530141 | NCBI WGS metagenome assembly CENT01 (sample SAMEA2591074, study PRJEB7988) | marine metagenome | isolation source: saline water (ENVO:00002010), including | reverse complement strand
TTTGAAATTTCTTTTAGAAAAGTGTCCGGTTGGACTTGACCAGAACATGCTTCCCTAACCCTTTGCCAAACGAAAGGGACGTCTACTCCACTGTCATCTTCAGGCAACTCATCCTTAAACTCGCTCAGATTGATGTCGTGTTCTGATTGGAGAAACTCAATGAGCGTGAGGTTGAAGATAGGATCTTCTTCCTGCAATTGTTCTACATAGACAGGTGCACGAGCACTTCGACGAGTTAACTTTACGGGGATTAGCAACAGCGGCGCTTTGTAGCTTCTCGAATCTTCTGGGTTCTCTTTCCATTTCAGAAACCCTAGCGCTAAAAATAGGGTGTTTGAACCACCTTCTTCAAGGTCGTTCTTCGCACGTCTAAACAATTCTACGGAATTTTTTTCAAGCTTTTTGGCTGGCTGGTTAGCAATTAACACCTTATTTTGAATTTGATTGAGTGCATACTCACGATGCACATCAGATCCTGTCTGAAGCCTAAACATCTCACTGTCGCGACTTGGGTCAAAATGAGGACTCTCTTGGGCTGAAAGAAATTTGAACTTTGTACCATCTGCCAGCATGTCTTCCATCACTGCAATGTTAGGACAGTAAAGTTTGATAGCGACAGCTCTATCGCTGAAGTTCAAGAGGCTATTTTTCTTTGTCAGATCTAATAGTTTTCTAGACCATGAATCAATTCTTGTCTCAGGTGTTTCCTCAACCACTTGCTCGTCTTTTCTGACGGGAGGCAATGGTGGAATGACAGGCAAAGCAAGCTCCTCAGAGCTTCCCTCTGATGTTCTTTCTTCCTTGGCTTCTTCAACTGTTGATAAAGGCTTTATAGATTGTGCCCTGGCCTGCGCAATATCGATAACCATGACAAACTCTGACTCGTTCTCTTCTGAAAGTAGTTCTCGTGCATGGTCTTTCGCCTGTTCAAATGTAACTGGGGAGTCATTAGTCACTAATGTTGTTTCAAATAAAACCAAATCTCTATTATCAACTCGCTTCCTTATATCCTGCGGATCATCGTTTGTGAGAATCGGCAATTTCTCATCGATTAACCAGGCTCCAACAAACGCGTGCCCTTTTGTTACGGCAACAACAGGATTCAATCCCATCGCTTCAATGCAGCTGGCAAACAATAAGGAGGAATCGAGGCAGGCAACCATTCGAGAGTTGCTTATGTCGGAAGCCAAACGAATCCTTTGTCCAGTTTTAGCAAAGCCTTGCGGAGGACTTACATATGCCAACTTCTCTTTGAAAACAACATTCCACAACGCAGCAAGCATCAAGTAAGGCTTTTCTCTTGTGTTAGATTGATAGCCATCTACAGTTCGGCCATAACCACCCTTTTCTAACGCTAATGCACATTGTCTAACGAGAGACTCAACATAAATGCCGTTTGGCTTAACAAATGCTGCTAATAACGCAGGTTGTCTTTCCTCCCCACCCCAGAAATTTGCTGGCAATATTTCAAGTTTAGGATGTTGCTCTGCGAGTACATTTTGTTCATCATCAAGAAGAGAAAATGAAAGAACATGAGTGATCTGTTCAGTTATGCCGAAAAGCTTTTCGAAAGGAAAGCGAAGTTCTTTCAGCTTGATATTAATCGATTGCCCTGGCTCAAGCCGATCAATATACCAAACCTCTTCACCGAGCCATCCTTCAATTGCAGTCAGTTTTACTGTCAACGAGCTTAAAGGCAGCAGCGGTTTTTCATCGTGTTTTGGATAGCTTACGCGGATAGATTTTAAAATAGGGTAAGAATTTTGCTGAGCTGCCAATGAAAAAGTGGAGATAATATCAATCGTTAGATCTATATGCCCGACACAAGGCTCTTCGACAACATTTCTCTCGATATTTACATCTTTCATCTTTGGGTTCCCTCCACATTGTAATTCTCCCCTTCTGCCAGAGGGGTTAATTGTCTGTTTTACTTGTTTATTATACTTAAGTCCAATAGCAGTTTAAATTAACTGATTAGAATGGCTAGGTAAATATATCGCTTTACTTCAACGAAGCACTAAAAACGAACTCTAAAAGAGTTTGAAAAACAGCTTGAGCAACGCTCAACAACCGGCGCGTAGTTAAATGCTATGTGAAACATAGTAATTAACGAAGCAGAGAGTCAGCATCGCAGATTAAACACCATTTTCGTTTGCTTCAGCAAACTTGCAGATTATTGCGCAGCAATAAATTGCAACCTTCACGACTAGTCGTGAATTGTGCGAAGGGGTATTCAAAGCGCAGCTTTACCTGAGTCAGAAAAAGGGAAAATGGTGTTTAATCAGCGGTAGCTGACTCTCTGCAACGCTTCTGTCGAAATCGCGCAGCGAAGAGTGTCAGAGCAGCGACAAGTCGCGCACGCTCTGACTTGCAGAAGCTTTGCTACAACAAAGTTGTTTGCATTTTTCGTTAGAAAAATGCAATAGCTAGGCAGTATGCCTAGCGTGGCGAAGCCTCGTCATAATGCAAAGCATTGTGCCCTCCCCTGCTTATTTCTCTCACTACGCTTCTATTTAATTTTGAATTTAAATACGGAGAAAATTATGAATTATATAGAACGAGCTGTCGATACATCTATGAATCACATATGTATCACAAATCCAAACGATCCAGGGACACTTGGATTGCTACGGGAAAATGCGGTCATAGCTATAATCGGAGGTTTCGGTGTTTCGACCAAGACAATACTTCAAAGGCATCTCAGCACGAGCCGCGAAAGCGTTAACAAACTCGTAAATCGTCTGAAAAAGAAAGGTCTAGTGTCGGTTCATCATACTTTTTCTAATACTGATAGGGGCTTTATTGCTCTAACGGCCCATGGAATCAGAGAAGCAGAATTCTTACTAAATCGTGAATTGTATCTTCGCTCTGATATAAGTCGAGTAAATGAACGAAATCTTATTCACGATTTGTCAGTCCAACTTGTAGTGCTAGAACTCGCTAAAACGCAAAAAATTAGCGGCTTTGCCACAGAACGAGATATTTCAATTCAGTTAGAACAACGTAAAAACGATCCCCGATTGATTGATGCAATCGTTATAGATGCTGTGAGTAACAAACCGATAGCAATTGAGATGGAAGCTAGCAATTCGAAAAACAAAGGAAATGGTGACATTCGTCGCAAAATTCTCAGCAAATATTTACAAGAACTTGAGAGTAATAACGGGCTTTATGAATTTGTCTATATGTATAGTCATCGACAACGGTTTCTCACACAAATTGAGAAAGCACATACTAAATTGTTTGCTTCACAGCGGTCATCATTCACACCTAAGCAGCAAGAACTGCTCACGAATCGCATAAAATTCAAACATAATTTCTGTAATACGATTTATGAGTTAATGTTTAATAGCAAACGACAACTTAACGATAACAAACTAGAATTGGCACGAAAAGACGTGTACCTACTTCAACTAAAAGAAATTGAGAAGTTAGCACAAACATCAGGTGACAGAGTTGTCGAAATCAGAAGAGATGGCTTTGTAGAAGCCGGCAAGATAATGGGTTTGATAGAGTGACGACTTAAAAAGTCTGGCCTTATGGGAGCCTTCCGGCTCCCTTTTTTTGTCCTCTGATAGCTTCGACAGTCTACAGCAGTCTCGGTGACTGAAGCGTTCTATCTACTGCCAGCACCTCTAGCAAGCAGCGAACCAGCTGGAAAGTACAGTGAGGTTTGCTGAACTTTCAATATGATTCCCATATAAAAAATGGTTGAAACTGTGGTTCCGCACATTCATATGTAGTCCCGAACTCAGGAAATTTTAACTCTTCATCAATAACAGCGGATTTTCCTTGCGTGGATCCTAATTAATTGTAGGACAATAACTGATGAGGAGAAGCTACAAATGAGGATAAACTACGAAAGCGTTTTCAATGCATGTATTAAAATCAGCGGTAAATGGATGTCGTTAAGTAACGCTCTGATTGGCATCGCTGCTCTAAATACACTTTTAAATACCGCTTTTATAATGCTCGGATATATAGATTACATTGAGTATCAATCGCTCTCAAACAGACTGATTCTAGTGTCGTTTGCATGCATTGGCATAGCGCTACTATTGGCTCTGGTATCTTGGTATGCATTGCGAAAATTAGAAAGCGAATAATATTAAGCACCCCGCTGTGGGGTGCTTTTTTTAATTTTTCGCTAGTGGCATTGTTTAGATTGACTTTTGAGATAATGCTAGTTGGTAAAATTATGTCATTGATGACCATAAAGGTTATTTTCTATTGTGTTATTTCGCGAACAGCGAAACGCACAAAATCATCGCTAGAAATCGAAAAACCATTAATGTAGTTACAAACAGCAAGGCTACCAATCACTCCCTCTTACTCGGAAAACACAGAAAATAGGGCGTAGTCAGAGTGGTGAGTGCAAAAACTTAAAACAAAATAATCCAACTTTCTGTCAGCCGCCTCTACCATCACCTTACTCACAGGCGATTTGAGACAGTTTCCTCGCCGTCATTTTTTTCAAACAGTGCTTTCCACTCTTGCTCGGTGAAGATTTCTGTTCTTGCATCGTGGATTTTTGCATTGATCATATTTGACTTCTGTAAATTCCTTGCACTACTGCGCGCTAATAAATGCATGTATGTGACTTTACCATCAGCTATAACTAGGTCCCCCTGACAAGCATTTACGCTTTCATTAGTATTTCTATAACTAATATCTCTTTGTGAATAACAGATCTGAGTTTCTATCAAAAAGAAGTTAGGATAAGTTTCACTGGCTTTAGCAAAACCCAATGTTTGACTGTTATCGTAATCCCAACGGTAATAGTTTCCCATTCTATTGAGGGTTGCAGTGAAAAATTCTTTTGTCGTGACTTTAGAGCCGAAGTATCGCTTTCCATTCACATAGGTAAAATCTGCATCCCATAGTGAGAAAAAAGAACGCTCAACTGAAAATGGTTCGTATCCTTCCGGCATTATAAGAAGGTCATTGGCATAACTTTTAGAGAGGGTTTCTCCAAAAAATGATTTTTTTGTCCCATATGCCTCAAACTCTCTTATAGGTGATTCAAGTTCCTCGTTCATTCTCCAATCATGTTCCACGACGCCTTTTTCAGACAAAAGAACTAAATTCTTGGTTTGCTCTTTTGCTGCTAAAGAAACGATGTCGTAAATTTTTTGATACCCACATTCACGATCACAGTCTTCTTCCACTTCTACCCAGAAAAAAGTTTTTTTCAGGTGATTTTCATATCTATTTCCTCGAAATAGTGCAAGTGGATTAAAAAAGTCTGTCAATGCTACGCCGCCACCAAAAAGCTGGGCGATAGCAAACCCCAAAAACATATCCCCGCCGTCTGTGACTTGTCCTAACGCAGACTCTTTAAACCGATAGAAGTTGTCGGATAACGCTTTTCGCTGGCCGTTGACGACCTGCATCGCGTCGCTTTTTGAGATGATGCCAAAGTCCACCATAGTTTGATAAGACTCTGGCATAGCTGGTGGTGCATTTGTCACAGCCTGAGAGTCTGTGTTGTTGGTACTGCTGCAAGCGGCCAGTAATATTCCAAGCATCGCTGGGAGAATATAAGACTTTTTCATAAATTTAATCCTTTAAACTAGCGTATTTACTGAGAATGTTTTAACTCCATCGCCTCACATACTGCTCACCCTGCATCTTTTGGAGTTTTTTTATACATCATTAAAAAACTAGCACACTTGAGATATCAGTTAAATTGTTTTGATGGAAAGCGAACAACGTAGTTTATGAGATCATGGTGCGGGCGTGTCTTGATCTATTTTTTCAAAGGTCTTACACATGAATCTAAGTATATCTTTGCTAAATTTTTGGAAGTTCAATTATTGAACGTAAAAGCGTTATGATTGAAGTCAATGTTGTTTTTTATTGGAGTTATTTATGGAAAAGGAACAAATTCCTAAGCTTGCAATTGAAGTATTATCAGACGTTTTGAATTCACCAGGAAAGGTTCTTTACAGTAGCCATGAAACTTTGAAGGCTGGAGATATATATTTTCTCGGTTTTAATCCTGGAGGTAGAGAAGGCCCCGAATTAGAAAGAAGCATTGAAAATATGCTTACCTCAACTAATAACTCCTAAGTTGATGACCCTTGGAACAACGGCAACGGCAAATGGGCTAAAGGGGAAGCCCCCCTTCAAAAACGGGTGATATGGCTATTTAATAGTTTAAACTTGAACCCGAGAGACGTATGCGCAAGCAATCTGATATTTCTACAAAGCCGCAGAGCTGATGATATAAGTTTTTCTCTGGCGCAAAAGTGCTGGCCGGTCCATAAGGCAATAATTGATATAGTTAAACCCAAACTTATTATTACGTTTGGAAACTCTCAAACCTCTCCGTATGGTTACTTGCTGTCATTACTTGGTGGAGAAGAGGAGTATTTTCCCTCAGGGCACGGGGCATGGAGAATTAAAGGTTTTACCACCAATATCAATAATCACCCAGTATACATTGCAGGCCTACCTCACTTGAGTCGTTATTCACCAATCGGTAAGACTAAAGTTATCGAATGGCTAAAAGAGCGTTTATCGTAGTTTCAAAATAGATAAATATAAAGTAAGAGCTTCTTGTCCCTGCCCATAAATAATTGACTTTAACTGGACAGTACCGCTGCTAATGTCCGCTTTGCTCATTGGAGCCTTCATTGCCACATGGAACTCATTTGCGGAATACGTGTATTTCCGCAGTTTACACGCTAGTTGTTCGACGGCAGTATCACAGCTAAGTTATTGAGTATAAGAGCCTTAAGAACCGCTCTTGGTCTTTGGTTTTAAAGCTCCGCTCTTTATAGAGTTAAATCTTAAAAAAGCGCTCTCTCGAGCGCTTAATAAACGGACTAACTTTTCCGTAAAAGCCATAGCTTAAGCAGCATATACAACACCGCAGCCACTATCGCTCCCAATAACAATCCATCTTCTTTAATCGGAAAGTTAGGGTTAATTTCTATCTCAAATACAATATTCATAGAATGCAAAGCCAGTAACACATACGTTAATGTATGTAATAGATCCGACAGCACTTTAGCAATGATCTCTATAAAGTTGTTTTTGTTTGTCTTCATGCATTTTCCTCCAGAAATTTAATGCATGATTAAATAGGTTTGGGACACGGAAAAAAGCGAGCCTAGTGGCCCGCCAATAAATTACCATCAGTCATCTGATATTATATCGAGCCAATATTTTTCGGCTGCGGCAAAATAATCTAATGGTGGTATTAAAAAGACATCTATAAATTCATCTCTGAATACTTCACAAAAGGCACATATTTCTTCAACGTGAAGTAGAAGAAATGCGTACATAGGGATACCTTCCAAATAACGCATGTCCTCAAATTCAGGGTTTTCAGCAAGAATCTGTTTACTCACACTAATGCCACAAATAGCACCGTTTACCTCTCGATGAAGATAAATATAGCGCTCATAAGTTAAATTTAGACCTTCTTCATTATCGTTTGTAATACAGGCAAGCCAAAGTATAGTTCCATGGTCATCAAACGGAGATTTACTGGCTCGCTTATATACCCTCGTGAATAGATTCTTTTTATCAGTTTTATTGCTCATATTAACCTCGTGTTATGTACTCAAGGTTAACTAGGCACGTTAAAAGGGAATGTTATGGTCTTCTAATAGTATCTTCGCAAATTTTATTGCTAGCTCTTTGTGTCTATCCACATGAATTGTTTTTTGCAGATAATACAAAACTTGTTCTTTACGTTCGCCCTTACGTGTTGAGTAATCTATTTCCCCATCAACATAGTTTAAAGGATGCAACATCGCTGCTTCATAGAGTTTTTCGATTACAAAGTCGAAAGTGGTTGGTAGAGTCTCTATGTCCAATTCAAAAGAGTTGTTATTCATGTCATTCTCGTGTTTTAGTTAAAAAACTACGTATGAGCATCAATTGGGAATTTATCGGTTTATAGAACTAAACCTTCATAAAAGTCTTAAGTTAAATTCACGATTACTGGATATTTAAAACGCACTAGAAGCCATGGCTAACATGTCTTCGTTATTAGTGAGTAACCACTTGCTGTAATGCTTTTCTATCATTTTTATACTGTTATGACCCATTTGCCGTGCTACCCAAGCCAGCGGAAGGCCTGCCGATATAAGATGCGAGGCGTAAGTGTGTCTAGTTTGGTTAATTCCCCGTACCCGAACCCCACTTTTTACAAGCAGCTTTTTATAGGTTACGTTTCGAAACTGATTGTCATGAGATAATGCCAGCCCCGTTCTTGAGTCAAAGAACACGAAGGTTACCTCTTGTTGCTTTTGGCTACGATTGTCTGGCTGAGTAACTGAAATATTTGAAATTGGGGAAGGTCTCAACATTTTTTGCCTCATCAGTATCTCTCGAGCTTTTGGTAATAACTCTACTATTCTTATACTCGATTCGGTTTTAGGTGTTTTATAGTCCCGCTCTACCACTGCTCGTTGGACATGAATGATATTTCGATCAAAGTCGATGTCCTCCCAGGCCAAGGCCATAAGCTCACTTAATCTTAGTCCTGCATAGCAATTGAAAAGCACCATATTTTGCTCTGATTTTCGCGGCGTTTCTGTCAACGCGATGCGTCTAATTTCAGGCTGGGTGAAAGGATCTGGCTGACTTAAAGAAGCTTTCAACTTCAGCACCCTCGAAGTTGTGAGTGAGGCTATTGGATGTTTGTCTATCACTCCCTCTAACTGTGCAATAGTAATTATTTGAGAAAGAAGGCTGACTAATTCTTTGATGGTTTTGTCGCTCAAATACGCTAGCTCTATTGCTACCCATTTCTCAATATCCAATGGAGAGATTTCTGTGACACAAACGGATTCGAATTTAGGCTTTATATGTTTTCTAATTTTTCGTACATAATTCTTATAGGTGCAAGAAGCCAGTTTATGGCGCTTGATTTCTAAAAAGGTATTTATGTAGTTAGCCATGTTGAATTTATCAAGGCGGTTCGTGGCTGATGTTAGAAGCAGAAATTTATTAAAATTGTATTTTGCGAGCTGCTTATACTCTTTTACCAATTCGGCGGCTTTGAAGAGACCTGTTTTAGACGTATCAATATCCGTAGCTGGAATTCGATACAATTTTTTGTCTGCTCTGATGAGCAATCTAATTGATGTTGTGGAGCGGATATCCAAATTTTTGATATCGTTGGCTTTACAGAATGCTCTTGCGGCTTTTACTGATAGTCTCATGGTAAACTCAATTTCGTTTACCTATTGATTTTAATGACTTTTTAATATATAAAAAGGAATCTTCGCTGCAAAGCTCAGACTAAATTCCTTCCAAAGTAAGACTTTTCGCTATCCATTCAACGCTATAGTTCATATTGCGTACAATAATTATATCGTTTTCAAAAGTCGCTAATTGCTATTTTGACGTTTAATAAAAATGTTATACACTCGTCAAAACTTAGTCGCAAAGATCCCAAAGTGATCCCAAACAAAAAAACCAGCGACTAAGTCACTGGTTTTATTGATAATTTTGGCGGAGAGAGAGGGATTCGAACCCTCGTTAGGTTTAACCCTAAACACACTTTCCAGGCGTGCGCCTTCAGCCACTCAGCCACCTCTCCAAATTTTTTTATCAAGAACGTTTCACGAGTGAAATTCCTTGAGCGCGCGTATAGTAGGTAAACCCGCAGCCATTATCAAGAACTTGCTTAAAATAAGTATGCAAGTGCTTATAAAACAGACTATTTACTACAGGCCGCCCTTTGCTTTCAATTCAGCTGAAAATTGTAGCATGCGATCAAGTGGAATAAGAGCGTCAGTGCGAAGTGAATCATCGACAAAAATTTCGTGTCCATCACTTCCCTCGGTTAACGACGCCTTAATCGCCTCTAACCCGTTCATTGCCATCCAGGGGCAGTGAGCACAACTTTTGCACGTAGCGCCGTTACCGCCCGTTGGAGCCTCTATAAACGTCTTATTTGGCTCTAATTGCTGCATCTTGTAGAAAATACCTTTGTCGGTAGCAACAATAAAGGTGTCATTGTCCATTTCTTGCGATGCTTTGATCAGCTGACTTGTAGAACCAACTGCATCCGCCATGTCCACAACACTGGCTGGCGACTCTGGGTGTACTAACACTGCTGCGTTGGGATAAAGGGCTTTCATGTCGCCAAGTTTTTGTGAAGAAAACTCATCGTGAACAATACATTCACCCTGCCACATTAGCATGTCGGCACCGGTTTGCTTGGCAATGTATGCACCTAGGTGTCTGTCTGGGCCCCAAATTATCTTTTTGCCCTGACTGTCGAGATGCTCAACGATTTCCAAAGCAATACTCGATGTCACTACCCAGTCGGCACGCGCTTTCACTGCAGCAGAGGTGTTGGCATACACAACAACTGTGTGATCAGGATGCTGGTCGCAAAACTCACTGAATTCTTTTACTGGACAACCAATATCCAATGAACACGTTGCCTCTAGGGTTGGCATGCGCACTGTTTTTTCAGGGCTAAGTATTTTAGCCGTTTCGCCCATAAAGCGAACGCCAGCTACAATCAGAGTTTGTTCTTCTGCGTCACGCCCAAATCTCGCCATTTCTAACGAGTCGGCAACACAACCACCAGTTTCTTCAGCTAATGCCTGAATTTCGTGGTCGGTGTAGTAATGGGCTACAAGCACGGCGTTGCGCGCCTTAAGTAAGGCTTTTATTTCTGCCTTTAACTCGGCTTTACGTGCTTCTGATAGTGGCTGTGGTTTTGCTGGGAACGGGTAATCCACCTGCTCCACACGAAATGCTACTGACATTTACCTACATCTCAATTGCGACAAGGGTCGCGATTATACCCAAGTGTCATAAAAATTACACACTACATGATCAATAATAGCGCAATAAAAGGCCCTAAAATTCTAAACTGCCGGCTATTAACGTCTGTTACTCATTGCGGTAGCCTCGATTGTTCAAAATGGATACTACAGTATCTGCAAAATTGCTTATAAGACTGCTCATAATAATCGATACTAGGTTCGGAAATTGTGAGATCAAAGAGTCAGTAAGAAAGAATGTTTGAAGCGCCCACGCCAGAAGCGATTAGGACAGCAGTTGATATTGTATTAGTTCGCTACAGCTTAGCTAGGATTGTGTGGCAATGTGCTTAAAAAAATGATTCTCTTGGATAAGGATATCTGAGATTTGAATTCTTAAGTGGGGGTTTTTAATTAGTCTAGAAAAAGGATGGTGGGTCGTGCTGGATTCGAACCAGCGACCAATTGATTAAAAG
>CENT01026638.1_pt1 | contig 11241 bp, 10 predicted proteins | sample 530141 | NCBI WGS metagenome assembly CENT01 (sample SAMEA2591074, study PRJEB7988) | marine metagenome | isolation source: saline water (ENVO:00002010), including | reverse complement strand
CCCCGGCGGTGGCCGCCACGCTGATCACGGCATTAATAAACGGCCGGCCCTGCTCATCAACCAGAGTGACGGTTTTTGCAGCCAGCAGAGCGCTGCTGGTTAACGTTATTGTGAACAGCGTTATTCTTAATAAAATGTTTAAAATAATCATATTCTTGTGTGCTTTAAACAACCCAAAGCATCGAACCACTCTTGGTACGACAAAAGCAGTTTCTAAACATCAACTCACACATTAGCAACAATGTCTAAAGCTATGCAATAGTTATTTAGAACAAGGTTTTACTCAAATCGGCTTTGGCGGCGTAAGGTAAGATTCTATTCCTTCAAATATAACGTTTCACAATCACTTATGACGAAAAAACCACTTCAGCGTATAACTAAATACACCCTACAAACAAGGAGTTTAGCAAATGAAAATCGATTTACATGAGAAAGTGGCAATTATTACCGGTTCAACCGAGGGGATCGGGCTGGGGGCGGCCAAACAGCTTGCTCAATGCGGTGCAAAGATTATTGTTAATGGCCGTACCGAACAAAAAGTTGCTCAGGCAGTGGATGCGGTCAAGCAAGCGATTGCCAATGCTGATGTCTCAGGGGTTGCGGCAGATTTAAGCAGTGCAGAAGGTTGCAATAAGCTTATTGAGGCGGTACCTGCTGCAGATATTCTGGTTAACAACCTGGGCATCTACGGTACCCAGGACTTTTTTGATACTGACGATGATACCTGGCAGCAGTATTACGACGTGAATGTGATGTCGGCAGTTCGTCTCAGTCGTCATTATGCACCCGCCATGGTTGAAAATAGCTGGGGCCGGATCCTGTATGTAGCATCTGAGTCTGCCCTGAATATTCCCGGCGATATGATTCACTATGGCGTAAGTAAAACCGCGCTGCTTGGTTTATCCAGAGGCCTGGCTAAACGTCTGGCTGGCACCGGTGTAACCGTGAATGCAGTGTTACCCGGGCCGACCCTGAGTGAGGGCGCGCAGGCATTTCTGGCGCAATCAGCCGAAGAAAACGGCATTTCTATTGAGGAAGCCGGGGTGAAGTTTGTTATGGAAAATCGTCCGTCTTCGGTGATCCAACGCATGGCAACGGTTGAGGAAGTGGCCAGCATGATCACTTACACCTGCTCGACACTGGCGTCAGCCACCACGGGCAGCGCACTGCGTGTAGACGGTGGAGTGGTCGACTTTATTATGTAACCTTGTCGGTGAGTGCCGCAGCAGCGGCATTCTCCTTTGTCGGATCCGGTACAATACCGGTTTTAAGAAAGGAATGGAGCAACGCCGACAGATCGATGATATGAATCACATGGGAGTAATTTTGCTGCAGGGCCTGCAGTTTTTCATAAACATCCAGGTCGATGCGTGACAACAGCGCCAGTCGTTGTTTGGACATCGGGGTGGTGACCGATTCATTTTTCTGGCACTCAATACCCGCCACGTAGAGCTGAGTTTCTTCTTCCAGTGATTGTTTAATTTTATAGCGCAGTGACGACTCAAAGCATTGCACCTGGGTAAGGTTAATCAGTTTATTGTCGGCTTTGCGCTCACAATGAATGGCCAGGTGATACCTTTCGGCTTGCTGCAGCAGTCGGCGTAATACCGAAGAATCTGGCGGCGATTTACCCATATCGGCAAAAAATCCATGCAGCGGTGCATTGTGATCGCACACCGCGAAAGGGTGCAGGTCGTTATTATGCTGTGTAGTGTACAAGGTTTTCATGCGGTGAATCATCTGCCTGCCGGTGACAACCTGCAATGCGGCATTCGGATAATGGCGGCTCACCACTTCCCAAATATAGCGGAAATACAACGATTGTTGCAGCACGATATTTTCAATGCTGGATTGCAGTGACGATGCGGAACTGATCTTTTTAAGTACCTTGGATGTGTTGTCAGTAGTGATAGCAAGTAGCCTTAAAATCCCCGTTTTCGGCTGGTAGTCGAGCACTTTATAACGTTGTGATTTCAGTTTGAAATCAACAATGCTCACTTTCACTTCGGGCGGCAGCACGGTTTCATCGCAGTTATGGAGTTGCAGCTGGACCCCGCCCAGCGAAAAATCCCTGACCGTGCCAGTGTAACTGCTCATCAGGCTGACTCTAATGACGGCATCGGTTTCAATTCTGAAACGGGGCTGCTTACGCCGGTCAATATCATCATTCATAACGAAACGCAGGGGATACTGGCTATCGTTATCAATATACTGTCGTGGGAGCTTCGCTTTGTTGGGTGCGCTGAGTAACTTTAACGGGCCAACAGCCTCATCGATGGAGCGCATATACAGAATGTGCCCCATAGACAAAATATCATTGTGATCCTGATGCGACATATCCTGCAGTATCCGAGCGGTTTCCTGACTGCCACGGCTAACCTTAGTCAGGCGATACTGCCAGAGTTCCAAACTGTCATGTTCCAGTCCCAACTGAACAAAGTTAGCCAGCAGGTTTTGCCGTTCTAACTGGCGTACCGTGGTGCACAGTGAAACAGGAGCGCTGCCTCGTTGAGTGATGGTTAGCCGCAGTACGAACGCCTCGTTAAAAGCATGAAGCTCTTTCATAATGCGTTGTAATGCCGTTTTACCTGGTAAAAGCTGTGTGCTTCGGTAAGCTGGATTGCACTGAGTATTTACTGGCGTCAGCAGCACCATTCGGGGAGCCAGTTGAGCACCATCGTTCTTCATTAATACCGGTAACCAGGGGGCGTTTTGGACAACCCTATCGCGATCAAGAGCCTGCATTGAGCGTTCTATTTCAAGGTCACGAGCAAGGGGCAGGTGCAACATAACCCGGTTGAGGTATTGCTTGAAGAGCGGCTCCCATTGTTTGTCCTGTTCTGCCAGTCTTAACACTGCATGATGGCGCTGAGAAGCGGTGTTAAATTCGACCCTGACGTAATCGAAATGAATAATTTCGTTAGCAGCACACAGTCCGGCAATTTTCGGAAAGGAAACAGGGATATCCTTGACCGTGGTAAATTTAGGCGAGCGAGTACAGGCAATGGTAAGTTGTGTGGCACTTAAAGCCACCACAGCCACGGTTCTGCCATTCTGGTATGCCTGTGTGGTCACCGAAAAATGCGGCGTAACAGAGAGGTCGTTATTAAACTGAATATCCTGATAAGACTGGGTTTGAACCGTAAACGCATTAATGATTTTTTCGCGTAGCTGACGCTGCACCAGACCCTGGTAATGGGCCGAGTTGGTAATCGACTCAAACACGCCAACGGTATATTGTTCCATGTAGCGGGCTGTTTCTCTTTTCAGGATCTCTGAGCCCACTCTATCGAGGGTCATTTCTATGCCAAAATGGGAAAAGCGCTTTACCGGAAACCGAGCAAAGGCAGAGTTATCCGCGGGCGCGTCGGTTTGTGACGTTAAGCGAATCACTTCCTCTTTAATGACTTGCCTGGCCTGGGCACTCAGGCGCGACGAGAAGCGGTTAAGTCCCTCGAGCAAACGACCTTGCTGCTGGTAAGGAATTAACGCGCGGATCACAGGTTGGTGTTGTTTTATTATTTCCTGTTCTGTACCCATTATTGTTTGTTTTTATGTAAGTACAATAGCTAGAAAAATAACATAGCACAGTTGTTACGAAAAAAGCATGCACTTTTTATAGTGCATCCGCAGCCCTAAGACGTATGGCTTAAATGCAATGGAGCTGGTAGTCAGAGCGCCGAAACATCGGCATAAATGAGATACTCCTCAATTAAATCCTCATTAACCCTGAAGATGTTACAAAACGGGATAGTCAGAGTACTGTCATTAAAACGGGTATAAGTCACTGTTCCCTGACATATCACCCCGGCGGTTGGGGTACGCCAGGTTTCATCCACCGTGTGAGAGAGCGCTTTAACGCTGTTGAAAAAGTCGTCAACCACGCTGGCAATATTAGCCCGGCCAGTGACTATCGGCGCATTTCCAAAACGAAAGGTGGCATGTTCTGCCAAAAAGCCTGCAAAGGTTTCGGTATCTTTATTATCAATAGCTTGAAACAGGTTTTTCACGGTGAGAATCCTTGCAGGTAGCGCCGTTTGCATATCGGGAATGGTGTTAAAACTCATGAAACCATGTTGTCGGACGCTTGACCAGTAAAAGTTAAAGTGCGCGCACAAGCTAGCAGCTCTTTATAGGAGCCTGTTCTATTTTTATCAACCGGCCTTGTTCATCAAAAGCCAGAGCAACAAATGTGCCCTCAACCAGGGCTGGATCTACTCGCTGCAGTGCCCGCAAATCATCAATTAACTCATGAGAAACGGTAATGGTCTGATTATCACAATCGGTAAACAGCCAGTTTCCCTGATGGCTTGCCAGCATCGCCGGGCGTGAATAAAACACATTCAGGGTATCGAGCTGGCGGGTAAATTCACGGGTATACAAGGTGAGTTTCTCGCGGTAATCGGGCAGGCTCGCCACGTCATCCTGATAGCCATGATATTCCACTTCCAGGGCAATGAGTTCAGTGTCAGGCAGTGGCTGGTTAATAAGCGGGGCCCCTTTAACCAGCAGTAACAGGCAACCTGCTGCAGCAGCCAGAGCCAGCCACTCCCGGCCGGGCAGTCTGGCTTTAGCGCGGTCAAAGAAGTGCTGCTGATTGCCAGGCTGTTGATTCACAACGGCCCGTTTTATCCGCCCGGGCGCCGGATAACGTTGCTTAGCAGCGTTGTATGCCTGTTGCAATGCGTCTTGACGGTCGGACTCGTTCATGATGTTTTCCAATGTTTTTTCAGGGTGTTGCGGGCATATCGCAGGCGCGTTTTAACTGTTTCGACCGGCACATCACAGATGCTGGCAATATCCTGCAAACTAAATCCTTCCTGCTGTAGCGAGAACGCTTCCCGTTGGGTAAACGGGAGATGTTTAAGCAATTGATGAAAGTCGGTTTCGTTTTCATTCACCGGGGCTACAGAACCTAAGGTATCCGGATCGGTATCTGCCTGCCAGCGCTTACTCTGGCGAAACTCATCGATAAGCATTCGATGCCCGATGGTAAACAGCCAGGCCTGAAAGCGGCCCTGACTTTGATAGCCCTGTTTTGATTCCATGACTTTTAGCCAGACTTTCTGGGTGACGTCTGCCGCGGTGTTGGGGTCGCTCATTACCAGCAGATAATAGTACAGGTTATTACAGTGCTGATCGTAGAGCGCGCTCAGAGCGGCGCTATCGCCCGTTTGCCGATAGCGTTTGAACAAAGTTTCGTTGCAGCTTGTGGCAGTTTCCGATTTCAGGAAAGTGCGTAGAAATCCGAGTTTAGCAATCCCCACAGGCGGTCCTTACTGCTCCAACTTGAAGGTCAGTACTACTTGTAACCCGGTTTGCCCCACAGGTACACCTTTTTCTACCTGGGGCTGATAACGCCATTTTGCCAGTGCCCGTTTGGCTTCCCGGTTAAAGATACGCAGCGGCTCGGCATCCACTACGGTGATATTGGTTACCGTTCCCTGGGGTGTGAGGTCAAAGGTCAGTTGCACCCAACCTTCAATGCCCTGTCGGGCCGCTTCGGAAGGATAGCTGGGGTTCACCCTGACTATCGGCCGGGCAGACGTATCACTTTGTTGGCCAAAATGTGTGTTAATGGCTATCTGATTGCCGGGTATTATCGGATTTACATTAACGCTGAGCTCAGTGGGGCCGGGATCAGACTCAACCGGTTCTGGCAGCGAAGGGGGCTGCTCGAGGGGTTTTTCCATTGGTTTAACCGGTTGTCTGGTAATCGTCTCAGGCTCTTCTACATGCAGTAAAAAATCATCGATAACCACGGGATCTTCCACCTTTGGGGCTTCGCCGTGTTGCTCTATTAGTTTGGCCATCATCACAAACAAACCAAAAGTGACCAGTGCGGCCAGTAGCAGATGACTTAATGGCCGAACATAGTGACTGGTTGAAAAGATTGGATTTACAGTTAATTGCATAGTGTGTACTCCCTGGTTTTGGGTATAACGACCGGGAAGTACAAAAGGGGTGAATTAATTTACAAAAAATGACACTACAAAATCTTACAATTTAGAACTTGCCGGGGGCAGTGTCGTAAGTGATGCTGGGAGTCAAAGGCTCAGTTTACGGGCAGCGGGTAGCACAACAACGTGAAATCCACATTACGCCGCAGCAGGAGCGAGTATGAATGACGAGAACCAGCAGTCGGAAGATTATTTTGGTGCTTTTGGGAACAACGCAACGCAAGCATTAGCGATATTAATGCCGGTGGTTGATCTGGCGCTTAGCGCTCATGAAACAGGCGACTATCAGGCATTTCGAAACCTGATGACAGACTCGCTGGCGGCCAGAATAACGCCTGAGGGGTTTCAAAATGCCTACAAGGCCATTGCGCCACAACTTGGGCCGCTAATATCCAAGCGGTTGGTTGCAGCGGTGAACCAGGCAGGCAACCCAAGACTGCTGTTTGTGGCCCGATATACCAATACCAGCGATGATATTGTGATAAATATCACGTTTGCCAACAACGCTGAAGCGCCGCTCATCAATGATATGTGGATAGAGTAGAGGGTAAGCGGATTAGCTTAATGCCTTTAACCGGTATCCATTACCGCGAATTGTAGCGATTTCGATACCGGCAGCAGGTGGCAGCTTTTGTCTGAGTCTGCTGATATAAACATCTACTATGTTAGTCAGCGGATCAGTGTTGCTTTGCCAGACCCGGCTTAAAATACGCTCCCGGGTGAGCACTTTATTTTGCGACTCAATAAAATAGCTCAGCAGGTTAAACTCAATGTTGGTGAGCGTGAGCTCTTCAGCATTACCGTCCTGGATAATGCTGGCCAGCTTGGACTCCAGATCCAGTTGCAAGTTGGCAAAGCTCAGTTGGCGTGGCACTTTATCTGGAAGCGCCCGATGCCGTCTGCCCAGTGCATTAACCCGGGCCAGTAGCTCGTCGAAATCAAAGGGTTTACACAGGTAGTCATCGGCGCCTTTGTCTAGCCCGGTAACCTTTTCAACAATATCATCGAGTGCCGACAGCAGTAGCACCATTGGGCCATGGCTGAGCTGTTTCAGAGCGGGCAGTATCTCAACGCTATCGTCTTCGCCAAACATTCGATCGAGCACCAGCAAATCCGGCTGTTCCCGTTTCGCTAAATCAACCAGGTTATGCAGTGCTGTTTCTTTGATGCACTCAAATCCTTCAGCAGTGAGTCCGCGATAAAGGAAGTTCACCAGCGAGAGTTCATCGTCAGCGATCAGAATTTTCATTATTCAACATCCAGTGGCAGATAAATTTGAAAAAGGGTACCTTCGCCCTGGGTGGAGTTAACCTGTATTTCTCCGCCATGTGCTTCAATAATGGCTTTAGCAATAGCCAGCCCAAGCCCCAGCCCCTCGGACTTGTGTTTAAAGCGCACAAAGCGTTCAAAAATATGGTTAATATCCGCAGGGGATATCCCTTCTCCAAAATCTTTTATCTCGATGCAGGCACCGTTTTTTACCTGCTTCAATGCCACCTTAACAGGCGATTGTGGTGCGGAGTATTTACACGCGTTATCCAGCATAATGGTAACTACCTGTTTGAGGCGCTGCTGGTCAAATTGAAGCTGTAGCGTTTTGGCACTCTCGTCAATATCGAGGGAAAAAGTGCGCTCTTCGTGCAGGCGCTGCCACTGGCTAACCTGATTTTGCAGGAAATCGCTTACCGACTGGCGCGAAGTATCCAGTTTTAACTGGCTTAGTTCGGCTCTGGCCAGCAGTAGTAAGTCATCTACCAGTTCACTGAGGTTCACTGCCTGGAGCAAAATGGAGTCCAGTGTTTCCCGGTAAACGTCCTCCGAGGCAGAAGACTGACGCAGAGTAACCTGGGCCTCGCCCCTGATTATGGTTAAAGGCGTTCTGAGTTCATGGGAGACATCAGCCAGAAACTGACGCCGGCGTGAATCAACCCTGGTGAGTTGTTCGTTAACCTGTTTGATTTCCCGGGTGCGCTGCTCTACCTCAAACTCCAGTTGCTTGCGGGAATGTTCGGCTTTCATTTCGTGGTCGGACAGGCGTGATGCCAGCAGGTTTAGCGAGGTTACCAGTTGTGAGAACTCGGTATCCAGAGTTTCAGGCAAACGCTGATGGTAATCGCCCGCCGCAATGGCTTTTGTACCATTGTTAATAATAGTCAGCGGCTGATAAAGCTGATTAAACAGCCAGTAACAGGCGAGAATAATACAGGGCATGGCAAATAGCGCCACGCCCACGGCAAACCACACAATGGCAGTGTTAAGGGTTTCTATTTTGGCATTAATGGCCGAAACCACATTGCCCTGACGCACTACAGCGGCGTTAATTGCCTCACGGAATTCATTATCAATCTTCACCTCAAGCAAGGTTTGTAAGCGGTTCTGCTGATCCAGCGGTGTGTTGTTGTAAGTCGCTGTGATGGCCTTAAATTCGCTGATAATGGCGTCTATCAGTCCGGCTAGTTCGTCGGTATCTTCAATGCTGCCGGCGGTCATTTTACTGCCCAGCGCCTGCCTTTGTTGCAGTTCGAGACGGCGAATTTTGTCGAGCGATTGGGCAATAAGCGCCTGTTTGTTGCGAATGATGGCCTGGTTGGCACTTTCACCAAAAATAAGCTCGTCGGTAAGCTGTTTAAACATTCGATAGGAGATGCTGCTGAGTTTTTGATGTTCTGCCAGCAGGGTTTGGCCAGTATTACTCTGCTCCAGATTGATTTGTGTCAGGTAGGCAGAAACTGCCGTACAGCATAGAGCAATCATCATGGTCAGCCCTGAGGTGATCCCAAACAGATAAATTTTACGCTTATACATGAACTTACTTCGCAACGCTTTAACATCCAATACGTGAAAATCCGCAAAAGAGCACAATTTTGAACTAAGCTTTATGAACACAATGTAAATTTGTCACGTATTTCATACGGTTTCACTATGCGCGGCGGGCTACTTGCGGCATTGGAGTGTTTGGTAAACGCCATCCTGAAGTAGACAGATTATTATAGATGGAGTGCAGCATGTTCTGGCAGCAGAAGACAAAAACCAACCAGGCAATTCAGGCCCTTGAACAAAGTATTATTGCGGTAGTCAGTATCGACGAGAAAAACAAGGTGACTTTTTTTAATCAGGCGGCTGAAAACATCTGGGGCTATCGGAAAAATGAAGTGATGGGTAAGAATGTGGCCATGCTGCTGCCACATGAATTGCGGGCGAATCATGACAATAACGTTAACCATCATCGTCAGACCGGTCAGGATAAAATTGTGGGTAGCTCAAGGGATGTGCAGTTACAACGCAAGGATGGCACTAAACTTTGGGTACAGCTGTCGTTGTCTAAAATAGTGCTTAACGGGCACATCCATTATACCGCCTTTGTGCGGGATATTTCTCAGGAGCGCGACTCAAGAGAAACCATGGCCCAAACTCTGGAGCAGGCACTGGATGCGGTAGTCTGTATCGATGAGCATAACTGCGTTACGTTATTTAATGCTGCGGCTGAAACCCTGTGGGGATACGACCGCGAAGAAGTACTCGGGCAAAACGTTAAAATGCTGGTGCCGCAAGCTATTCAGGCCAATCACGATAGTTATGTTAACGCTAATCGAGAAACCGGACAGGATAAAATTGTTGGTACCAGCCGGGAAATTAAAATCGAGCGTAAAGACGGTGAGGTACTTTGGGGCCAGTTATCGTTGTCGAAGGTGCGACTGGAAAACAAAACCCTGTATACCGCTTTTGTAAAAGATGTCACCCAGGAAGTGTTAATGCGGGAAGAGCGGGAAATGCTCTCAATGGTGGCTAATGAAACGGACAACTCGGTTATTATTACCAATCCGGCTGGAGAAATTGTTTACGTAAATAAGGGGTTTGAGCGGTTAACCGGTTACGTTCTGGCGGAAATAAAAGGTAAGAAACCGGGCAGTTTTTTGCAGGGGCCGGAAACCTCCAAAGAAACTATCGCCAGAATTCGTAAAAATCTGAACGACCATACGCCGTTTTATGATGAGATCCTTAATTACAGCAAAAACGGCGAACCTTATTGGGTATCACTTTCCATTACGCCAATCCTCAATGATCAGGGACAAGTGAAAAACTACATTTCCGTGCAGGCTAATATTACCACCGTGAAGCAAATGGCTTTGGATTTTACTCGCAAGCTTAACGCGATTAATAATTCATTAGTGCTGATTGATATCAGCAACGACGGTGTGCTTAAAACCCCTAGCGAACTACTGGCCGAAAAACTGGGGGCAAACGCGACTCAACAGGCGTTTGTGGATTATGTTTTACATGAACTGACCGCCGACCAAAAAGCAGAGTTGCAGAATAGCGGTAACATAAAACTGCAGATCAACTTTGGTCATGGCGATTTCTTGCTGTCGCTGGATGCCGGAATGTGTGCCCTGAAGAATTTTAAGGATGAAATTACCCAATACGTATTATTTGGTATTGATATTACGGCCCGCAGGATTGCGGTAAATCAAACCCAGGAATCTATGAAAGGCGTACTGAGTGTGAGTCAGACCATCAGTAATATAATTGGTACTATCAACGGTATTTCCGAGCAAACTAATTTGCTAGCGTTGAATGCGGCTATTGAAGCGGCCCGGGCTGGTGAAGTAGGGCGTGGCTTTGCGGTGGTGGCCGACGAAGTCAGAAACCTGGCCTCGCATTCACGGGATGCCAGTAACGAAATTGATAAACTCGTGAAAGATACGGTTAGCCGGATAGACGATCTGGCGGTGATGCTGGGCAAAATCGATAAGTAGTGAATAGGGCCAACTGCATAGTTTATGCAGTTGGCAATTTTATTGGTCTATTAATGCGCGGGCGTCAAATTGGATCGCACTGGTACCATTTAACTGCGGCCTGGCAAACAAAAAACCCTGAAATTTACGCACTCCAGCATTATTAAGCCATAACCACTCATCAAAGGTTTCCACACCTTCCACTATCAGGTGGCTGCCGGTGGCATTGGCAAATTCAAACACCGAGTGAAGAATAGCCTGACGCGGACCACTCTCATGAATGCCGTTGGTAATAGCCCGGTCCAGTTTAATTTTGTCTGGCATGAGATCAGCCAGTAACGAGAGGCCGGCATAACCGGCGCCAAAGTCGTCCAGCGCCAACCGGATCCCCGCCGCACGAATATCTTCAATGACGGCAAAAAAAGCATCGCTTTCCTTTACCATTTCACTTTCGGTAATTTCCAGAATAAGCTGTTCAGGCTTCAAGCCGCCCTCTTTACGGCGTTTTTCAAGGTAGTTGTCGCCTGAGCTGTTAAGCTGCTTCT
>CENT01094505.1_pt1 | contig 11274 bp, 8 predicted proteins | sample 530141 | NCBI WGS metagenome assembly CENT01 (sample SAMEA2591074, study PRJEB7988) | marine metagenome | isolation source: saline water (ENVO:00002010), including | reverse complement strand
ATTTTGTGATTCTCGATAATATAACTTCACTTATATAAGTATAAGAAATTGAAAAGTATAAAAAAAATCCCACACCTTTTGAGTATGGGATTTATTTTTTAAATCAATTAATGATTAAACTTTCATTAGAATGAACCACCATCAATAACATTTGTAGCAGAATACCCACCAGCTCCATTTGAAACTAAAACATCACCATCTGTTGAACTTGCAACTGATACTAATTGTTTAGAACCATTTGAAACTAAAAATGCTCCAGCAGTTAATCCATTAAGAATTAAATCATTTGAAATTGTTATAGTTGTACCACTTTCTGAAATGATAGAGTTAGTAATAACACCATCAGCTGAGAATTTAGAAATTCTATCAGCAGTGTTTGTACCACTTTTTACGATTACTCTTGCTTCAGAATCTTTAGCTCCAGCTTTCCAAAAGTCATTAGTACCATCCCATAGGATAGAACCACTTGTTAAACCACCACCAGTTACATCAGAAACATAAAGACCACCATCAGTTTCAGAACCACCATAGTTCACATTGATGATATTATCTTCAACATTTAATGTACCAACATTAGTTTGAACAGTATCTCCACTTACAGTTAAGTTACCACTAATTGTCATGTTACCACCAATTGTTACATTGTTAGGTAATCCAATCTGTACTTGATTATCAGTTACTGCTGTTTCAATTTCATTTGCAGTACCCGCGAATACTAAAGTATCCACTCCAACATTTACTGTATCGGTAGCAGAACCATCTCCTACAACTAATCCTAATGAACCAGAAGTTAAGTTTGAACCACCGAAGTCAACTTTACTATGATTTACACCACTAATTTGACTATCTACAATACCAGTTACTTGTTGTGAACCACTAATTACATCAATACTTCTAATAAATGATTGTACGTTTGTATCAAAGTTTATTACAGAATCAGCGTTTACTTGTTCAGAACCACTAATTACTCCATCTGAGTTTGTGTTTAAATATCTTGTATCAAATTCTGTTGTTAACTGAGCAGATGAACTAATAACAGAATCTCCGTTTGTATTTAAGAAATCACCATCGATTTGTGCAGATGAAGAAACTACTCCATTAGGTAAAATTGCAGATACATCACCAGCAGTTATAGTACCTAAAGTAGTAATCGAAGCAGCTCCTGTAAATCCTGTCTTATCAGCGTTGTTTAGAACAACTTGTTGTGAACCAGAAATTACATCAATACTTCTAATATAAGATTGAACTCTTCCATTAGTAAAGTATAGATTACCTGAACCTTCAGATATATCATCAGTATCAAGTGAACCAGATAATACATCAATACTTCTAATAAATGATTGTACATTAGAATCAAAGTTTGCAACTGAAGTTGCATCTACTTGCTGTGAAGATGAGATAACACTCTCTCCATTAGCTTTTAAGAATACTGAATCTAATTGTGCAGAAGATGAGATAACTGAATCACCATTTGTGTTTAGATATCTTGTATCAAATTCTGTTGTTAATTGTGCAGAAGATGAGATAACTGAATCACCATTTGTGTTTAAGAAATCACCATCGATTTGTGCAGATGAAGAAATAATTCCTGTACCATCTAAATCTAATGAAGTTTTCTTAAGAACGATATCTATGTTACCATCTTGCCTTAAAATTTGTAACTTCTTATCACTTGTGTTGTAAAATGGTAATCCATTTACACCAACATCATAAGAACCTAAGTTTGGTGAAGAAGAACCTGTTAAGATTTTATTCACCGAGGTTAAATCAGAATGATTTCCAACGAACACCAATCCATCAGCTAGTGCAGATATACTTGAACCCGTTACAACAAGTAGTTCACCCTTATTCGGGGTTACGCCACTTAAATCTTCTAAAACACCTCTTTTGTGTTGAATAATTTGTGCCATTGTTTTTTTCCTTGTGTTTTTTTGTTAAATTACTAAAACCTTTATTTTGTTAACGGGTCATCTGCCCAATTTTCGAACTATATAGTTCTTCTATAAATATCAGATAATGATTAATTAAATCAAACCACCATCTAAATTAATTTTTTGTACTCCCTCTGTAAAATGGTTAGAACCTGTATTTACATTTATACCTGATGAGTTTAATGAAATACCACCACCTGCTTGCAATTCAAGTACAACATTTCCACTTGATGCTCCACCAGTAATACCTTCATCAGATGTGAATACAGCGGTGATATCACCACCTCCACCTCCGCCTCCACCTCCTTCGAGGGAAGATAAATCTATTGATTGTGATACTCGTGGTGAACCAACTACATTTTCACCAAACAAAGTTAATTGACTTGTTCCACTATCAAAAGATGCAGAAACAAACGAACCACTATTAAATGAAAATGCTGAAAAACTAACTGTATCTTCAAGTATATTAATATAATCAGCAGGAATTACATTTGCTTTGTATAATGAACCACTATCACTTACATAAACTATTTGTCCATCAGAAAAATAATTTACAGAAGTTGAATTTAGTGCAGTAGATGTATAAACTTTAAATGCACCCTTAATATTATCGATATCGGCGAATACAATATTACCACTCTTTGCGGTATTTGATAATTGTAATTTTGAACTGAAATTTGGCATTATTTTTATCTCCTTCTATAAATATTAACTTGGTAATGAACCAGATGCTGGTAAAATTCGGATACTAACCGATGTAGCAGCATTCTGTCCTGTTCTACCTATTACAAAATGTTTATCATATCCATTAAACGAACCACTTGTATCTAACAAGTGAATCTTTGAACTCTCTTCTCCCCAATTTCCACCATCTGCCTGAATTGCAAAGTTATACTCACCTTTAGTTGAACCACCCAATGTATCTACCATTACACTCGGAACACCTGTCATATCTGAACCAGATGGTACAACAATAAAATATTGTTCACCCGTTGCTCCCATTGTATATGGATTTGATTCACTAATAATTGTATCTAAATCTGAACCACTAAGTGTTGCTATTAATGTTGCTCCACCACTCGCAAGTGTTAATGTACTATCACCCAAAGATGAACTAATTAATCTAAATGGAGAAGCATTTTGTGCAGTATAACCAGTCACTTCTGGTGGTACATCACCACTTACTGAACTCGCACCCATTAAAGCTTGATAGTTTGCATTAGATGGATTTCCGTAATTTGAACGATAGATATATGTTTTTCCATAATCTGAAGAAGTAGTGATTGTAAAACTTCTTCCACTATACGTTCTACTCTTACCAAAATTATCAGTTACTTTAACATTATAGTTGTAAGTTGCGGCTGATAAATTAGTAGATGCTTGAATCCCAACTGATGATGAATTTGCGTTTGTGTACACTAATTGTAATGAACTTGCATCTGTACCAGTTAATGAAGCAGAGAATGGAGTATCTGATTCTGTATCAGAAATACTCATACTAACCATTGTAGTACCAGTTGTTGCCAAATCAGTTTCAAAGTTTGCTGATTGGTCTGTGAATGTTGCAGTTGGTGCTTGATTAGCAAATACGTTAACAGTTACGGCACCTGTACCACTATTTCCATATTGGTCTTGGAATCCAATTGTAGATACAATATCATCACCACTACCAGTAGATGAACCACTAATATCTAATCCAAGAGATAATTGTCCACTTGTGTTGATTGATATTGCAGGATTTGATGAAGTCCATGATGAACCTTGTACTGCCTGTGAACCATAGTTTGGTGAATAAGATACACTCATTTGTGATTGGTTACCTGCACCAAATCCACTAGCATCTCTAATTGATTCTCCATTTTCTCCTGATTCTATAATATAAGAAGTTGTATCTCCTCCAAGTGTACCATTATCAGGTGTTGCAATTGTTATTGTTTGATTACTATATGTTGTTGATTTATCGTAGTTATCAGTAACTTTAAGATTATAAGTTAATGTACCTGCTGATAAATCTTCATTTGCTCTTATATAAACAGAAGATGAATTAGAATTTTGATAATCTAAATTAAGTTTAGATGCATCCGTTCCACTTAATGAAGCAGAATATGGTGTATCTGATTCTGTATCCGAAATTCCTACAAGAACTAAGTTTGTATTTTCTGTTGCTAAATTAGCATTTAAGTTTGATGATTGATTTGTAAATGTTGCAGTTGGTGCATCATTTGCAACTACACTTACAGATAACGAATCAGTAGTTGTTGTACCAAACGAGTTTGTAAATGTGATTGTAGAATCTATTGTTTCTCCACTTTGAGTTACTGAACCACTTAAATCAACATTCAATGATAAATTACCATTTGAGTTTATTGATATGGATGAGTTTGATGAACTCCATGTACCACTTTGATTTGAATTGTAATCTGCTTGTGTTGAACCATAATTAGTTGTTTTAATTGTTACACCACTTTCTTCAGATTCTTTAATATAAGGTCCTGCTGACCAGTTATCTGAAAGTGTTGCTGGTGTATCATCTGTAATTGGTATGGTTACTATTGCAACATTTGAAATTGTTGAATTAAAATTATCCCTTACTTGAACTCTATATTGATATTCATTTATTAAATCAGAGTTTATTACAACACCAGTTTTTCTTGATACATTACCACTTGAATCCATTTGGAAAGGATTTTCGTGTGGGTCTGTTGCTTGTGATGTTCCACCATATGAACCACTTGAAACATTTACATTATCCAATTCTAATTTATGTAAATCAAATGTTACAAATGAAATACTATCACCTTCATTATCTGTTGCTGATATTGAACCAACAGATGCTCCATTTGAACTATTTTCATTTATAGATGAAAGAGTTTGATTATTAATAGTTGGTGCTAAGTTATCAGTTACATTTATAGTAATTGGTAAGAACGTTCTTGAATCTGAATCTTCCCCACCTTCAAAGTGTTCATCTGAAGCGGTTATACTAAAGTTATAAGTTGTCTGTTGTTCATAATCTAATGAACCAGTATTTTGTCTAATATCTAAATAAGTTCCATAAATGGTAACATCAAAATGATTGTTATCTATTGAACTTGTTGTAATTGTAATTGTATCACCTTCAGCATCTGTAAAAAATACTCGTTTTACTAAAGTATTATTAGTAGAGTTTTCATTTAAGTTTGAAGTTACCGAAGTAATAACATTTCCACCAGTTGAACCTTCTCTAAATTTAGGAGCTTCGTTTGGTGTTACGAATACTGTAATATCTTTTTCAATTGTAGCGTTAAATGTATCAGTTGCTGTTGCAGTAAATGTATGTCCATGTACTCCACCAACCAAATCAGTATTGAATGATGATGATTCTGCTAATGCATTTAAAGTTAGAACACCATTAGATGCTACTCTAACCAAATCATCAGAATAAGATGAAGCAGTTCCAAAAGTTAATGATTGTCCTTCGGGGTCTGTTCCTGCAATTGTTACAATTGTTGAACCATTTGAAGTATATTCTTCTATTGTTTGGTTACCAGTTGTTATCGTTGGTTCTGTATTTGGGTAAAATATTGCGTTTAAGAAATCAACAACCGAACCACTTGTTCCAGGATTAAACGATGAGGTAAACATTGTTGGTAGTTTTTCTTGAGATACAACTCTGTTACCATTGAATGAAATTTGTTCTGAACCACTAATTACACCTGTTCCGTCTAAAGTTCTGATTACTGAACCACTAATTACACCTGTTCCGTCTAAAGTTCTGATTACACTTCCACTTACAACACCCGTGCCATCTAACGTTCTTAACACAGAACCACTAACTACATTAGTTCCTTCTAAAGTCCTAAGTACTGAACCACTTACTATACCACTAGCATCTGTTATTTGTGATGAACCACTAACTAAACCACTTGGTACATTTGTTAGTTGTGTAAAATCAGATGTTCCACCACCACTACCAAATCCACTTGAAGCGGCTGATGCTGAAATATATGCATCTGTAATTACTGAAGTTATTTGTGCTGAACTACTTACTATTCCTACTGGTAAACCTGCAGTTACATCTGTTGATATTACCCAATATGAGTCATAATAAACATAAAGGTTACCATCATTTGATTTCCACCATAAATCTCCTTCAGATGGTGAACTTGGTGCGGAATCAGAAACAGTAACACTTGCTCCTCCACCACCACTTGCTGAAGATGATATAATAAAGTTATCACCATCTTGATTTATTGTTACATTTGTACCAGCAACCAATGAACCACTAAAAACACTTGTACCATCTAAAGTTCTTAATACACTTCCACTAACTACACCAGTTCCATCAAGTGTTGTAACTACTGAACCACTAACGATTCCACTTCCATCTGTGATTTGAGTACTGCCACTAATTAATCCACTTGGAAGTTGTGAACTACCACTTAATACTCCACTTGGAAGTGATGATATTACTTGTGCCGATGAAGAAATTGTTCCACTTGGTATATCTGTATGAGAACCACTTGTAAATCCAAATGCTGTTATTTGTGCAGAACCACTAATTGTTCCTGCTGGTACTGAACCACCACCACTTGATGATATGGTTATATTTCCACTACCTGATGTGATTGTTATGTTTGAGCCTGGTAATAATGAACCACTAAATATATTTGTACCATCTAAGGTTCTAATTACCGAACCACTTACAACATCAGTACCACCTAAAGTACGAAGAACACTTCCACTTACAACACCAGTACCATCTAAACTACGAAGAACACTTCCACTAACAATATTACTTCCATCGGTTATTTGAGTTGAACCACTAACTAATCCACTTGGAAGTTGTGATGTTAATGAACCACTAATTACACCAGTTCCATCTAAAGTTCGTAAAACCGAACCACTAACTAATCCACTTGGAATATTTTGTAAGTTTAAGTTCCAATCTGCACCAGCACCTCCTGCAGATATACCATCTATTCTTGAATCTATCGATGAACTGAAATCTGTAAAGGTTGAACCACTTATTATTCCATTTGGTAAACTTGTAACAACACTACCACTTAATACACCCGTTCCATCTAAAGTTCTCAATACAGACCCACTAACGATTCCACTACCATCAGTTATTTGAATCGAAGAAGATACTAATCCACTTGGTACATTTGTTAGTTGTGTAAAATCAGATGTTCCACCCCCTCCACCTGATGGAAGAGTGATACTATTTCCACTTGAAATAGTAAGTGTTTGTCCAGATATAGATAAAGTTTGATTATCTGTTTGATTTGTTAAGTAAGATGAAGTTGCTGCAATTAAAGAATCTAATCTTGAATCTAAAGAAGATGAAAATGTTGTATATCCACTTACATTTGATAAAACTACTTGTTGAGAGGATGAAATTAACCCATCACCACCTTCATTACCATATCTTGCATCAAAATCACTATATAGTTGTGCAGAAGAGGAAATTACACCATCACCATTTATTTCTAAATATAATCCATCAAAAGTAGGTATTAGTTGAGATGAACGACTTACAATACCAGTACCACCAAAGGTAAGCTCAGAACCATCTCCCTTAAATGAGCCTGTAAATGAACCAGTAACACCACTTGCACCACTTAGGTTGACCGAACCACCACCACCTACTTCGAAATCCCCTTCGATTACCGATGCGGTTACTACTCCTTGTATTTGTTTACTTTGAATTAATGTTGCCATTCTTATCTACTCACTATTTTTCCTTTTACTGAAAAATCTGTACTTGTAACCAATTCAGGTGCCATTGTAATATTTTCAGTAAAATTAATTACTATATTTGTTCCATTATCAGTAACCGAGTAGGAATCTCCATCTTTTTTTATGCCTTGTAAAAATACATCAACATAATCAGAAGAAGAATCCACTTTTATATCTTCAAAAACAAATTTTTTATTAGCCAGAGTTAATGTAAATAATACACCACTTAAACTAATTGAATCTGGTATATGAGTAAAAATTCTTGTATCACTTATTACTTCATTGACCAAATCCTTGAACCTTTGTTTATCATCAAAGGGAGTTATTACATTAGGTTTCTTTTTACTCATACTAATTCAATATCTCCTTCAATTTTAATATCATCATCACTTTCCAAATTATAAGGAAAGTTTGCTCTTACAAATTTAACTAAAAAATCATTATTTTTTTGTTCTGTTATATAATCTCTCTCTAAGATAAACTGACCATTTATAAATATATCAAATCGTGAGTGTTCCTTACGATTTTTTCTCAAATTTAAATTTAAATCTTTCATCTTAACACCAGGTACTTTCCAAATGAAATAACTTGGGTGTGTCAAATCAACAGGAGTAAGTTGATATTCATCAAACTCATGTACTTGTTCTAATATTTTTCGTAAATCTTTAATAGCCATATTACAATTCTATAAATTTACCAGTTACACCAAATTCATCTGTATTTTCCAATATATAACCCAACTCTGTTGATGATGCAACATAATTACCCTCACCATCAAGTGAACCCGTACCAAAATTGAAGTAAATTTCATTAGCGGCTTGTGAGCCAGTATATGAATATTTAGGATTTGGTACTAAAACTCCGTTTATATACACCCTAAACCAATCATTTACATCAAATATACCATTTAGTTCAGGAGGTAATTTAGGTAAATCAACATTTGTTAGTTTTATTGTATCTGCATCTACAAAAGTAGCATCTTGTGAACCTCTAATAGACATAAAATCTATAATATCAGCATATTCACTATCTAATGATGGTGAGTTCTTACTCATACTTAAAGAATTTCCTGTTAAATCGGTTTCTGTACCAAATACTACCTTTTTAGGTCCTATTGTTTTCTTATGAGTTGATTCGTTATCAAACTTCTCTGGTAATAAGTACGCATTTACCATCATAGTGAAGTTTGTTCTTACAATTCGTTGTGTTCCTTCACCAACTTCTGTTTGATTATCAAAGTTATCTATACGAGTTCTAAATTTAAACCCATTTTTATCACCCCAATATTCATCAGTTGCATATTGGAAAGCTTCAACAATTTTATTCATATGTTCTGTAAAATCAGTCCATATTATTACTTCATATGATATAGTAACATAATCCGGCATTACGATATCATAGAATTGAGCTGGTTTTTCACTCTGTGTTATAGCTGAAAACCTATCATACCTATGTTTTTTGGAATATCTTGAAACTGCCGAATAAGCTACATTACGATTCATTGTAGATGACATAGAATCATCTCTCGCAACAGAATTTCTTTTAAACATCACTAAAGGAATTTGAATTACTCCTTTTTTATCTCTTAAGAACCCATCTTTTCTTATGGATTTCCATCTTTCGGGATTACCATATACAACTGGTATCTTTTGTTTCTCTTCAAATATTTCAACAGTAGGCAAAACCGTATCAATCATATGTTCTGCGATTGCTAAATCTACATCATATAATTTTACACCCTTACCTTGTTCAATACTTTCTTTTTTGTATTGAGTAGCTCGGTTAACTGGTCTATTTTTTAGTGGGTCTATTGCCATAATTAACTATATATCCTATCATCTATTTGAATTTGACTTCTTCTTACCATAAATCCAACACCAATTAATTGATTTCGTGAATCTTCAAATTCATTTGTTTCTTTGTTATATATTTGTGGTTGGCCTCCAATTAATGCACTTTGTCTTACATTATCAAGTTCATAGTAGATTCCATCAAATAAAACCACATCTCCAATTTCAGGATATCCAACTGTAAGATTTTGTATTGCCTCCGTTGGAACAAGTGTACCATTAACATCTCTTACTTTTGGAACTGCAAAAGAAGTTTCTCTACATCTTTGTCTATTGAATCTAAATTCTACCGCTTGTTGTTTATCTGGACCGAATCCCTCATACACAACATTCATTGGCTCCCTATCAACTATACACATCACAGTTGAAGGTGCTCTCCAAACCTTTCCTAAAGATTCACCATAGAGATTAGTTTTTGTTTCACCAACAGATACCTTAAATAAGGTTACTGCTTGTTCTACAACATAATCTACTACCTCTTCAGAAATAGTTTTGATAAAATCTAAATCTTTTGCGTTGAAAAACTTTGGCATATTATTATCCTATATAAATGTTGAGTGGAACTCGATTCATAATTTGTTGCTGTTGTTCAACCATATTAGATTCGTTCTCCATTCTTTGTTTCTTACTTACTTCATTAAGATTTTCTCTCAGTTGTTCTATGAGAGCATCTTTTTCTGTTTGTGCTTCAGCTCTAAGTGCTGCCCCATCTAAAGAAACTTCAGAACCAGGTATTGGAACTGTATTATATTTCTCTCTGATAGCTCCTAACATCTCTTTTGCTAAAGCGAGTGTGTATTTTCTAATCCACTGTCTACCAACATCATTAATTTTATTATAATTTGCAAAATCATATCCAATATTTGAATAATCTGATACAACATTTGGAGTTATAATAGTTGAACCCTCTGTTCTATCCTTTACAACTTGATATTCAAACCAAAGTTTGTATTCTGTTGTTGGTTTTGGTAAAATTGTTAATTTATTATTTACTATATTGAATGAGTGTGCAGATTTTCTTATCTGGTCATTGAATTCAATCTGTTGAATTCTTAACATATCCTCATAAATTGGCATCATTATAAATTGTGCCGCTGGTGAGAATGAACCAAATCCAAATTCATCAACTAAGTTAAGTGTTCCTTGTCCACTTACAGAATAAGGGTCAAAGAATCTTTGAATAGCAGGTGATGTCTCGTAATATACTTTTGTTACATCTAATCGTTCACCACTTTCACTTACATTAGCCCACAATGATTGAATATCATATTCTTGTGAACCAGTATTTACAGTAACGTATCCTTTTTTGATATCTGTTCTACCACCTACATTTGCCAAGTTACCATATGATTCAGCTATGGTGATAGTATTATTTAAATCTGAACCTAAGACCGAACTACCTTGATAATTTGAACCTGTTGGTTGTCCTTCTAACGAACCAAGATTATTTCTTATGTTAAACTGGTTTACTTGTGCAGAATACTCAGATACTGCCTCTTCGAATACAGCGAAAAAGTTATCACCTTCTAATTCTACATCAATGACAGGATAACCCAATCTTCTTGCACACCAATTAGCAACTTTCGGAGCGTCTGTCTGAAATGTTGAATCAGAATCATAAATTCCAAAAGGAGTTGATGAACCTGAAGTAAATGTTGATGTTCCTGTCCAAATTCTTGCTTGAGACATATATTTTTCTCCTTACTTATACAATTATACTACTATAAATATAAATTAAATGAAAAGGAGAGTATAAAACAAAAAAAGAGGGA
>CENT01045044.1_pt1 | contig 11306 bp, 12 predicted proteins | sample 530141 | NCBI WGS metagenome assembly CENT01 (sample SAMEA2591074, study PRJEB7988) | marine metagenome | isolation source: saline water (ENVO:00002010), including | reverse complement strand
GATCCGCTGGCTTGATGAACTCACCGCTGAAGCTTGCATGAGCAAGAATACATGCTAAATTCGTGGGGATCCCTCAGAATTTAGTACCTGTTTGCCAGATTTTCTTATCTTCGAATCAGAGGTATACTAACTGGCACATTGTTAGAGGTGTTTATGAATACAAAGATTGAAATATACGGCGTGAAAGCTGTTAAGCGCCCTAAAATCGCAGCCAGCAAGAAACTTGATTTGTCCGGTGACGCTGGTCAGCAAATTGTGAAGTCTGAAACTAAGCTGGTTTTAAGAACACATAAGCGTACATTTGAAAAACTCGCTGATATGTAATGGATCTCATTTTCTTCCCCTTTGAACGCGTGATAGAGATTAACGTGTTCATCCTCGAAAACGAACCAGGCATGAAGGGCGCCGCTGATATCAACAAACTTCAGGGTGCCTTAGGCAGAATCGATAATGCTATTGCCTATTCAGGCTTAGATGACGTTTTCGAAATTGCTGCAAAATATGCCGCTTCAATAGCGCTTTCTCATTCACTCCCCGATGCTAACAAGCGAACAGGTCTGGCCGTTGCGCTGGAGTATTTGTCGCTCAATGATTTTGAGTTAACCGCTGATAATGATCTCTTTGCAGATGCAATCAGAGACTTAGTCATCGGAAAAATTGATGAGTCAGATTTTGCTGACTTGCTTTATTCCCAATATATTTTCGAACAAAACTCAGAACTTTGAAATTTACCTACACTTACCGGTCCTTCATGGTATTGAGGATGTCCGTTTTTGACCAATACCAGAAATGTGAGAATAAGTAGAGTTCTATATTTGTGCTTCTATTTGTACTTCTTCTTTTTGTCGTGCCGGAATACGGGTTGTATTCCTGACCTTTCCATCACAGTATTCAAGTGAGCTTCGATTGAGCTCCTTAACCCATCCATAGCATTCACTTCTTCTATGTTAGATAGGGACACCAGGATACCTTCTGCCAGGGTATCGACTATCTTGCCGGCCGACGAACGGCTTATACCCGCTGTATAGGCAAATTCCACCAATTCATGTCGAGAAGGGAAGGCTTTGCTCTTACGCATTTTTAACGCCATCTCATTGTCGATAGTGGGGTAAATCAGAGTATGGGTGATATCGTAAACCGGGCTGAGCGTAATATCGGTGTGGTCTGGTTGGTACTGCAAAGAGAAATTTTTTAAGTGGGCGTCACCATTCCCAATCAGGCAGTTAAAGGCCACCAGCTTAAATGCTTCTTCAACCTGCTCCATAGAACCGGTATTCAGGTTGACCACCTTTAACACATTCTCATAGGAACCCTGGTATTTCTGATCGCCGGTGCGGCCCATCAAAGTCGCAAAGTCCTCTATGCCGATTTTGCATCCGGATTCATCAGTATCGAAACGCTCCACCACATAATGCTGCAAATCATCGGACAACCATACTTTTGGAGTATTGAGTCCACAATGCTCAGCACATTTCATGCAGACGAATTCGTTTACTGTGAGCAGTGGGAATTCTTCATCAAATGTTTTAACGATCACATCCTTCTGCAAAATCGCAGAGCGGGATACCAAAACCTTGGGCTGCACTCCGGATGCCATGCCATTAAGGTAATATCGCTCCAGCAGTTGCGGAAAAAGCTTTTCTTTACCGGACCAATGCAGAATATCTTCTATTGCCACCGGTTCCGCTGATGGTAACTGGATGCCTGCATCGTACGACAGGTGGCCTATCCCTTTGGTCCCCATCAGTGCCAAAAGGTACATATCATCCACTTCCGCATAGCGGCGCAGCTTCTCTGAGATATAACGGCGTAAGTAGCCCTCAGGCAAATTCTGAGTGAATACGGGATGCAGTGCTCCGCGGTTGTATGGAGCCGGGTTATTCGGCATGGTGAGCGAAACTGCCATGGTATCCTGGGAGTACAAAAAGCTGAAATAAGAAGAGTGGGTGAGCAAGCCTGCTTGTTGCCCTGCCACGTTAACAGTGATCCGCTTTATTTGTTCTGGCAAACCAGTAAGTTTATCAGTCGTCATCGTAGATAGAATCCAGTGCGTCTAAGGTTGGACGCCTGGCCTGTTTAGGTGCGGCTATAAGTTCGAATCCCATAAGGTTTAAGTATCGCTCTAGCAATTGTAGTGAACCCTGGTACCTGCCATTCTCTATATTGGAGATACTGGGTCGACTGCATCGCAATTTATCTGCAATCTCTGATTGGCTGAGTTTCTGTCGTTTACGCTCGGCCTGTAATTGCTGGCCAATTTCCTTCCTACTCATGGGATGCTCAAAATGTACTCATATGAATACAATTATAAGCTTAATATTAAAATGTACAAATATAGATACAAAAAGATCGTTTAGCGTCTATTTAGAGTCAGTAATCAGATAGAACATACCGGGCATTTAATTTTGATGCGATTTTCTTAACATACCCTTTTCATTGCCCAATCGACTCTCATTAAAAGACGAGCATACCGCAAGGTATGCAATGTTCCCTTTAGGGCTGTTGCTGCGCTATCAAGCAACTTAGTTAATAACCGAACCTGACCAACAAAGGACAATGTAATAAAGATAATTTAAAAACTGAATGAAGCATGGAGCTTCGAAGAGACCCTGCGGCCTGAGGCCGCAGGTATTTAGAGATTATTCGCCAGAGGTATTCGCGTCGAACACTTTCTCACCAGCCACCCAGGTTTGAATAACCTTGGTTTTCCAGATGTCCTGGGCCGGTACTTCAAAAATATCCTGATCAACCAGAATAAAATCGGCCCATTTACCTGGTGTTAAGGTACCCAGGGCGTCTTCCATGTGGGCGGCATAGGCTGCGTCCAACGTGAAACCCTTAAACGCTTGTTCTATGGTTAACGCCTGTTCCGGGTACCAGCCAGCCACGGGTTGGTTGTTTCTGTCCTGACGGGTAACCGCTGCGTGCAGGCCATAAAACGGATTGGCCAGTTCTACCGGAAAGTCTGAGCCCAGAGGTAACGGAATACCACTATCTATTAGGGTCTTCCAGGCGTAAGCGCCTTCCATTCGAGCTTTACCTAAGCGGTCTTCGGCCATGTTTTTATCACTGGTGGCGTGGGTAGGCTGCATGGAAGGTAATACCTTTAACTCGGCAAAACGCGATAAATCTTCTACCGCAATGACCTGGGCATGCTCTACGCGGTTGCGCAGTTCCTGGCCTCCTGTGGAACTGAAGGTACGCTCAAATTCATCCAGTACCATCTGATTGGCGCGGTCGCCAATGGCGTGAAAGTTCAGCTGAAAGCCTGCGCCCAACACTTGTTGAAAGATCTTAGGAAAGTCTTCCGGTTGTGTGAGCAGTAAGCCGTGTTGGTGGGGCGCGTCGCTGTAGGGTTTTATCAGTGCCGCGCCACGGCTACCTAAAGCGCCGTCACCATAGGCTTTAACACTGCGAATAAACAGGAAGTCGTCGCTGCTGCGAATAATGCCGGTGTCCAGCATATCAGGCAGGGTAGGATCGGTCGCACTTAACATAGCGTAAATGCGCACCGGCAGGTTTTGCTCGGCGGCCCGTGCCAGATAAAAATCGTAGACGTGATGGCCAATGCCAGCATCATGCATGGCAGTGATACCTACCGATAGTAAGTGCTCACCTGCCGCATTGAGCTGTGCCTGGTATAACTTGCTGCTTTGCTTGGGCATAACCTCAGCAACCAGGTCCATGGCGTTATCAATCAGTACGCCGGTGGCCTGGCCGTTTTCATCACGGATAATCTGGCCGCCGGCAGGATCAGGGGTGTCGTTGGTGATGCCTGCCAGTTCCAGCGCTTTAGTGTTTACCCAGGCAGCATGACCATCGACCCGGGTTAGCCATACTGGCTTATTGCTGATGACATCATCGAGTACTTCTGCATTGGGAAAAGAGCGATCGCTCCAGAGTTCCTGATTCCAGCCACGCCCCATAATCCATTCCTGATCGGCATGGCCCATAGCGTATTGGGCTACCCACTGTGCCGCTTCCTGCATGGTACCACTTTCGCGCAGGTCGACTTCCAGCAGATTACCGCCCAGGCCCAGCAAGTGCCCGTGAGCATCAATCAGGCCCGGTAGCAGTACCTTGTCGTGGCCGTCCAGTCTGTCTGTATTGTTCGGTACATTTTTAGGATCCAGGCTGACTACCTTACCCGCGTCATCAACCAGCATGCGCTTGAATTGGATAAGTTTACCTTGTTCGTTGAGGGTGTAGCCTTTCACATTGGTGATCAGCGTGGCGGCGCTAAGCGACACGCTAAAGCCTACAGAAAGGAGCAGCGAAGCAGAGAGTGTGAGCAATGATTTTTTATGCATAGTGTTATTCAGTTTGCTGTTATTCAATGATAGGGGGCTGTAATAAATAGTCGGTATCCCAGACCTTTGTCATGGTGGCTTTACTGATATTGCCACCAGAAAGGATAACCACTGCGGTTTGCCCTTTGGGCGAATTCACTGCCCACGCGGCAACGGCCGCCATACTCATGGCGCTGGTGGGCTCTACGTGTAATTTTAGCAGATGCTGTAACCACTGGGTCCAGTAAGCTATTTGCTGCTCGTTGACTTCGTAAAAGTCGTCGAGTTGTTGCAATATCGGGAACGTTACATCACCTACTGAGGGCGTTGCAGCGCCATCAGCTAAGGTTGAAACCGGCCCGCTGAGGGATTCTATGACGCCAGACTGTAACGAGCGTGCTGCATCGTTAGCCAGCAGCGGCTCTGCACCAATCACTTTGGCATGGGGAGCCAGATGGCGGGTTGCCAGTAAACTGCCGCTTAGCAGACCGCCACCGCCACAGGGGGCAAATACGGCGTCTACGTGATCGGCATCCTGGATAGCTTCCAGAGTGGCGGTGCCCTGACCGGCCACAATTAGCGGATGATTAAATGGCGGGATCCATACTACGCCTTCTTGCTTTGCTGCTTGTTTTACCGCTTCGTCGGCTTCCGGGCGGGTGGCGTACAGGCGCAGCTCTGCGCCATAATCCTCGGTTGCTGCTGCTTTTACCTCGGAGATGTTCTCTGTAGAAAATATCGTTACCGGTATTCCCGCCTGTGAAGCGGCATAGGCTACAGCCTGTGCATGGTTGCCGGAGCTATTTGCTACTATATGGCGAGGAATATTGCCCTGCTCCTGCAAACTCGCAATAAAGTTAGTGGCGCCGCGCAGCTTAAATGCGCCGGTGGTTTGAAAGCATTCAGCTTTAAACAGGATACGCTGCCCCAGCCATTGATTAAGTCGACTCGATTCGATTAGCCGCGTACGAGTAACTTTGCCAATCAAACGTAAGGATGCCTGATGAACATCATCGAAGCTTACTTGCAGCGCAGTGCTTTCCATTAATTTATCCTTTAGCTATTTGCTTCTAGCTTACCATCTTGTGCGTCGAGAAAAATGGTAAATCCATTTGGCTGTCTAATTTAGCGGCAACTTCGTCGTGAATGTGAAATTTTCTGTCGCCGAGTCATGCCCGGGAGGCTGAATTTCTAAAAAGGTGTGCTAAGGTAAAATTCTAATTAATCACAAAACGGAGATCATCATGGGTTTACTTGATGCACTCATGGGCAATGCCAGTGAAGTAGATGTCGCTGAAGTTCAGGAAGAGCTAGCACCAATACTGGGCGACAGTGAAAGGGTGGTAAGTGCTTACAAACTGGTTAGGGATTTAATTGTCTTTACCAGTAACCGGTTTATGTTTATCGACAAGCAGGGCATGACCGGTCGCAAAGTGGACTACCACTCCATTCCCTATAAAGCGATCACTCAGTTTAAGGTAGAAACTGCTGGTCATTTCGACCTGGACGCTGAACTTAAAATCTGTGTTTCAGGGCAATCCACACCGCTTGAGTTTGAACTGAAATCAGAGACCGCCCAGGGCGTACAAAAATCCCTGGCCAACGCAATGTTTTAAAACGCCTTAGCGTTTTAAATCCCGGAGGCGCACAGCGCCATCCGGGATCGCCCTTACCAAGTCGTTTAAATTACCTGGCTGCGTTTTAAAATCCCGGAGGCCTGCAAAAAGCTTGTGCGTTTTGGCAGTCCCGGAAACGCATGGTGTTATCCGGGAGCCCTTTAACAGGTTGGCGTTTAGAGCTAACTTGTGGGTCCGGTTCTGATTACCCCGCGTGCGCCTTTAACACCAGTGATTTAGGTTTGACTCACCTCATCAAATCAAGCATGTTTAGCCAATAAAGGATAAGCCTAAACAATAATAAGTGATGAAAGGGAGCTAACATGGACTGGTTGATACTGGTGGTGTTCATTGGATTGTTTCTAATTGCCGGCGCGATACTCTCTTTTAGTAACCGCTCGACCCTTAATGAGCTCAGGCGAGAGATCAAAGTCCTGCATGAGCACATCAACTTACAGGCGCGCCAGATTGGCCGCCTTAACAGTTTAATATCCAGTCAACGTGCCGCTTCGGAGTCTATTGAGCCGTCTGAAACAAATGCCGGTCAGGAAGACCGCCTTCCCGAGACTGTTGCAAGCCCGATAAAGGCTTCTGCAAGTCCAGTAAAACCATTCTCAGCAGCCGTTTCCATAAGCGCGTCCGAAAAAACAAAATCGCCGTCTGCTACTCAAAAGAGCGGTTCGTTTAATTTTGACCAGTTTATCAAGGGCAATGGCTTGCTGTGGCTTGGCGGCCTGGTATTGGCAATGGGGGCATATTTCTGGCCCGCTATTCCATTGAAGCCGGATTGTTATCTCCACAGCTCAGAGTGATCCTGGGTACCGTGTTCGGTGTGAGTTTGGTAGTCGCGGCAGACTATCTCTTCCGTCGCCGGGAGCGTTTTCATATCCACTCTCCGTATGTTTGTGCGGCACTTGCCAGTGGTGGTGTTATTACCTGCTTTGCGATGGTGCTGGTGGCTTACGACTACTACGATTTTATCCAGGCGCAACTGGCCTTTGGCTTGTTGGCCATTGTATCCCTTGTTTCAGCGACGTTGGCATTAAGGTTTGGCCCGTTGTTGGCCTGGATAGGCGTGACAGGCGCTTATGCGGTGCCGGCTTTGGTTAATACTGACTCCGGGAATGTGGCAGCATTATTACTTTATACGGCTTTCGTTTCGGTTTCAGCCATCTGGGTTGCGCAAAGCGTTCGTCAAATGCGTTTATGGTGGCTGAGTTTTCTCGCCAATTTTGGCTGGTTGGTCATGGCCACTTTAATGGCCGGTCAAAGTCACTTCTATGCCTTATTATTGTTTACCCTGGTGAGTGCTTATTTATTTGTTTTATCCGATCTGATGGGATGGAGTTTACGCGCTACCATGACCAAAAGCCTGCCCTTTAGAACGTTGTTGATGCCTCGCAAAGAACACCTTGGTGTTGTGCTGCCTGTGCTGGCGCTGGCCGGGTTTCTCGCTGCACAGGGCTCACCACATCACCTGTTAATCAGCGCGGTGGCCCTATGTGCACTGTTTTGGGTGGTTCCAGCCCGGTATAGCGCGCTGGATAGTTGGGCCTTCCTGGGACTTGGATTTCTGCTATTTGTGTTTATCCGAATGCCTGGTGCCCAGGATTACTCTGACAACCTGTTCCCGTTTCAGGATAACTACCTGTTTGCCCAGCTGGCAGCCTGGGCAACACTGGTATACAGTGGCCTGATGTACCGGTTATGGCAACGACCGGCGTATTTATTGCTGTTAGTGCTCGGCCCGATGAGTATGTTTGCATTAAGTTTCGCATTGGCAGCAGCCGAGGCAAGCGCGTTTCTTTATCCGGTTTGGGCGATTCAACTGGCTGTGATTGCGATTGGCAGTTCTGTTATCGCCAGCAGGGTAACCAACACTTTAGTGCAGGTAACCTTAAGTATCCTGGCTAATACATCTATTACCCTGTGCATGACCATGTTGCTTGACGCCGCCAGCCTAACCCTGGCTATTGCCATTCAGATTGCTGTTATGAGCTACCTGAGCTGGAAGCTCAGGGTGCATCTACCAGACTGGTTGTTTAAAGCGGCACTTATGGTAGTGGCAGTGCGTCTCACCTTTGCACCGTGGTTGGATACTTATGCGGGGCAACAAATACTAGGCGTGCATTGGACGCTGGTAATCTATCCGCTGGTGCTGGGCATTTTGTGGTTTAGCCGCGCCTACAACGAGTCACAAGAGTTTAAGCGCTGGTTAGAAGGGGCCTTTTTGCATGTACTGGCCCTCTTTGTCACCACAGAAACCACTTTCTGGCTCGTAGGGCACTATCCTGACTTTATCGATCTGAGCTTCACAGAAGCAGCTCTGTTGGCTCTAAACTGGCTTATTCTGTCGGCTGTTTACTGGTGGCGTGCCAGATTAGCCCTTAAAGCTACTCGACTTTATCAGGGGTTTGGCTTGTTACTGGCGGTGGGGCCGGACTGCTTCATTTTGATATTTCTGTGCTCAGTAATCCGTTTATTCAGTCCGTCGACACGGGTAGCAGACTGCTGATTAACTGGTTATTGATATTGTGGGCTATCCCGGCTGTCATCCTGCTAATTGTTGCGCGGCTGGGTTTCACACCAGTCAGGTCGCTACCTTTTCTTTATGCACTGAGTGGAATACTGAGTTGCTTTTATATCAATGGCGTTATCCGCGGCGCCTATAACGGGGGCGCACTTAAGTTAAGCGGGGGCCTCGAACAGGCTGAGCTATATACCTATTCAATTGTCTGGTTGTTACTGGCCACTGCCATGATATTTTTAAGCCAGTATAAGGCGCAACTGCGACTTCGTAATATCGGCTTTGGCGTGCTGGCTCTGGTGATCGTCAAAGCATTTCTGGTTGATATGGCCCACCTTGAAGGGCTTTATCGCGCAGTCTCGTTTATCGGGCTGGGTTTAAGTCTGGTTGGGATTGGCTGGTTGTTTCAAAAGCTCAGCCATGGAGAAAAAGCCGGAGAAACCCGATGAGCCGGCACCAGAATGGGCACCGACTATGACTGGGAATTACCTAAATATTTAAGGTTCGCTGAAAAAACTGCACGGCTTGCTGATACATCTGTAATGCCAGTGCGCCGTCATAGCGCTCGCCTTCATCGCGCATAAAGGCGTGCACGGCATTGACTTCCTGCCACTGGTAATTAAGGCCGCTGGCCAGGCATTGCTGATAAATCTTCAAACGACCCTCGGCGGGCACGTGAGGGTCTTGTTTGCCCCACACAAAGTACACTTCGCCCTGAATATCAGCCATGCGATGGAAGCTCTGGTCTTCATTACTGGCAGGCAGGGTATTGCTGTGGATGTCTGTGGCATACAGGCAAAAGGCACTCGCCACCGCCGGATTGATCGCGGCCCGGTAAGCCAAATGACCGCCAAGGCAAACGCCCATGGCCCCTACGGCGCCGGTGCAATAGGGCGCGGCTTTGCAGTGCTCGATAATGGCATCGAGGTCTGTGTCGTAACTGGTTAACGGCTTTTGCCATTTGTCGTTATTGCCTTTGTCTTTGCCTTCGTCATCATAGCCAAGTACCGTACCTATGGGATTCAGCTCGTGGAAGACTTCCGGCACGATTACCACAAAACCGTGGCTTGCCATGAGCGCTGCCGAGCGAGCGATGGGCGCGGTGTGCTGAAATATTTCAGAGTAGAACACGATGGCCGGATAGCGTTGCTCACTGGCCGGGCGATAAATATAGTTGCGCATGGTGCCGGTGGCTGTGATCAGGTCTTCGCTGTGTTGAATGATCTGCATGGTAGCTTCCAATTAGTCTTGGTTGGGGGTAGATGTTGTCAGGCAACAAACCACAGTAATTCCGCCAGGCTGTGCAGATGAACACTGGGTAACACGCTTACGTCTTCCTGACGCAGATCCATGGGGCGGTTTACTGCAATCCAGGCGGTTTGTAAGCCGGCCTGATGTGCGCCAAGTACGTCTTTTTCGAGGTTGTCGCCCACATGGAGGATCTCGTGTGGCGCAAGTCCTAAGGTTTGTGCCGCTTCATCAAACATATGGCGGTGGGGCTTGCTGGGGCGACTCAGGCTGGCGTGGTACGTGGCGGTAAAGAATTCATCAATACCTATTTGTACCGTGTCCACATTGCCATTGGTTATAGCGATTAACGGGACTTTTGCGGCCAGTGCAGTCAGTACCTCTCTGACCTCTTCGTTTACAGCAAAGTCGCTGCGGGCATGGTAAAAATAATCAAACAACGATTGTGCAGCCTGGTGCCGCTGGTCGTAGTCTAACTTCTCTGCAGCCAGTCCGTGATACAAGGTTTCGTAGCGTAATCGGCCCATGTCCGAAGCTAATCCCCGGTTGCCTTTAATCAAGTCGCGTTTAATAGCGGCCCATTGTGCTGGTGGTAGCGCGGCTGCGGCCGGGTAGAGCTCGGCAATACGATTGTTCAGGGCCTGGGTAGCGCCTGCAATGATAGGCTCGTTATCGTACAGGGTGTCGTCTAAATCAAAGGTCATAGCTTTAACCGGCGAAACCGGGCGGTAACATTGCATCAAAAATTCCTGACTGGCTGTTTAATCTTTCTTCTTACGGGCGCGAGGGTGGGCTGTATCATACACTTTGGCTAAATGTTGAAAATCCAGATGAGTGTATACCTGAGTGGTCGACAGATTTGCGTGGCCTAATAACTCTTGTACTGCACGTAAATCACCGCTCGACTCCAACACATGGGTAGCAAAAGAGTGGCGCAATTTGTGCGGGTTAATGCGCTGGTTGAGGGTTTGCCGCCGCGCCATTTCCGTGAGGCGGTTACCTACCTGACGATTGGATATCCGTCGCTTCTGACGGCTGATAAATACTGCGTCATCCAGGCCCGCGCCCCAATGACTGCGAATGGCCAGCCAGCGCTGCAAGGCCTGCCAGGCTTTACGGCCAATGGGCAGCAGGCGTTGCTTGTTGCCTTTACCTGTTACGCGTAACTGACGGTCACCGGTAATGTGCTCAAGCTCCAGCGAAGTAAGCTCACTGAGGCGTAAACCACATCCGTACATCAGTTCAAACATGGCTTGGTCGCGGATAACAATCTCTTCATCATCCGACTCATTTAGCAATGCAGACATATCGTCCACCGACATTTGCTTGGGCAGGGGCTTTTCTGCTTTGGGGGCGGAAATGCCTTCTACCGGATCGGTGCCGATAATCTGGTGGCGCAACAGATATTTACAAAATGTGCGCAGTGCAGATAAGCGTAGCGCAGTGCTGCGAGCGCCGAGGTTTTGTTTGCGGGCAATGGCGACGGCTTTTTTTACCGCGGCCTGGTTCAGTTGCTGCCAGCTCGCCAGCTCCAGACTCAGCGCAATCTGTTCAAGCTGTCGGGTGTAATTTTTTATGGTGTGATCAGACAGGCCGCGTTCGTAACGCAGGTAATCAATAAACTTG
>CENT01019174.1_pt1 | contig 11309 bp, 10 predicted proteins | sample 530141 | NCBI WGS metagenome assembly CENT01 (sample SAMEA2591074, study PRJEB7988) | marine metagenome | isolation source: saline water (ENVO:00002010), including | reverse complement strand
ATTCATTTCAACAATGTTGTTACCGAAAGAAGCACCTACTTCAGATAGACTTCTAAATGTTTGAACGTTTTCTTCAACCATTCCTAATATACTACTGAGTGCACCACCTACTAATGGTAAGTGTGATGCAAAGTCACTCATCTTAACACTTGTGCCTAAGAATTCAGTTGCTAATCCTGCGGCAGAATCATATGCCATACCAAGGCCTTTGGTAACCATACCAGTCATCATGCTTAGACCTCTACCAAAATCTCCGAGTGCTGTAGAAGTATTATCTATCTCGTCGCCGAATTTGCCCAATTTGTTTGTTGATTTTTGGAGAGCACCTTCCATACCACCAGCAGGTCCACCAGCACCTCCGGCTCCGCCACCAGAACCACCACCTTTTGCGCCTTTTTTCAAGGCATCAAGGATTTTCTTTAGTGTAGCCTCCGATGCGGCATCTTCGGCTTGTACTTTACCAATTCCTGGAATATCAACTGTTACTGCCATTTATTATATACTCACTTTATTGCAACTTATAAATACTTGTGCTATAACTTATTTAGCAGGAGAAAAATATGTCAGAAAATAACATTCCAGCAGGCGGTATACCAATGATGCCAACTGGGCCAGTACCGGGTACTCCAGTACAACCGGTCAAGGCGAATCCGCTAACGAAGCATTTTCGACAGCCAAAACTGTACTTGAAACTTCCGTCAGCCGGACAATATTGGCCACAAGGGTCTATAGACTTACCGGAAAACGGTGAGGTAGCAGTTTATCCAATGACTGCAAAGGACGAATTAGTTTTAAAAACACCAGACGCACTTCTTAATGGCGAATCAACTGTAACAATGATGCAAAGTTGTATTCCAGCAATTAAAGATGCGTACCAATGTCCAAGTTTAGATCTTGATGCAATTTTAATTGCAGTTAGAATTGCAACTTACGGAGAAACACTTACAATTACATCACCGGTTCCAAATACTAAACCAGAGATGACTAAGGATATGTCCGTTGATTTGATTCAATTATTGGATACAGTTCAAGGCAGAGGATATGATCCTTTATATAAACACAATCAATTTACATTTTATATTAGTCCTTTAACCTACAGAAAGTTTACAGAGTTAGCACTAAAGGCATTTGAAGAACAACGCATGATGAAAACTCTTGCAGATTCAAATCTTGAGGAAGAACAAAAATTATCAAAGTTTAACGAAAGTTTTAGTAAACTAACTGATATGACTTTGTCAAGTGTGGTGAATCAAATTGAATGGGTTCAATTCGGTGGAGAAGAACAAGTTACTGATAAGAAACATATTCAAGAATTTTTTGAACAAACATCAGGTGATATCTTTGATGGTGTTAAAGGTGCTATCGAGAAAAAGAGAAATGATTATGCTCTTAAACCTTTAATTGCACAAGCATCGGAAGATGAGAAGAAGGCAGGCGCTCCAGACTCATGGGAAGTACCAATAGCGTTTGATCAATCAAATTTTTTCGTACGCAAATAGCACAATGGCCTCTTGACAAAATACAGTCCGAAGTTAAAAAACTTGAGGGCGATGCTAAAGAACTTAAACACAATATCCTAAAACTTGTTTGGTATATGCGGGGAGGAGTAACTCTCAACGAAGCATATGATATGGGTCCTGAAGATCGAGACATGGTCAAAAAGATCGTAGAGGATCATATGGAAACCACTAAGAAGTCTGGTTTACCTTTCTTTTAAATTTACGCTGTTGGTTGTTGTTGGAATCTTTGGTCTGGTCTTTTAGAAGCCGCTGATTTTCCAGGTGCCGCTGGTTTTCCACCTGCTGGTGCTTTTGCTGTTGCATCGCCCCCACCACTTAGATATGCTACTGCAAGATCAACTTGACCTTTATCTTGAATTTGTCTAATTAATTCGTCCATCTTAGGATTACCAAGTTTTGCCGCAGTTCCTTTGTCTGCAACTTTACCTGTAGATTTGCTAATCCACTGTGCGCCTTTCCATTCAAAGTCGTCTTTAGTTGCACCTGCGTTTGTACCTTTAGGTGGACTTGACTTCATGTCAAACGGTCCATCGTTAAATGGATCTTTGGAAGCCTTACCTTGTAGTGTTGAAGCACTATCGCCGTCTGCTTTTCCATCACCGTCTTTGTCTGCTTTAGGATCTGGACTTGATCTTGATGCTCCTGCAGAACCACCTGCGCCTGCGGCACCACCGCCTACGCCTCCTGTTTTTGCTCCTGCATCTTTGCCAGGTTCTGGTGCTTTTTTATCGTCACCTTTAGTTCCGCCGCCAACTCCGCCTGAACTTGCTGTGCTTTTCTCTGCACCTTGTACTTTAAGATCTGCTTGTCCTGTGTTTGTTGCAACAGTACCAATTTGTTCGTCACTCATACCTCTGTCTGAAAGTATTTTTGCAATGGATCCTACGTCTGTTGGTTCACCTGCTTTTTTCCAATCTTTTTCAAGTTTAGCGTATGTAACTTTTTGTCCTAATTCTTTACCTGCTTTTGCCGCACCTGATTTAACTGCACCAACTGCCTTGCCAATGCCCTTGTTAGCCGCCGCTCCTACTTTGTCCATACCCATGCCTGCAACTTTGCCTGCACCTTTTGCCGCCGCTTTGGTAATGTTTGCCGCACCTGTCGCGGCTTTCTTGGCCATGCCTTTGATGTCTATTTCATCTACTCTATAGTCTTCAAATAGATCAAAGTATTCATCTTCTAATTGTTCTGCTGTTTTATAAACTCTTGACTCTTTCTTTGCTTTGTCTGGTTCTACATATTCTGCTTTTGCTAATGCACCACCAAGTGCAACTGCCGCCGCGCCTTGCATAACTTTTTCTGCCATTTGTGCTTTGAAGTCATCAATGCTTGATTGCATGTCTGCTGTTTCACGCCATGTGTCAAACGCTTTCATTATTTCTTCTTGTTTTGCTTCTGGTAGTTTATCTAAGATATCCCAGAAACTACTGTCCATTACATCTGGACCAACAAATACACTTGAATATGAATAAACAATGTTTCCGTCTGCGTCTACACCTTCAACTGAACCATCAACCATTGCAGTCCAAGGTTTATCAGTGCCTTCAAAACTTGCTGTAATTTCTTTCTTAAATGTTGAACCTGCTGTGTATTCTCCTTCAAGTCCATCAATAACTTTTGCTTCTCCACCCATGTAATCTTTCATAGATGTTTCTGCTGACATTTTGTAACCTAAGAACTTTCTGTTCTCAATGGCTTTTTCCATTTGGTATACTTGCTGTAGTTTTTCAACTTCAGCCGGTGTTAAATCTGTATCTGTTACTGCATCTGCAATAAGTTTACTTTCTGGTTGATTAGAAGTATCCATACCAAGTTCATTCATTTCTTCCGAACTGTATGTTGCTTTTACTGTACCTTCAGCACCTACATCTCCGTCTGGATCAGCAGTGCTTGTTGTGTCAACTGTGTCTTTGCCAGTACCACCTACGTTTTGCTCAGGTTCTGAACCGTAGTCGCCTTCATCACCTAACTTATCTGGATCTGCTAAATTAACGTTTGCATCACCTGTAACGTTTTGTTTTACAACAATGTCAACACCTTTACCTTCAATACCAAACTTGTCTTGAAGATTGTCAATGGCTTCTGCCGCGTTTGCACCGTCCGGCTCAAGTTCAAATATCTTGTCGTTCAATGCTTTAAGTTGTTGATCTAATACTTCTGATGCTTCACCATCTACTTTAGGTATAACTTGTAATAGTGCTTGTCTTGACTGAATAAGTTCTTTAATGTCCTCTGAATCTAAGTCTTCGATACTAACACCATCTGCCATAGCATCTAATTGTGTTATGTCAATCTCACCATTCGTAGTCATAAACGTTTGTGTAATTTCTGGTGGGAACATATCTTCTGCCGCACCGCCAATTGCATCGCCCAACGCACCTGCAATAGCACCAATTGCCGCGCCTTTAACACCTTTGGCCATTGCTGTTGAAAGTTTATCGCCTTTAATAGTATTGTTTGCTAACTTTAAGAAGAAACCAATTGCGGCACCACTTAAAATACCACCACTTGCAAATGCAAGTACTGATGTCATTGCACCAATAATAAATGCACTCTTGGCTGGATTGTCTTTTGCAAAACCTCCCCACTTTTCAACTCCTGCAAGAATCTTTTGTCCTGCTGGATTTCCTTGTAGTTTAGTTTTTAGTTGTGATTTTAATTTTTCAAACTGTGCATCAAAGTTCTTAACAGGTCCGCTGTTTGCCGCGGCATCCATTAACTTATCAATTTCTGCTTTCATCTTACCTGAGACTTCAGCAGTTACTTTACCTGCCTTGCCTAAGGCAGTCATATTCTCTCCGCCTTCTATTGATACCTTTTCAGCATCTTGGAAAATCTTTTTAATTTGATCTGGTTTAAGATCGGCTTCCATTAATTTGCTGTACTGCTCAACTAATGGCCAAACATTCTTTTCCCATGAACCTACATAAATTCTTTGTTGCTCAGTTAACATTTCCCATGATTGAGATTCTGTTAATATTGCTTCTGACTTAAGATTGTATGCTGTTACTTCTTGTAGTTTCATAGTATTACTCGGCTCCCTGTACTGCTGGTGCTTTAGCCGGTTTGTCCGGAGTACCAGTTGGATAACTTGGTTTAGTGCCTTGCTGTTGTTGTGCCGCCTTTGATGTTACTGTTTTAGTAACCGGTGCAGGTTGTTTCTGAGGAGTTTCTGCTCCTTTTGGTGCTGGTGTTGTTTTTCCTGGCACTTCTGCACTTGGTTTAGGTGCTGGTGGTTTTGTACCAGATCCTAATTTTTTCAATGCGTAATCTTTTTCACCCTTGGTTGCTTGGTCTAATTGTCTTTTAATATCTGCGTCTAATTCAGTTGCAGTTGGACCTTTTGGTCCTGGTGCTGGTGCAGGCGCTGGTGTTGTTTTTCCTGGCTGTTGCCCTTGCTGTTGTTTTTTATCATCTTGCTTAGGCTGTTCTTCTCCATCTTGTGGAGCCGCTTTTTTTGAATCTTGTACTATTTGTAGTAATGCTTTATCAAGCACTTTCTTATTAAATGGTCCGCCGTCGTATTTTTTCCCGCCAGCAGTTTTGATACCTTTTTTCTTAGCCAATGCTAAAATTTCTTCTTTGCCTTTTGCATCATTAGGCTTGATCATAGTAGGCTTGCCATCAATACCTGCTAAAACATCTTGTCCTGATTTACTTTGAACAACACTTCCTGGTTCAATTGCACCTTCCCCGGCTCCTGCCGCATCAGCGATTGCTTTATCAATGATTGGACCTTTGTCCTTGAATCCGTTATTCATTAGCCAATTTTTAAATTCTTTTGGATCATTAGCCTTCATGCTACCACCAATGCTACCTTGGTGTGCTTGCCAATTCTTACGCAATTCGTTTGCTTCAGCACCCGTGTCTACGTTGCCTGCAACGCCCGCCGCAAAATTTTTTGCACCTACTTTAGCGGCTGTTTTAGCCAAAACCTTCTTTCCGAACTGTGCTAAGCCTGTTACAGGCGCCTCGGAAACAGGTTTTTTAGTGGATTCAGCAATAATCTGCGTTACTTTCATCAATAAGTCCTTTGTTTTAACTATAACTATTTATTCTATTCAATATCTTTTAAATAATCTTACGATGGCAGATACAAATTATGTTGTTGTTCCTAAGAATGCGGTCATATCAGCACTTTCGCAGAGTGAAGCATATCAGACTGTGGAACAACTTAAAGAAGTCAGACCAGATGAAGAGTATATTGTACTTGAAGTACATCCGGAAAGACCAAGTGGATTAGGACGTGATCCTGATCTATACGATTAGAACTGTTTGAATATCAAAACATACTAAATTGTTATAAGTTGCTCTTTGAGCAACTATGTTTTCGCTTACGCTCAAACATTATATCTTTTAATAAGTGATATAATAATTGCGAAGCAATTTAGCATCATGTAGATTGTTTCAGTCAGACGGAACCTACTCGCTGGTTCCATCTAATCTTGAACATCATGTGAGCTCGTCACAGCCAAGACTTGGAAGTAGGTGTTTGTTTATACACAAAGTTCAATGGGCTCTGACCTTTCCCAACCTACGTCGACATCGCTAACGCTACCTCCCGCTTCGTTCCTATTGCTAAGGAGTTTTTATGAACTGTGTTTGTGTTCTTCGACTGACAGCATTCAATCTACGTCAACCTGTGGTCCCAATTCTTTTGATGGATTCCTCACAATGGTGGTCGATCAACGTGTACGAGTGTCCTTACTACGGGACTTTTTGCTCGGCGGTATTGTAAACTGGCCCGCTAACCTTATGTGCTGTTTATAGCCTATAGTTTGTTAAGTGCTTCTTTGAGAATTTTTGAACCGCCAACTCTAACATTAATAATTCCGTTGTAATAATCGTCACTCTCTAACACACGGCGTTCAAATTGTTCTCTTGCCTCAAGGTAACTCATCAAGCCTCTACTGTTACAATAGTAAAGTATCTCTCTTGTGAATTTATCAGTGCCTAATGCTTGTACGTCTTCGTTGAGTTTGTCTGAACTTCCCCAGTAGTCACGCCAATCTGACTCTTTGTGTCCTCTGCGTTTGTTCTTTCTGCCTTTAAGTGGTGGTTTAGTGGTCTTAAATTTTGCTAACTTCTTGCCTATGTACTTTTTGTTGTTAGTAAGATTTGTGATTATGTACACAAACCCTTCTATATCGTCTGGGATTTCTTTTACTTCTTTACCTTTATAAGTCCACTGCATGAACTTACTTACGTTTAAGATTTTTTCCGAGCCTCTTTTTTGGCATCAAACTCGGATTTGATCTCATCCATACGTATTTTAGCCAGTGTGCGTATCTCTCTGAGCCATTTTCGGCTTGATTGCATGGTGCGTTCTCCGCCATGCTTCTCAAAAAGTGCAACTTCCTTAAAATACTCCAAATATGCTTTGGTTAGTTTATCGTGTGTATCGTCGTTTATGCTCATTGTACAATATCAATGTCGTTTGCGTAACTTGTAAATCCGTTTTCTTTTACAACCTTAAGTACGTTCTGTACACGACCTTGCAATTCATCCTTGTGCGATATTAGATAGATATTCTTTTTACGCTCTCTACCCATTTTCTTAAGTATTGCAAGACTTTGTTCAACACCAGCAGTATCCATACCACTGTCAATCAATTCATCAATGAACATCAAGTTAATATTTTGATATAAACTTTCCCATACATCACGGAAAGCAAAACTCATACCAAGTATAAGTCTATTACGTTCACCTCTGCTCAAGTTGTCAAAGTCTAAGTCCTGTCCAAGTTGTGTAATTAGTACACTTAGATCGTTTTGGAATACAACACTGTGCGGTAATCCAATCTTATCTAAGTAATTTGTTAGTCTGTTGTTTAGATATGCAAGATTCTGTTCAATAATTTTCTTACGAATAAAACTATCTTTGTTTGTTAATAGTTTGTACAAGAAGTCTTGATGTTCTTTCATAGAAGTTAAATCATTAACTGAATCCCAATCAACTTCTTGTATAGCACTGTTCTTTAATTCTTCAATTTGATCAATGTAAGGATCTGATTCTGTTTCTTTTGCCTTTAGTGCTTGTTTTAAGTTATCAACATTGCTTCTGTGTTCATATGCTTCTTTTGCAGTTTCATAAAACGTATTAGGTTTTACACTTTCTTCGCCTAACTCAGAAAGTTTAGTCTGTACCTTTTGAAACTTTGTATCAATCTCCATCAAGTAAGACATGGTGTCAGCATATTCTTCTTCTAATTTCTTTTGTATTTCATCAATTTTTTCATCAGGCAAATCTTGTCCACAAGCATGACACGTTGCTTCATCAAGATGCTCAAGTTCCTTGCTTGTTTTTGCAACCTGTCTATCTGTTTGCGATAATGCACTTTCAAGTGTTGCCTTTTCCTTAGTCAAGTTTCTTCTTGAAGCATCAACTTCTTCCCACTTAGAAAGCAATTCATGATTAGAAAGTTCTTGTTCAATGTCTAAGTGTTCTAATTCATCAATACCTGTTTGTAAACGCTCACAGTCTTTTGCATTTTGCGTTTTCCAAGCAGTACTTTTAATTTGCAAACTGTTAATAGTTTCGCCTATCTTATCATTACTTGTTTGTATAGCATTAATACGTGCAGTTTCTTCTGTGATTGCATCACGTACTTCTTTTTGTTTGACTTTTAGTTCTTCTGCTTTTTCAGAAAGTATAGTAATACCAAGTAACTGTTCAATGATAGCACGTTGATCGTTTGCTTTTAGACTTAAGAAAGGTTCTGTATAAGTGTTTAACGCAACCAAGTGCTTAAACATCTCATGACTCATTTGTAGTAGTTCACCAATGTCTGCTTGAGTCTTACGACTATCTCCTTGACTCATATCCTCAATGTCTTGTTCTTGCTCATCGATAAAGAACTTCAACAAGTTAGGACCACGTCCTCTTTCAATTCTATAATTTACTCCTGCCTTTTCAAAGTTAAGAGTAACTAACATACCTTTGCCGTTAGTTTTATTAATAAGGTTGTTGCGTTTAATATTTGTTAGTGCCACACCATATAACGCATAGCTCAATGCGTTAATGATTGTGGTCTTACCTGTACCGTTACGTGACCCACTGTCGTCACCACCTTGATCCAAGTTTTCTCCAAGGACTAAGGTTAATTGTTTATTATTAAAGTTAACTGCTTGAGTCTGGTTACCCACACTCATAAAGTTCTTAACTGTTAGGTCTTTAATTAGTATCATTCTATAACTCGTTGTAAATGTTCAATAACGTTTGCTTATTATAGTTGTCTGAATCAATAGCATTAATTTCTTCTGCAACAATTTGATCTACACTTTCAAACTTTGTAATATCAATATCACTGTTTATTTCGTCATCTTGTTGACTTGGAATTAATGTAAGTTCTCTACAACTGTAGTTTCTCATAAATTCTTCTTTAATAAAACTTGCTTCTTCATAACTAATTGGAATGTCAAGTGTAACTCTAAGATACATTTTACTTTTTAATAGTGTATCTTTTTGATCAATTAGTTGACTCAATTTTACTGTTCTATACTTAGGACAATCTTCCCAATCAAGATACTGTGGCTCTCCGCCGTGTTCTAATATCATCATACCACGTTTATCGTCCCATGCATCTGCATAGTTGTGCGGAAACGCATTTCCGATATATGTTACATTACCTTGTGTTTGTCTTTTATGAAAGTGTCCACTAAACACATACTCTTGATGTACAAAATGTTTAGATTGTAATTCGCCTGTGTCAGGCATCTGTACCATTGCGTTCATGTAAAAGTTTGGAAGTTCAAAGTGTCCAAACATATATTTTGTTTCAATCTTAGGAATCTTTTTCCATTCTTCACCAACAAGCCACGGCACCATTGTGCTATCGCCTATTGTTGTAATTTCATCAATTACAGTTACACCGTCGATGTGTTTTGCAAATTCTACACTCTGGATATCTCTTTTGTCTTTGTAATATAAGTCGTGGTTACCAGGAAAGTAAAAGAACTGTTCAAATGCTTTACCAAGTTTTTCAAGACAACGGATTGAATAATCCATTGTAACAATATTTAGACTATTTCTATTGTGATGCCAGTCACCCATAAAGATACCTGTTTCACAACCTTCTTCTTTTGCCTTGGCAATATACCAATCTACAAAATCTTCACAGTCTTGATTATGAGCCACTGAATTGGACTTTAGTCCAAAGTGGATATCCGTGAATACTGCACATTTTTTAAACAAAATATATCCTTCTAATTACTATACTCTTTATATTGTACTGCATTTGTTAAGCAAAGTCAACCTTAATTGGCTACCTTGGTGCTTTGGCTTTGACTGTTGGTGGAACAAAAGATTTCTTAGATGCTTTTTCGGCTTCTTGCTTTGCCATAAGTTTTCTTTGGTCTTCAACTTGTCTCTCCCATTCACCCTGTTGCTGTCTTGTAAAGGACGGAGTCATATCATTCATTTCTAAAATATCATCTCTAATATTTTGATTGCGTTTTTCGATATTAATAACTCTAACAAATGAATTAGTTACTGCCGCAGTATAATATGCAAACGGATTTTGTGATTTACTTTCATCAAACTGCAATCCAATCTGTGTTAATTGTAAGATTGCTTGTCCACGCATTTCATCATTATAAGTGTAACCACGTACATTACCACGTGTTGCATATCTATCACATAACTTCATCCACATACGAGCAAGTTTTTCTGTAGTCTTGCCATGCTTCAAACTAAAGTTACCGTTAGACATACCGCCTTCCCAATGTGATTTACCTACAACTTGTAGTTCATCATTTTCATCAAACTTGTAATGTTGGAATGGTGGAAAGTTTAATTTAACTCTTGTGTCTGCTACTGTCTTTGGATTCTTTTTACGACCCTTTTCTTCTGGAATATGATCAAACGTCATAATACGGAAGATAAGTTCTTCTTTTGTAATTTTTCTGTAATCAATAGCACACTCGGCTTGTTTTACTTTTTCACCGTTTGCCTTACGTGCTTCGTAGTCTGCTGTACCTAATTTCTTTGCTTTGTTCCTTTTTGCTTCTGCTATAGTTCTTACGTTAATTTTGTCAATGCTTGGTAGAATAATATCAAAGTCAGCATAAGTATCGTCTGTATAACTACAATACGTGCTTTTTGACTTATGTATTTCCTTTAACAAGTCCTTATTGTTTAAATAATTTACTTTTTTCAATGAATTCTCCTATTTGAACTCTTATTATAAACTACTCTGATAAAAAAGTCAATAAATACTTTATAGTTAGGACACCAAAATAATATGAGCGTTGATAATAAGAAAGATGGAAATATAGTCAATACAGCCGTGAACTTGGCTCGTGACAGTGTACAAGGTTTTAAAGACTCTGCTGAAGGGTTTATGAAAGGTATACGTTCGCGTACAATTCCGGTTGATGGAGAAGCCGATGACCAAATATCGGTTAGTAGTGCTAAATGGGCGTCAGACCCAAATGGTAAAGATTGGCGTGTAAAATTAAGTATTCCTAACATTCCTTCTTTTCAAAAAAGTTCACTGCTTAAACCGTTAGTTGACACAGGCGGTCTTGCGTTTCCATATACACCAACAATTATTATGAGTCATGCCGCATCTTATAGTGCTATAACCCCTGTACATAGTAATTATCCGTTCTTTGCGTATCAGAACTCACAAGTGGACGCAATGACACTAACAGGTCAATTTTATGCTCAAAACTCTACAGAAGGTATGTATTGGCTTGGTGCATTACATTATTTGAGATCAATTACAAAAATGTTTTACGGTGAAGGTTCTAATCAAGGTGCTCCACCACCAGTAGTAAAATTAAATGG
>CENT01039179.1_pt1 | contig 11333 bp, 14 predicted proteins | sample 530141 | NCBI WGS metagenome assembly CENT01 (sample SAMEA2591074, study PRJEB7988) | marine metagenome | isolation source: saline water (ENVO:00002010), including | reverse complement strand
GTCTACCTGAAACCAATTCCAAACGAAGTTTGGTGTTGGTAGTTCATAGTCACTCTCCTTCACGAACTGCCACGCGATTTTCTCATCACCAGCCCGAAGAAGTATTCCTACCACATCAATGTCGTCCGTGACGCGGGACTCGCTAAACAGACCTTTGTGCTTTTCCAAGGCCTTTTCCATTTGTTTTGTGATCATCCCTGTACTCCTTTACTTTTTTCATACTCAATCGCCTTGGGGTATCCCAAGGCTGCCATTAGCGCTATTACATGCGATGTATCTACCACACATGCCGCGTTTAACGAGACTTCAAATATCTCATCATACATTAAAAGGCTAGAGGAATTTTCGTTCACCAACGCGTACATATAGTTGCTGAAAAATCCCATAAAGATATCTTTCCAAGGATTTTCTAATTCCCCCGTAGACAATGTCTTGATGAAAAATACTGCCACTTTCTCAATGCAGCCTGGCACAAAACCGGCTTGCAGGAAAAGCCAGGGCAGCCTTCCAATCTGACTCCCCGTCCCGAGGTGCTGCTCAAATGCAAGAAGGTTCCAAGCATCATAAAACTTAAGCACCGCTTTGGGAGGCGGTCCATCTTCTCTATCTTTCTCTAGCACGCCTGACATTAATGCGACTAATCTATCGTCTATTTTCTCTTCAAGGCGCACTAAACGGGTCAGAAAATAAAACCTTAAATCTTGCTCTTCGGTGGTCGGCGTTGCGCTACGCGACAAGATGCCACGCAGGCGTTGTAGTGAATTTAAATACTTGCTCTCTGCATTCTCTAGGTCTGATAACATTTGTTTAATAACGTACTCTTGACAGTCGAGAATAGTGTCCACGTACATATGAAAAAGGGAAAGTTCATCTTCATCGCGCGGACCTTTAGAAAGGTGCGTTACGAGGTATTCCTCTGCTTGTAGTACGAGTTCAAGCGCTCCCTTATCGTCTTTGAACCCATAGTGTCGCTTACCACACCACTCTCCGTTGCGATGCAGCCAACCTGAGGGGCAGCCGAAATCACCGCTACTTAAAAAGCAAGCCATCCAAATGGTGTTCGTTCTAAAACCAACCCGATGATTTAAGTAGTAATCAGCAGCGGCAAAAAGAATGCCTTGCTGCTCTGTTGGGGCGGGTGAAGAATACTTGCAGTTCTTTTTACTCGCGTCCATTCGGTAGTTACCGAAAACGTATACGGCCTCTTTTTCAGTGCTTAAGAAAGCTTTTCTAACCTCTTCTAATGAGTAAAACGCTTCCTCTTTGAACGTTAGAAGCTGCGCGTCCAGATAGAATTCGTTCAAGTTTTCTTGGGTTGTATAATCAATCAGATCATCAAGGCTTTTGGGGACCGAATCTAAAATATGACGCACGGCAAAAATCGCGCGATGCTTGTCATTGTCATGATACGGGGCCACGCGATCGGCTAACGCATGCAGTTCTTCACTGCTTAAGGATGGATGAATATTTTCGAAACGAACATGACGAGTGATCAAGTCATCGACTTTTTTCAAACAAAACAGGTCACAGATGTATCGTTCAACCCCCTCCGCGCCTAGGTTCGGATGAAACTTGCGCGCGCGCTCTAGCATGGACATTACGCTTTCTTTTCCCAATACGGGGCTAGCTTCTACTATCGATGGGACATTCTTGAACATAATAGGCCTTTTCAGGTGATTTAATTTTTAGAGGCTGACGCTACTTTTTCGCATATTGTTAAACGTTGTCGGTTTAATACAACGCTTACAGGATACCTCATCACTCACCAAAAATAAATATAACCAAGTTTAAGAATATATTTCTTGACTTTCCAACGAAAACACTGCTATCTTTAATTTGTGATTGAAGTCGTCCAACACATTTGACTTTACATAGATAATCACTGCGAAAGAAGCGTTCCCCCAAACCTTCTTTGCCCTAATATCATACCTCATCATACGCTGAGGCATAAAAAACCGCGAATTGCGGTTTTTTTGTGTCTGTAACGCTAGTGACTATCAACACCCTTTGTTTTTACCGATGGGAAAGCGATATCTGAGCAATGGAGGGCACCTCCCTTTCCATTTGTTTTACAATTCGGTCCTCTTTTGTGCACAATATACGTGTGGAGTGATGCATACATTACATCGGTTATCGGCTTCATTTGATAAGACCAATAGTAACCCCCGTCTTTGCTTTCCATGAGTTTAGCAATTCGAAAAAAATGCCCCTCTTCTTCTATCGCAATTAACCTGGCATCATTACCAACACCAGCAACAGTCTTGCATTTTCTTTCATCTAGGCAGTCCAACAGCAAAAAGCCTGTTTCAAAGCCATACGGGAATACATCGCTTGGCCAATAAACTGCTTGCCCTGTCTTCGGCAACAGCTTAGTAATACCCTCATCATAGGCTTGGCTCGACACGCTTGCGAATATCATTCCAGCGACAAGAAACGACTTTAATACAGCTTTCATAAACACCTCTTTAAGTAATAATCTTTTTGACTTTCACAAACATACTACACTATAATCATTTTGATTCATATAAAAAGTTAATTATTTGAGGATTAATATGCACCAGACGAAGCTAGCACAAAACCTATTTGCCAATCTTTCTGACCTTGTAGATACAGCCGCTAACTCATTATTGCGTCAGCAGGGGAACTCATCATGCGAATGCATTCAAATACAGCTTGTATCAATTAATAATGAACTGGCCAATGCTGCTAACGGCATTGTCGAAGACGACACAAGGCCGTTCCCTCACGAAGCACGAAGCCATAGCAGCTTCCAAAACGAGTCGCTTAATGCCCAAACCCTTGCTTCTATTAAAGATTCTGTAAATAAATTTCATAGTGAAACTGTAGCTGATATTGATAAATCGCTCAGTGAAATCATCAAACTTCCTGAGGCCGCAGACACAGTCGAAGATGACGGGATGAAATTTTATATTGCAAGCTTTGTAGAAGTGCAAAATGATATCGAATACAAAACCCGATTCCTCATGACTGCCCCAACGAGTGAAGATGCAGACACTAAACTACACCATATTTTTTCCACCTGCCGTGGCGATCACATAGACATGTCGGATGACGTGGTTGAATTTGAGGGTAACATGCTAGCCAAGAAGCCTTTCCTTAAAGAAATTTCAAAACAGGAATTTGAAACGATGTCCCCTTACCTAACTATGATGTAATGCTTTAAATGCTTGGTTTCAACATACAAAAATTCATTCGCATCAACAAATGTTACGCTTGCTTTATATAATCATTTTGATTATTATGGGCATTCACACACAGGAGATGCATTATGAGTTATGTTTACTCTGAGTCCGAACGTGATATTCGCTGTTTGGACCGGATTAAAAAAGAAGCCAAGCAATTAAGTTCAACACCGCTTCTCGGTGAGGAAATATGTTTTACCTCATTGCGCGGATTGGTTGAAAAAGAAGGAGCCACGACAGGCGGCAGAGCCTACTTTGCGACTGCATACGACCTTCCGTTTACCGATAACCCAGTCAGCGCGTTAAGAAGCGTTCGTGAGGCTCATGCTAAACGTTTAGCGCTCGCGGAAAAGCATCAAATTAAGGCTCACGCCCTCTTTGAAAAGTTCAGCCAGCGAAAAACGCGCAGCTGTAGCGATTGCAATGAGAAGGTTCCCATGAACTTGCCTAAGTTCAAACGTGTTACGCAAACTCACTTTGAGCATTTCGGGTCTGTTTCATGCCCTTTCTGTAGAAGTCACATGGGCCTTTTTACTGATGCGCAAAAACGCGAACTAGCGAAGATCCGTAGCCGCTATGACGAGACCGTAAAAAAATACGTGGCCGCCTATCAGGAAGGCTGCGAAAAACTTTACAAGCAGGGGCACATCAAGCTGAAAATTATTGTCGCTAAATGGGTGCACGAGTCTGAATATGTTGAAGAGTATGAATAAAATGAATGATCAAAACCTACCTAGCCATGTTATGGCTGATCTTAATGCTGGCTTTATTATGACAGACCTCGATGACGGCTTTCAACGCTGTTTAAAGTCATCAGAGACGGTCTTTATTTATCGCTGCGATGTTAACGATGAAGTTCATGAGGAAACTATCGATACGGATAAAATTGACCATGACGAAGCAATCTGCGGCTTTTACGACTCTGTTGATGAAGTACGCGAACTCTATGGCGACAGTGCTCTGATGATCATTGCAGAGTGCTACTTCGAAAACAACTGCCCTGCGCAACTTCCCACGTCATAAGGAAATAGCTATGCAACATAAACTCACCTTTAACGTTACGATTGACTATTCACACGTGGAAGAAGAAGACGCACCGTTCTCGGATGCATTTCCTATGCTAGAACAAGCCGTAGAAGCGGCACGATGCCATGGGGCACTTAGTGGCGATGATGTAAGTATCGAAGAGATTAAAGCATTCCCGCAGGCTCCCCTAACGACACAACGACAAGCATTTCTTGTCACAGTGACGTATGAGCCGCTAGATGACGACATGCTTGACACGAAGCGGCTAACCTCGCTTTTTGTCAGCGCATTGGACTCAATGCGTCTAAACGGGGCTTTAACGTCCCCCTATTACGCTGCGGAAAACCTTTCAGTGAAAGTAGAATCCCATGAAGTCAGCGTGCAACATTGCCTTTGCGACCAAACGCTCTTTGTCGACATTAACAATATCGTCCTTGTTAAGGACAATGTGAAGAAGGGAGACAGGATCGCGTCTTTTAGGTCGCTTCCCTTTAAGGGTGAAGTGACTCTCGGGTATTCAGTGATGTTTAAGGACAGTGACGGAAATATGCTTCCGGCTTCATTCTCATAGAGAGATGTTTTTCTCTTTAAATGTGTTGACTATGATAATCAAAATGATTATTATAGTCACTCATTCACACACACGAGAGAAAACCAATGTCTACGAACGAACACGAACAGGGCGATATTCAATTCACTAAAACCGGCTATGCTCAATTCGTCCGCATTTTAAGAGCGGAAATCAATAACCACCTTACTCGTTTATACAACGGTGCTTTAGTTGCCCATGCTGAACTAGCAAAAATCAAAGGCCGAGGCGCGTTTGACAAGCAAAGAAGTCACTTCGAAAAGTATATTCAGAAACCTCTGTCAAATGAAGTTTTAGCAACCAAGCTAGGTCACGTTCCTCTTTCTGAGGAAATGAAAGACTGGATTGAGGATGAATTGTTTGGGCGTAGCAATAATCGCCTAACTAAGCCACGCAAAAGCACCTTGCCTATCCTTAACAATAAGCAGACTGATTTTGCACTTGACTGTGATGACGGCTCTTTCAGATTAGACCCTGCGCTCAACTTGCTTATATGGTATGTGGAAGAAAATAATCATGCTGTACGTGATGCACACAATTCAGTGGGCTATAGCATTTTCGCAAAAGCGATCAATAAGTACGTATGGAAGCGCAAAGAAGGGGGCGTATTCTATTATGGCAATGAATATGACAGAGAAGACGCGAGAGACGGCTGCCGTATACAAGACCGCGTTAGCTGCTCGTTTGGTCCCGAGGGCGTGCGTAAAAAGTTTGAAAGCTTAGGGCACCCAAAAAAGCAAGTGAATATCAAAGTGAAAGAGTTCCTAGAGAAGCAAAAGCAAGCATAACGTTAACCCATCCCATTTATGATACGCCACTCTATCGTGGCGTATCGCAGCATCAAAAAGGTTCAGTATGAAACATTTTTTAAAGCCTGATACGACATACTCCGTATTCTCTGTACAAGTTGCGGTTAAGCATAGTGAAGACAACGCGATTGAGGCGGGTATCAACGAACTTCTTGGCCCCGAACTTGGTGAAGGCTGGATTGTTGATTACTCATTATCAGGAGGCGCTAGGTTAGTTTCATCGTCTCAACTTCCTTGCCAAGGCGAACTATTCAAAGGAACGGCAACAACCACCGGTACCAACTTTGCTGACATAATTAAAACAAGAGGCAATGCCGACATTCAATTTAAAGAGCAGGACACTTTTAGCGTATTCAGTGCCGCCATTAGTGAGGCGGATTTCCGCTTGATTAAACAAGTAGCTGGCGCTTTCTCGAAAGCATCTGACGCCAATACGCTATTGTTTGATATTGATATGCCACCACAAGGCATGCCGGCATCCGCACTTATCGAACTTGGGGGGAGATTGTTAATTGAGACCGCTTTAAAGGACCACAGCGCCACGCATCTTGAACTGACAATTGCAGAAGGTGACATGGTCGCACTATAACGTATACGGCTCTTTGGATAATGCTGTATCTGCACCCCATCAAAACCGTTATTCCTCAGTACGCCCCGTTATATTGAATTAGTTTTTCCTGTATCTCACTAGAGTCGGTGGGCGCACAGCGCTCACCGCATGCACATTCGACATACATGCTGTCGTCATTGTGAACATCATAGCTGATATCGGTTTGCGATAAACAGTCAGTACAAGTGTACGGGATTGTCTTACTCATTATATGTCCTTTTATCTGTTGTTTACTGTTGAGTTGTATTAGTTCGTTCCACGAACTTAAGCACGCCCCAACATTGCCTTTGTCGAGAGTTCCCCACACACACTCAAGGCGTGAGCCGATAACATCTAACGTGGGATCGTAACCACACTGGCATTCCACCCAAACTTCGCAACTATCCTCACAAGACTGCATCGACTTCGCGACAAACTGCGTGTTATTCCCGCATGATGGGCAGGGCTCAACACCGTCACCGTTAACTCTTACTGTTATTAGTGCCATTGATATTCCTTCATCTCCTAACGAATAGTTAATTATAACACCCAAATAACTAAATCAAAATGACCAATTATATTGACTTTAAAAATCATTTTGATTAATATAATGAGTATTGTATGACGGAGAATTTTAAGGGTACTCATGTCCGCTTCACATTTAAACTCAGAGGCCTACCCTCTCATCAAAGACGTTGTTTGTAGCTTAGCCAAAGGGTGTTTTTCATTGCCACACAAAGAAGGCGTGCACAACATCTATGTGGTCCCACTTTCTGGCGGTCTTGATTCATTTGCCACGGCGTATTCGCTATTAGCTTACTATCCAGACGTTGATTATCTGTACGTCCACGCAGATACCGGCGTAGAAGCGAAAGGCACCACAGAGGCGCTTGATAAATTTGAAGCAATTACGAAGCGGACGATAAGGAAACTTATCCCCAATAAAGATATGCTTACTCAAATTGAAGACAATGGTAATTTCCTACCCTCGCAACGGCAGCGTTCCTGCACATCGAGCATGAAAACCTACCCGTTCAATCGCTTCTACAGTGAATTGAAGTCGCTACATGACGGTAACGTTATGATTTGGAATATGGTAGGCATACGTGCAGATGAGCCTTATCGCTCTGGCATAGAGTGGAAGGAAGACAATGTTGCCTCTGTTTTCCCACTTGCCTCTCTTGGCCTTGTAAAGCAGGACATCAACACGATTGTTGATAAGATCCAGCTTATCCCAAGTTATTACAATAGCTATTCTCGCTCTGGCTGTGAAATTTGCATTTTTTCTCGCAGGCAAGAAGTGCTAGCTGCATGGGAAAATAATCCGTCCGTTGTAGAGCGCTGTGCCAACATGGAAGAAGTCCCATCGAATGTTTTAAAACTCTATAACGCCATGCCTAATAGCATTAGTCACGAAACAGGCATTGCCCGTAACTACCTTACGTTTTACCGCCCCAGTTGGCTTTCTAGCTCTGCTAAAACAGGGTATGAGGGGAAACGTGGACGCCTCAGCAACCCAAACTGTAAAGGCACCTTAGATATGTTTGGAGACGCCAAGCGTCTTTATGTCGCTGTAGAATACGAATATTACGATGGCCTTTACAGTCCATCAGGTCCGATGGTTTACTTCGAAAACATCATTAACTACTCGACAACGTTAGGCGGGTTAAAGACTAGCCTTAAATTCTTCTGGCTACATCGTTTGCACACGAAAGAGATGCATGGCATGGCAGACGAAGAAATGCTAGGTCGATATCGTAAAATCGCCATCATAGAAATGGAAGTCGACAACTTTGATGACGAAATTCCACCTGCGCCCCAGGATATTTACACCTGGCAAAACGACAGGAAACCCCTTTTTGCTATTCGCAAAACTAAAGCGGTTATCGAGCATATTCTTCTAAAAGAGGGTTTACAGCAACAGAGCCTCAGTGATGACAGCCAAGCGCAGGCTTCCGCCCGTGAAGCTTTAGACAGCGTCACGCAAGATTATGGACGTATTTTAAACGCATCCGCGTACCAACCCCTTAAGCAGGTGGACCTCGAAGATGATTTTGACATCGAAGACGCGCCCACTGTTTGCATTTCATGCTCTAAATAACGCACGCGCACACACTCTCGTATTCCGCGCCCCGCTGGTTCCAATGGGGCTTTCTTTCCTCCTACTTTTTTAGAGATAACCTCTATTTTTTGTTGACTAATATAATCAAATTGATTAGCATATAAACTCATTCACACACAGAGGTAAATCTAATGTCACTAACCATTATCACAAGCGCCAAGCTGACTGAAATCCAAAACGATGTAATGAGTGCGATTGCAGATGTAGAAGCAAAGCATGGACTTAAAATTTCAATTGGACGCGGCACTTACTCGGACAGTCATACTGGCGACTTCAAATTAAAGCTTCTATCTATTGACCCAAACGAAAGTGACAGCGACCGTTTGCGTAAAAACTTGGAGCACGCGATTGAAAGGCACCACACTTCATTCAAGTTAGATGATATAGGCACGGTATTTAAGCGAAGCCCACGCGGACGCAACCGTTACACCTTCATGGGGCTAGACGAAACCTTTAAACCAGTGGCAAAAGAGCATGGCAAAGATGACCTTATTACCTTCTCTCTCATGCTAGACCGAGAGTTAATGATGAAGTTTAAGGCTTAATTTCTTCCTCGCGCCTGCGTGTCGGGCGCTTCCCTTTGTAAAACAGGTGTCTACTATGAATATCAATCGCTTTATCACTCGAATTAACAGCTACGCGGTAAAAATGCTCAGCAATGGCGCGGCACGCGTTTATATCAAGAACAGCGAAGCGCTTAGGGCCAGTAACTTTTTTGCCGATAAGACAATCAAAATCGAGCGAAAAAAAGGGCGTATTGATATCACCTTAGATCCAAATGGAAAGAAACGCATCATGGGGACGGCCCGAGGTGAACTGCTTGAATTAAAAGACAAAGAAACGGCGGCGGCCATAGGCCATGTAACACGTGTTTCAGTAACATTTAGAAAGAACAAAATATCCATCACTATTCATAGTGAAGATGAAGCGCAAATGCGCCGTGAAAAAGCGTTTATATCTAAGCTAACAAAAGGTGAGCCATTAAGAAAAGGCAGTTTTTTCTCTGGCTTAGGAATGCTTTCATTCTCAATCAAAGAGGGACTTGCTTCGCAAGGGTTTGAAACCGAGATAGCATTTGCAAATGACAGTAACGAACTTGCCATGGCCTGCAACCTTGAAGGCAACCCAATATGGCGAGACGCGAGTCACGATGCCGTTGCTATAACGGATGACTTGAATCACATGCCTCTTGACGCTTTACCTGATGATGTAGACATGGTGGAAGTGGGTTACCCTTGCGTGGCGTTCTCAGCGCTTGCAAATCCAGCTAAACGAGATCTAAACCACCCTGACACCGGCACGCTTTTTATCCCATTAGTTAATGCATTACGTAAACTAAACCCAGCCCTTATTATCTTTGAAAACGTACCTGCGTTCGGTGAATCAGTGACGCTTGAACTCATTTCCCGCAGCATGCCAAGCTACCGTTTTGAGCAGAAAATATTTAACGGGCATGATTTCGGTGAGCTCGAAGCACGCCCACGAGTTTGTGTCGTCGCGGTAAGTAAAGGGCTTCCTGAGTTCAATTTTGAGTCACTACCCATGCCTTCTCGTATTGAAGCGCCGGTACTTTCAACGTTCCTTAATAAGCTAAGTGATGACCATGTGGCGTGGCGTAAAATGGAGCATGTAAAAGCGCGTGACAGCATGAAAAACATCGGGTACCGCAATTGCTTGTACTCTGGTGATGAAAATGCAATGACGACTATCCCTGCATCGTATGCATCACCCAAAGCAGGAACACCGATGATTCAGCATCCAACGCAACCCGATTTACAGCGTCAGATCATGCCAGATGAACACGCCAATATTAGAAGGCTTCCTGCTACGTTGAAAAAGCTGGTCGTAGATGTGTGGACAGGCTCACACCCTATGGTTTCAAATAAGGGGAGTTTCACGGCGGCACATCGTCTTTTAGGTAACGGCGTTTCAAGAAACATATGGTCTTTTGTTGGAGCAATTGTAGCGACTTACTTCAAAGAGATTTGCAACCGCTTCGCTAGCTCTCAATCGACGCAGCTATCATTCCCTGGCCTTACAAAATTGGGAAGTGAAAACTTGGATGCGGCATAAGCGGTATCCATTAATATTCATCATCCCCCTTTACGTAAAACGCTTGACTTATGTAATCATTTTGATTACTATAAGCATGTATTCACACACAGGGGAAATCTCATGACAACGCCAACTACTTTGCATCGCGTTCCTAAGTCATTCACATGCCTTTTCACACCTTCGCATAAACATTGCTGGGATATTTACGAGGACGACCAAGGCCGTCTCCACGCTATCTCAACCACAAGCCCCGAGGGCGACAGTCGTTATGGTGACCATGACCACATGTTAAAAACCATGAGTCGCCCAGGCTTCAATTTAATCCCAACCGAGGCGGGAGCGCGGAAATACGCTGGCGCGGTTGTCCCTTTGCCGAGCGATTATTTTGAGCGTGTAGATCACTACGCCAAAATGCGTGGTTTCCACCATCATTTCTCTGTTAAACAGATCAGTCAGCCTAGCCTGCCATCACAAATTGCGGCATAGGTTCGTTAACATTCCCGCGTGCCATTTGGCGCGCGTCACATTACGTTCATAACCGAGTTACTTATGGAATCTGCATTGACCTTCCCTCGCGCCCCAAAGGGCTTCACCTGCCTTTTTACGAGCCCGTACCAGCAAGGATGGGACATTTACGAAGATGAAACTGGCACACTTTGGAGTTTGTCTAAAGACAATCCTGACCGTGACAGCATGTACGGAAAGCACTTGCACTTGCTTGATGAATTAAGCTTCCCTAGCTTTTCTCTTTTGCCGACAGAAGATGGAGGCAGGCGCTTCGAAGGCGCGGTTGTATTACTGCCTCCAGACTACTTTTTACGTGTAGAGCACTATAAAAAGATGCGGGCGCTTAATAAGCGATTCCCTGTCACCATATCGAAAACTGACTACACGGTGACCACCCGCCACTAACCGTTCATGAAACATGAGAGGCTTACCT
>CENT01085196.1_pt1 | contig 11414 bp, 7 predicted proteins | sample 530141 | NCBI WGS metagenome assembly CENT01 (sample SAMEA2591074, study PRJEB7988) | marine metagenome | isolation source: saline water (ENVO:00002010), including | reverse complement strand
GTGCATGGCTGAACATCATAGCCAGTGCCGCCTGTTACTCGCTATCAGCCTGTTTGTTGTTCTGCTCGGTTTTGGCAGCCAGTTCCTGTACAGAGACTTTACCTACCGGCGAATCAGACAGTGATACATGGTAAGTGGCATTGGCAATATTTTGCTGAACCTCACGGCTAATTTCGGCCTGAGTCACTGATACTGCACTGGAGATCAGGCTACTCATTAAACGCTCTACTGCTGATTCCTGGGCATTGGCCTGAGCACTTACAGACAGACCTAAAGCAACGACTGAAGTAATGATGATTGATTTGATTTTCATGGTGTTTCCTCTATTTAGTTAAACAAGTGATTTGTTACACACTAGATAGCGAAACCTGTGCCATTCTTTCAAAAAACTTTAGATTATTGAAATTTAATGATTTTTCATTTTTGTGTTGGCATGCCAATTATCGTACAAAAAAGAAGCACACCAACTGTTGGTGAGTTTAACCAAATAAGGTTGTGAAATTAACCAATCTCTTTAGATTGATACTCAATAGCTTTCGATGCGGTTTCCTGCATTGCCGCTAAACCATTCATCAACAAGTTAGGATCGGGGTTTTTGCCAGTGCCTTTCTGACTAAGGTAGCGTCGCCACACTCTGCCACCCGGTTGCCCCTGAAACAGGCCGAGCATATGGCGGGCAGCATGCCAGGGTTTAAAGTACGGTGCATCCTGACGCTCAATATAAGCCTGCATTAAGCTAACAATCTCTGCGCGGTCCAGCGGCTGCGCAGTGTCGCCGTAAAAGCGCTTATCAACCTCTGTCAGAATGTAGGGATTCGAATAAACCTCGCGGCCAATCATCACGCCATCAACCTGATTAAGGTGCCCTTCGGCCTGCTCCAGGCTGGTAATACCGCCGTTGATTGAAATGTTCAGATCAGGGTGTTGCGATTTTAACTGGTACACCCGCTCATAGTTGAGTGGCGGGATATCGCGGTTTTCTTTCGGACTAAGCCCCTGCAGCCAGGCCTTGCGGGCATGTACAATAAACGTATCGCATCCGGCACCGGCCACCACATCAATAAACCGGCTGAAGTCTTCGTACTCGTCCATATCATCAATGCCAATCCGGCATTTAACGGTAACCGGAATATCCACTTCGGCCTGCATGGCTTTTACGCAATCTGCCACCACCTGAGGCTGGGCCATCAAACAAGCACCAAAACTGCCATTTTTCACCCGGTCAGACGGACAACCAACGTTGATATTCACTTCGTCGTAACCGTATTCCTGAGATTTAACCGCGCACTGTGTCATATGCTCCGGATCGCAGCCACCAAGTTGCACCGCGACCGGATGCTCCTCTTCGTTAAAACCAAGATAGTCGCCCTTGCCATAAATAATGGCGCCGCTTGTAACCATCTCGGTATACAGCAGCGTGTGGCGGGATATCAACCGCAAGAAGTACCGGCAATGCCTGTCTGTCCAGTCGAGCATTGGAGCGACAGAGATACGCCTATCCAAAGTGGGTTTCGCAAGTTCTCTATTTAAATCTTTTACATCAGCCACTTACGGCGTTCCTCAGTTAAACTTAGCATTTAAAAGTTGAGCATTTTCACACTGTTTTGTCCCCTTTGAGAGGAACTCGTTGCCCAAATAGGGGAATACTTTTGGGCAGCCGTACACTTAAAGTGAGTGAAAATAAGATGGCTAATATTAGCATAAGTAAATGGACGAGAAAAAAACCGCGTGTGTTACACCGCCAGGGTCAGACAGAAACGCGCCGATTTTCACTCACGTTCACTTTTAAGCATAGTTCAATACAAATGAACAAATAAAAATAATGAACGACATATTGCCATACTGTTCATTTTAGTGCATTGTTCAGTAGGAATGAACAATATTAATAAATGAACACATGGACACTCTACTAGCTGAAGCAGCCGAACTGTTAGCAGTAACAACAAACCTAAACGTCACCCAAACGCACAATATTGGAGATAATATTCATGAAGCCGACGAGCGTTTAACTATTGCTTACGGACAACAACAATTTACTTGGGGCGTTGAAACAAAAAAAAGACTTACGCGTCAAATACTGGCAAAGCTCACCCTAGTGAAAACGGTATTTAACGATGAAAAAGTTCTCATCATTGCTCCCTACATTAATGAGAAGCTTGCCGAACTTTGTCGGGAAATGCAGATAGATTACTTAGATCTTGCGGGAAACGCTCACCTCAATCATCCACCTATATATATAGACATTCGAGGCCGTAAACCACCGCCAGAACATCAGATACAACTAACTCGGCAGCTGACAGGTAAGGCGTTCCAACCTAAAGGGATGAAACTGGTGATGCTTCTGTTGTTAAGACCAGAACTCGTCAACCAGCCAATGCGCGTGCTCGCTGACGAGGCAGAAATTGCATTAGGCACAGTAAAGCAAGTCCTGGATGATCTCAAACAACTAACCTTTATTATAGATAAAGGAAAAAAAGGGTATGCCATCAATGAGCAAGACCTGCTCCTCACGCGATGGTTGGATACGTACCCTTACAACATGGAAGCAAAGCTGAAACAGACACTCTATGTTGCTCAGGATTTAACGGAAATACGTAATGCTCCACTTGAACCTTACGGCGCACTTTGGGGTGGTGAGGTCGCTGCCGACGCATATACCCATTACCTCAAACCGAAAACCTATCAAATCTACGCAGATGCTGAGGCGCATAAAACACTGTTAAAAAAATTCAGACTGCGCAGACTACATGCCAATGAAACAGACGTTACTCCAATCAGGATTGTAGAGCCGCCTGTAGCAATTGAGAAGATTAAAGGTAAGTTACCAGGCTATGCCACGCCTTTACTGGTGTATGCAGAATTGCTCAATAGCGACGACCCTCGCAACCTGGAAACCGCGAAAAGGATCTACAATGACTACCTCGCTTGATGTCAGCAACAAACTATCTGACGGACTGGTTGAGGTTTATGGCCGAGTTCAGCGTATTGCAGTAGCCTTGAAGATACCACTACTAATCGTAGGAGCGACGGCAAGGGATATCATTTTAGTTCACGGCTATAACGCTGCGATTGAACGTGGTACGCGGGATGTGGATTTTGGTCTGGAAGTGCCAAGTTGGGAGCATTACAAAAAAATGCGAGATGCCCTGATTCAATCGGGGTTTACAGCACACCCAAAGAAAACACATCAACTCAATACCACTGACAGTGACGGCCTGCCTTGGGAAATCGATCTCATTCCATTTGGGGGAGTCAGTGACGCCGAGGGCCAGATCACCTGGCCGCCAGAACATGCTTTTCAAATGAGCGTGCTAGGCTTTGATGAAGTCTATGACCATGCCTGGGACATACACCTGAGCAAAGAGCCTGCGCGAAGTGTAAAAGTAGCCTCTCCGGCTGGCATCTTGTTACTCAAACTCATCACCTGGACAGAACGAGGTCGCGAGTACCAGGGAAAGGACGCTATCGATATTTATTACGTCATAAAACACTACAGTAAAATTCCCGACGTATTTGAAGCCCTCTACGAACGCGATTACATGGAATTACAGGATTATGATGACATGAAAGCCAGTGCAATGATGCTCGCTGATGAGGTCGCGGCTATGGCACACGGCGACACCTTAAACTATATCAGGCAGACTCTGCTCGACAATGAACGAGTATTGGAACGCCTCAAGACAGATATCACTAAGTTCACCCGTGTAGACTTCGAGGAAGCTGAGACACTGATTGACATAATCAAACAACAATTAGATGTAGAAAAAAACTAACGTGGGTTTCAGTAATTGTAATCCGCTTTTATAGTGGCGTGGAGTAAGGTGTACTGCAAGAACGCTGATGAGTAATAGAGAACTATCGCGATTGAATTGATACCGAAAGCTCTGGAACAGAGGGGCTTTGCCTTCCCCTCATTGCTTCCTTAACATTGCGCAACACAATTATGCCGCCGCGGCCTGGCAGTAACGGCGGATAAACTCCTCGTGTGTGGGCATAGACTCGGCCGTTTTCGCCACTGACATGCGCAACATTTGCATGTTTTTAAGTAGCGCCTGAGCAGGCACCCTATCCACCAGCACATCGTAGTTTTGCGGGTATATCCCCTGCCCCAGCATAACGGCCAGCCAACTGTGCGGCGTAAACAAGTCTTCGGGCGACGGGATCACCCTGCCACTGCTGCGAAATATTTCCAGTTTGGCTGCCAGTGTATCCGGGATTTCCATATGCTTTACGTAGCGCCAGAACTCGGTATCTTCGCGCTCGGTAGCGTTATAGTGCAGCACGATAAAGTCGCGCAGGCGCTCATAGTCGGCGGTCATTAATGCATTGTACTGCGCTATCTCAGAACGATTACAGCCGCGCCCCGGCCACAAGTTCACCAGTCGCTGTATGCCCATTTGGGTGAGGTGAATACTGGTGGATTCCAACGGTTCGATAAATCCGCCAGCCAGGCCGATAGCCACGCAATTCTTCTCCCAGAATGCTTTGCGGTGCCCGGTACGAAACTTAAGCGGCAGCGGTTGCGTAACCGGTTCTCCCTCAACTCCGGCAAGTAACTTTTGCAGTGCCTCATCCTGCTCCATAAAGTCACTGCTGTATACATGGCCATTGCCTAACCGGGTTTGCAGTGGTATGCGCCAGCGCCAACCGGCGTCATCGGCAGTGGAGCGGGTAAACGGGTCTGGCGAACCGGCTAATTTGGTTTGCACCGCAATGGCACGGTCGCAGGGTAAGTAGTGATGCCAGTCAACAAATTCACTTTGCATCGCACCATCAATCAACAGCGCCTTAAAGCCGCTGCAATCGACAAACAGGTCACCTTCCAGAATCTGCCCACTGTTTAGCGTGACCGATTGTAGCAGGCCCGTATTATGATCCTGTTTAACACTGTTAACAATGCCTTCAATTCGTCCTACATTGTGTTGCTCGGCATAGCGCCGCAGCAATTGCCCATACCGCGCTGAGTCGAAATGATAAGCGTAGCGCATGGTCGATAAGATGGTATCAGCGCCCCCCTGAGGCGGCGCATAACGCCCTTGCTTAGCCGCTACGCTACACAAATTATAGTCGCTGATAATGCCAGGGGCATCGGCAGGGATTTCGCCTTTTTCAGCCATTGCATTTAAGCGCAGCCACAGTTGGTGAAAGGAGAACTCCGGCGTATCGCGGCCGTAAAAGCCAAAGGGATGAAAATAGCTCTCGCCTTTTTGATACCAGTCGACAAAGTCGATGCCCAGTTTGTAAGTACCCTGGCACTCGCGGAGTAAATCGTGCTCTTTAATGCCGAGAAAATCATTAAACTCCATCAACGTTGGAATGGTGGCTTCACCCACGCCTATCACGCCGATATCCTCAGATTCCACCAGGGTAATGCGGGTTTCCGGCGGCGCAATGCGAGCAATGGCGGCTGCACACATCCAGCCTGAGGAGCCTCCTCCCACTATCACCACGCGTTTTACTTCAGGTGTATTAACGGGGTTAGCTGAGTGGCTCATCGACGGGCCCTCCGCGGCTGTGGTTTAAAGCCATTCTGGCATACCTCACTCACCAAATCGCGATGGGTAGGCACTGCCCGTTTGGCATTCTCACTTTGCTGGCGAATGCTGGCAAACTCGTTACGTGCATCATCAAAGAAACGCAACGCGCCTTCACGGGCCGAAATATCGGTTTTAAAGCCCATGCCATAAAGAATATATTGCCAGCTGTTTTCATCAAAAATATCGTGGCTGGCGTCAATGTCTAAAAACGAAGGCGGCCGGTGACGCCACTGTTCCAGCTTCCCCTTAAGGTACTCAGAAGCTGTGGCCGGATCCTGGTTGTCACGCCAGAATGCCGTATCGTCGCGGTCAGTAAGATAGTAGTGGAGCTTAATGAAGTCTTTTACGTGTTCGAAGCGTTTACTCATGGCGTTGTTAAACTGGGTAGCAGAACGCTCATAATCACCGGACCACGGAAACAGATTACACAGCATCAATGCGGCCACTTCCGCAAAGCTTATCCCCGTAGCTTCGAGCGGCTCAATAAAGCCCACCGACAAGCCTATCCCTACACAGTTTTTATGCCACTGGGTTTTACGATAACCCGGCTCAAATTTCAGTAAGCGGTGTTGCAGGTTATCGGCCGCTGGCCCGATATGCGCTTTGAGGGTAGCCACTGCGGTTTCTTCATCGCAGTACTTTGAGGAATACACATATCCCAGTCCACGCCGTTCATGCAAACCAATATCCCAAATCCAGCCGTAATCTTTGGCTGTAGTATAAGTACAGGATGGAATGGGGCCGCCGGCTTGTTCATAAGGCACCTGCAAAGCTACCGCCCGGTCGCAGAACAACTCATTTTTATAGGAAGTAAATTCCGACCCCAGGGTTTCACCAATGAGTCTGGCTCTGAAGCCGGTGCAGTCAATAAACAGATCGGCAGTGAGTTCGCCATGCTCTCTGGCGGTAACCGATGCAATGGCACCGCCTTCATCGAGCTTCACATCGTCAATGGTATCGATTAGTCGTTTAACCCCCATCTCCATCGCCCGACGGCGTACTAACGCTGCCAGCTTGGTCGCATCAAAATGGTAAGCGTAATTAAGGGGCGCCTCATAATTGGGATGCGATATTAACTTGGGTGCCAGCTTAGCCTCCACCGCCCGTTCCTGTACTGTGCAGCATTCAGACCAGGGCACATCCCCGGCGACACCTAACAACCAGTAGGGCAACAAATCCATATCAGTATGCTGAGATGCTACCTGAAAAGGGTGAAAGTAGCTGTCATTCGGGTCGTCAGCGGGATTTTTCTTCCAGTTATTAAAACGGATGCCCTGTTTGAAGGTAGCATCCGCGTGTTTAATCAGATCACTTTCATCCAGGCCTATACGGCCCATGGTTTTACGGATGATAGGAAAGGTACCCTCGCCTACGCCGAGGATACCGATTTCTTCAGATTCGACCAGAGTGATTGATACGCCGCCGGGGGTGTCTGCTGCCAGCATCCGCGCCATGTAAGCCGCGGTTATCCAGCCTGCGGTACCGCCGCCAACGATCAATACACTCTTTCTCATCTTACATTTACCTTTTATTTACAACTTAGTTTGAACCATCTCAACACCCTGCTTAGAAGTCAAATCCAACGTGCAGGCTGATACGACGGTCGGTCACAAACACGGCCCGGTCGACAAACACGCCGTCGAGGATTTCCATCTCGGTACGCTGGTCTTCGTCGGTCAGGTTCTGTACGTTCAGCTTAACGTTGATAGCGTCAGTCACCCGATACGAAACACTGGCATCCAGACGCCCAATAGCCGCTGCGTAAACCGGCAGACCGATTTGAATATCGTCACCGCTGAACGGGTCGGTATACACCCGCGTAGTACCTGAGTCGTTGGTGGTAGTCAGGTAACGATCACGCCAGTTATAGGCCAGACGCGCACTCAGATCGCCTTTATCGTAAAGTAAGGTGGCTGAGTAAGACCACTCAGATAAACCAATTACCGGTACACTAAGCTCATCGCCATTAATATCCAGGGCGAAGGCATCCGGCGAGTCGTTACCGATGTAAGTAACGTTAGCATCCACACCAAAACCGCTTAACCAACCCGGCAACTCGTCGAAGTAGGTTCGGCCACCCAATTCAAAACCGCTGATAATGGTATCTTCGTCGGCGTTGAAGTTGGTTCGGCTCTGTACCGGGCCATCCAGGAAGGAACCGCCACTACCGTCGGTAAACGCCGACTGCGGATAGTTGTCTTCATTAAAATACTCTGCGCCCGGGCCAGAGAAATTATTGAACGTAATGTAATTTTCAATGGTTTTATGGAACAGCGATAAATGCACCGAAGAGCCTTTACGTGGATACCACTCCACCGATACATCGTGGTTGAGTGCAATTTCCGGCTCCAGGAACGGGTTCCCCGAGGTATTGGTGTAGCCCGAGAAGATGGCCGGAATCGATACATCGTCATCCGGATACAACGCATCCAGTTCTTGGTTAATCACGTTCTCAGTAGTTTGTACTGATGCAATACCCTGAGCCCGGATGTCCGGATAACGCGGCGGCGTTAAGGTTTTGGTAAACGCGTAGCGCACAATCCAGTTTTCAACCGGCTCAAACTTAATGTTAAAGGACGGCAGGAAGTAGTCTTTTGTTAACTCACCCACACGATCGTTTTCAAACCCGACACTTTCGCGGGTAAACGGAGGTTGCACCCCTTCGTTGGCCTCCTGCCAGGCCAAAATGTTTTCCAGGCCGCCCATGGCTTCTACCGATGCCTGTGCATCAGCTTCGGTTGCGTAGTAACGGGCACCGCCATTGAAAGCAAAGTTACCCATACTTTCTATGTCATAGTTCACCCAACGCACACCAAAGTTACCGGTAAAGTTAGACCAGAACGAATCGCCGTAATTCTCAAACCCTACCATGGCATACAACGACTGGGTTTTATGCTTGGTATCGTAGAACTGCGGACGCTGATCAAAGTTACGGTTTGGCGGGTTGCCGTAGATATAGTTACTCGCTTCCGGATCGCTACACTGGTAATACAAATCTGGTCCACAAGCGGTATAGGTGTTGTATACCCGCGCAAACTGGTCGGCAGAGTTGATTTGGTCGGTACCTACCCACACTGCGCCTGGTGCCTGTACATCACCTTTAAAGAAGTCGGAGAATTCTTCTAAGTAGAAATCACCTTCCGGTGCCGTATCAACAAAAGCTCTGGGTACACCGTTCCAGTTACGGCCTGTGGCCGACCACCAGGTACCTACAAAGCTGTCTGATTCTTCACGGTCGGCGACCCGGCCGCCCACAGCCACTTTACGGAAGAAGTCATGCTCAAGATAGAAACTGGCATCCAGTTGGAACGCGTGCGCATCGCCTTCATTTTCCATATCCAGCCAGTTAATCCGCGACATACCGGTATTCGCCGGATCGGTAGACAGCGGATTACCAAAGGTTACCGCCGGACGACTGCCGGTTAAGTCCATATTGGTTTCAATAATATTCTCAAGCACCGCACCACCCAGGCTGTACTTGCCCGAACGAGATTCCGCTTTAACGTACTGATAGCTACCGCTTAAATCCCAGTAATCCGACTCGTATTCAAAGCCAAAGCTGTGATCAGCTGTTTTACTGAAGCCCGGCGTAAAGCTAGAGTTCATTGCCACTGGCAAGCCAGAAGTAAGGTTAGTGCTGGAAATTGCACCGCTAACGAATACGTCACCATCAAACTGCGCACCATCAAGCACGCCTACCGGCGCACCCGGCTCAATAGTCATGATCTGACTGTCACGGTTACTTTCACGTTCTGATATAAAGGTAGTATGGAAGAATTCCAGGTTTTCTCTTGGCTTCCACTGCAGGGCTGCGTAATAGCCGGTCCGTTCACGCTCAAACTGGTCCTGGGTAAAACGCACTCCGGCAGGGGCATATACGCGCTGGCCGTTGTAGTTGGTCGCGTGGTACGGCGGAATAATAATATTACTGTCGTGCGAGGCGATTTTTGAGTAACCCATATTGAGTAACACACCAAATTCGCCGTAGTCAGTTTCCCAGCGATCTGAGATAAGACCAGAATAAGCTGGGGTTAGCTCTTCAGAAAAGTCACCGTAATCGGCCGTTACTGAGCCATTCGCTTTAAAGCCTTCAAAGTCAAAAGGCATACGGGTTTGCAGGTTTACTGTACCGGCCACACCACCTTCAATCAGATCGGCGCGGCTGGCTTTATATACGGTTACCGCTTTTAGCAGCTCCGGGCCTACATCTGCCCAGCTCAGCCCTGAACCACCGTTAGCGGAAAATACTTCGCGCCCGTTGATCAGTGTTTTGGACTTATTTAAGCCGCGTACCTGAATACCTGAACCTTCGAAGGCGAAACCATCTGGTGAGCCTTCGCTGCCCGCTCTAACCCGGTTCATGGTAACACCCGGTGAACGTTCCAGAATTTCTAACAATGAGGTACTGGGGACTTTGCCAGCTTCATCAAGGACAATAGAATCACCAATGGTATCGGCATTCTTCTTTAAGTCGATGGCGCTTTCCAGCGACTGACGTTGACCCGTTACCGAGATCACCTCTACAGCGCTCTCGTCCTCGCTTTCTTTGCTTTCATCAACTGCCTCTTGCGCCATTACCGCTGTGGTACAAGACATAATAGCAGCGGCAAGCACCGACCTTTTAAACCGCGGGAATGACTCCCCTGGCATCAAGCCGTTTTGCTCACTTTGTGAATTTAAATTTCTGCTTTTTGATTTAGGCATGTGTAGCAGCCCTCCGGTTTCAGTGATTCTCAGCCTTTATTGAGGCAACTGTGAATTTACAATCGAGTTCGCAATCGAGTGTCAGAGTTTCCTTTGTACAACTCATTCCGGAGGGTATTATTAACTTATTATATTAACATTTAATTTACGTTTATTGGTAAGTTTATTGCTTTTGCTTAAATAACATTAATAAAAAATTACCATGTAAAATAATCACATAAACAAAAGCATGCCTCAGGGTGACAATCGCCCCGATAACCTTTCACCTCAATTCAAAATTAACCTTTTTTTAACCTACAAATGGATTGTCCTGAGTCGGTTTTAATAAGAAAAAACGATCACCAATGCCACAGCGTGCCGTCTTCGAGTCGGTTAACTGGTAGCGCCGCTCGCTGGTAAGGATATTTTGCTGCCAGCTTTTCATCGATATCCACACCATGGCCGGGCGCTTCACCCGGCGTGAAGAAACCACGGTCAAACTGGTAGTCAAAAGTGAACACCGATTCCATCAGTTCGCTGTGCGGCATATGCTCCTGAATACCAAAGTTAGGCACCCAGTAATCAAAGTGAAGTGCGGCCCCCATGCATACCGGAGACAGATCGGTCGCACCATGAAAACCAGTACGAATATGGTAGAGGGCCGCTAAATCGGCTATCCGGCGCATTTGCGTAATGCCGCCGGCGTGAACCAGCGTAGAGCGAATATAGTCAATCGACTGATTAAGGATAAGCTCCTTACAGTCATGAATAGAGTTAAACACTTCTCCCACAGCCAGTGGGGTGGTGGTGTGCTGGCGGATAAGCTCAAAGCCCTGCTGGTTTTCAGCGGGCACGACATCTTCCATCCAGAACAGATGATAAGGCTCCAACTCCTTACCCAGCCGCGCTGCCTCAATGGGTGTTAAGCGGTGATGCACATCATGTAGCAGGTGAATTTCTTCGCCATACTGGCGACGCACTTCACTGAACAGGTGTGGCACAAAATTGAGATACTTTTCGGTAGACCACACCGCCTCGGATGGCAGCGCCGCATCCGCCGGCTCATACTTTTTGCCGTCTTTAGCAACGCCGTAAGTGCTGTCCATACCAGGTATACCCGACTGCACGCGCACCGCCTGATATCCCTGATCGATAGCTTCACCCACCGCTTCTAGCGTTGAGGCCAGATCATTG
>CENT01082109.1_pt1 | contig 11464 bp, 17 predicted proteins | sample 530141 | NCBI WGS metagenome assembly CENT01 (sample SAMEA2591074, study PRJEB7988) | marine metagenome | isolation source: saline water (ENVO:00002010), including | reverse complement strand
GATATGATTGAGGCGTTTATGAACGCTATGATTGTAAAAGACCCCGATATGCTAATTGCTTGGTTTGGTCATTTTGCTGATTTACCAAAGTTATTTGAACGGGCTTGTGCGGTGGGTCTTGACCCTCGCATTATTTCACCAACGGCAACAGTTAAGGGAGTAAAGTCTGTAAAAGATGGCTTTGAATTTAAATATTCGGAGAAAGGTTTTTCTCCTATTGAACAACCTATTGGTGGGCGAATTACTCTTTCTTTGGACTTAGCATTTGAAAGACAATGGAATGATTCTCAAAGAGGAACATTACCTTCTCTTTCTCTTGATTATATTGGTGAAACGGTTCTCGATAAAAAGAAATTAGTATCGGAAAAGTTTCCTGATACTAACGAATTTTATCGAAGGGCTTGGCTTGAAGATACAGAAACATATCTTCAATATGCTTTGAGAGACGTTGAATTGATGGTTGAAATTGATGAAACTAATTTTTGTAGTGAAGCAATCCTTTCTCTTCAACGATTACTGAAAGCACCATTTGATGCTTGTTTTTATGCAAGCCATATGGGTTCTATTTACTTTATGCGAAACGCTTGGTGGAAAGCACCAACAGGTAGCAAAGTGGATAAAAGACAGGAATATGAAGGTGCGATGATTTATGACCCATTAAGCGAAGGAACAAATGGATTACATCTTAATGTTGCTGCTTTTGATTTCGCAGGGCTATATCCCAGTATGATGATTGCAAGAAATATTTCATGGGAAACTAAATCTGAAGAACAAACGGAGTTTGCAGTAAATATTCTTACTCCGAGAGACTTTAGCGAAACATCGAGAGAGCAAATGCTTTACTATAAAACAGATAAATTAGGTCTTTTACCGAGAGCAGTTCTCGAATTGAAAGAATTAAGGAATGAATATAAGCGTTTGATGCGAGAAGCAAGAGAATCAAACAATGGCGAGTATGCTAAGTGGTATAACAATCAAATGGCAGTAAAGCGATTAATGGCTTCTTTTTACGGCATTGTTGCCTTTCAAGGATTTGGATGGGCTGATGTAGATTTAGCCGCTTCTATTACTGCAAGTGCAAGAGAAGCAATTCGTTTGGCTGCTTTTGCTGCAAAGGAGATGGAATAAATGCAAAGAACTACTACTAGACAAGACTATGCATTCATGTATTTAATTAGAGATTTGCCCAATGAAGAATGGCTATCTATGTTAGACGGCCATCCATTAGCAAAGGAATTTACAAAAGCATGGGCTAGAGATGCTATATTACTTACAATTTATACTTGGTTTGAAAATAAAGAGATTATAAGCGATTGTATAGAACTCGTTGATTTAATCAAAAGTAAAGCAAAGGAGATGGAGTAAATGGGAAGAAGTGCAGGAAATCTTAGAATTAAGAAAAAGTTAATTCAATCTCTACAACAAGTAGAAAATCCCGATGAGTTTCAAATAGATGAAATACTTGATTTTTACAAAAGAGAACATGGTAAGTATTATAAGGTAGCGAGAATAGCAAGACTTCTAAAGCCATATGCTGACCCTGTTGGAAATAAATCAAGGACTAAACATTGGGTAGTAAAAGATAAATGGAGGTATATTTATGAAGAAGAAAATTGTAACAATTGAAGTATCTTACGATACAGAAGAAACATGGGATATTACTTTACAAGAAGTAAAAGAATTATTTCAGATGATGAATAATCTCAAAAGGAATGCTATTATAATTACAGTAAGTGATGTATATGATGATGGACAGGACGAATGAGTTATTAGAAGAATTGCTGGCTATGATAGCAAAATCAAATAAGATATTGATGATGGTAAATATCGTGAACATAGCAACCATTATAACAATAATTACGGTGGTAATATGAGTAAAGAATTAAAAGAATTAAAAGCAGAAGTAAGTAACTTAAAGGCAAAGATAACTAGGTTAGAGAATGAATTAAATCTTCTCTATGAAGAGAACATTACATTTTCTGATGTAATTGCCGATATTAAACAAATCAAACAAGAGTTGATGCAATATACTGATGGCAAACTACACTTTGAAAACGCATGGTGATACTATGAAAGTAGTTTATGGTCATACGGATTCTATCTACGTTCAGATAGATTCAGTAGAAGAAGCACAGAAATCAATCAAAGAGATTGAATCGAAAGTGCGAGAACATTTTCCCAATGTAATGGGATTAGACAATCATCCTGTTGTTCTTGAGTTTGAAAAGTATTATTCAGCATTAGGTGTTGGAACAACTAAAAACAGAAACGCAGGACTAGTATCTTGGGAAGATGGAGAATGGTTAGAAAAGCCAAAGTTCAGTATGACTGGATTTACGGCAAAGCGTGTTAGTGAAACTAAATTGGCTAAGAATATTCAAACTGATACTCTTAAAATGTGGGTTGAAGGTAAAACACAAGCAGAAATTGTGAATTATCTACACCGACAATATACAATGGTTCTTGATGGAGAATTGAGCATAATGCCTCTTATTAAAAGAAGCCGTCTAAGAGAAAATAGATTTATGGTAAAATGCCCCGAATGTAATACAAAGTATCATGTTCGTGATTGTATTAACCTAAAACATAAAGTATGTGAAAAGTGTGCAACAGAAACGATTAAATTTACAACACTTGAAGGAAAGAAACCTACATTTGGTGCTGGTATTGCGGGTGTTTTGTATGCTTGGGAAAAGAAAGACTCTAATTTTGATGATTCTTACATTTACTTAAAAGTAAAGGGTGTAAATGATTTTTATACTCATCCTTTAACGCAAGAAAGGCGAGAAGTTGAATACATATCAGGCATAACCGTCAAGGATTTGACGAGTTATCGTCCAGACTTGGCGTTTTATGCCTCGCAAGTGGTAAAGAAGGCCGAACCGATTTTCAAGGCAATGGACTGGGATATATCGGCCATACGGACGGGGAAATTACAGTCAAGCCTTGACGAATGGTGGTGAAAATATGAAAAAAGAACAATTAGATGAAATAAGAGAAAAATGGTTTATTGAATTTTGTAAATTTCAATTAACTGTCAAAGAAGATATGTCCTTTGAGGATTTTCTTCTTTGGTATGTTGATATGTTAGATGGTGAATATAAAGCATACGTTGATGAGGTGAAGAAGAATGAACAAAGATGAAAAATACGAAGCGAGAATTAACTCAATGAGGCCATTTACTTATGATTGGCAAGCGGAAAACTATGATGACCCTTCAAAACCAATCTTGAAGATAAGTAAATCTTCTTTGGTTAATACATTCGGTTGGTGCAATAAGAAGTATGACTTTGCATATATTCAAAGATTACCTCAAGACCAAACAGAAGCCATGAGAAAGGGAACAATACTACACAATCATAGAGAAGCCTTCTTCGATGAATTTGATATTAAGAAAGCAGAATCTATGAACAATTCAGAAGTTCTTGAATACTGCACATCTTTGATGCCTGTTGATGACTATTTTGATATTTCATTAACAGTAGCAGCATTTGAAGCACAACGATTTATTGAAGCAAGAAGTGAAGAAAGAGTAGATGAATTTCTACCAGTAATCAATGAGAAGTTATTTGATTGTGAAATTACTGTTCCTAAGAATGTAAGTAAAAAATATCCTCTTCAAAGAGACTATGTAGTAAGACTTCAAGGCATTATTGACCGTGTATTTATTGAAAACGGCAAACTAATTCCTTTTGAATACAAGACTGGTGGTTGGAAAGATTCTAAAATGAGTGGAATGCGTCAAGAAATGGCATTCTATCAATTGATGATTGAAAATTGTCCTGAAGAAATTCTTGAAAAACATGGTTTGACAAAAGATATGGAAGTAAGTCATTGGGGTTGGTATTATCCTGTTGCTAATCATATTACTGTCGAAGCAGTAAAGAAGAGGTCAATGACCGCACTATGGGATAATATCGCTAAGTTAATTCATTCTTATGAACAGAAAGAATTTAAGACTAGTTTTTGGAGACAGACCTGTTCTGAGTATTGTTCTTATTATGGTATTTGTCCTGCGGCTCAAGAGGATGCGTGGTTGTGATAATATGAGAAAAACATTAGTAAAAAGAGAAAAAATTGTAGAGCATAAAATTGAACTAAAGAAGTTATATGACCAAATGAAGTTTAATTACCAACCGCCTTTGTCGTTTAGTGATTATCTTATTATGAAAATAATGACTATGGAGGGAGAAAATGAAAGAACTAATTGAAAAGAAAGTGCTTGATAGAAATTGGACATTCAATGAGATTTCTAATCTCAATGATACAGTAGCCGATTTATCGCAAGACATTTATTCAGAAATGACACTTATTGAAAAGTTCAAACTAATTCAAGACTTGCGAATCAAAGAAGATTATGTTGGTGCATATTTTGAAGATGTTCTCAAACTAACGGTAATGACCGTGTTAAACGGTGAAATTGCTATGACAATCAAACAATTGCTCAATGGAGCAACAATTAATTTTGGAGGTAAAGATAATGAATTTTCCGAGAGAAGTGTGGGCGGGAAGCCACATAAAGAACGCACCACAAATGAAAAGAAAAGTCGTCTTAGTGAGGAATGATTATGCTAAGTTTATTAATGCTCAAAATAACAGGACGAATGTATATACTACGGTCTATGACTTTGAACATTTTTCGGAGAAAGCAAAAGTAGAATCCTCAGTTATTATTGATAGAATCTTTCTTGATTTTGATGCACACGAAGATGAATTAGATTTGGCTTGGCGAGATGTTAAAAAGGTGATGGAATTGGTTATTACAAACGATTATCAACACACTTTGTTTTTCTCAGGTCGAGGATTTCATTTGTTTTTATTTGGACAAAGAACAAATAATATGAGAAATGTTCAAACATTTTTCCGTGAAATTAAAGAATATTTGAGAGCAAAAGTCGGAAGTAAAAATACTCTTGATGATAGAGTAGGTCAAACAACAAGACTACGAAGAGTCCCAAATACAGTTAATATGTCATCAGCCGATGAGAACGGTAATCCTTATTATTGCGTTCCTTTGACCGTTGATGACCTTTCTTTGTCTCTTGAAGAAATACTATCAATTGCTAAGAAGCCTCGCCATATTCCGTTCAAGAAGGGCGGTAATTTTGAGGTTGTGTTTCCCGATGCACCCCCCATTGAAGCGATTGGAGGCGAGATTTCTGTTCCCGATACAATAGGAAAACTCCCAATGTTGCCCTGTTTGCATAATGCGGTAATGACGGAGAATCCTTCGCATATGTCAAGAGCATACCTTGTTTCATGGTATCGTGATTTATTATCGGGCTATCGTGATTTATCTTCAGGACAAGAGAAATTGAAAGTGCTTGAATTAGTCGTTGAAGAACTTGAAAGAGTATTTGCTGAATCTGATTCAGTATGGCTTGATTGGGATAAAAACGAAACTAGAAAACACGCAAGATTTACAGTATTCAATAACTACAATACGCCTCATTGTGATAAATTAATTAGTGATGGGTATTGTGTTGGTAAATGTTGGAGGTATCACAATGCTGGTAATTGATTCAAGAGAGAAGTCTAAATTAGCCAAACTGGTTATGCAAAAAGCAAAGGGCTTAAATATACAGTATGAACAGCGTTGGATTGAGATAGGCGACTATGTTTATGATGATGTTTGTTTTGAAGCAAAGTCCACCACAGATTTCTTAGGGTCGGTATTGTCAAAAAGATTATGGACTCAAATTGATAATATGGATAGACACTATAAAACAAATGTAGTAATTATTCATGGTAGTCTTGATGAAGCAATTATGAATATAATACAAAATTCACCCAGTAAAATGCCAATTAGCAGTAGGAATGTTATGCTAAACCAAAAGTTTCTTGGTGCTATTGGCAGGTTAATTCTTGATACAGATGTAAAACCAGTATGGGTAGAAACAGAAGAAGAAGCAGCATTAATTATAACAGCAGTAAGTAAAATGAAACCAATGACAAGAGACGTAATAGCACCACAAGTATTTAAAAGATTAACAACAGATGATTTAAGACTAGATTTATTAAGCAGTATCAAAGGCGTATCAATTAAAAAAGCAAAACAACTAATAAAAGAATTTGGCTCTATTATGGAAATAGGTGAGTGTTCAGCATTTGAATTACAAGCCATTGAGGGAATCGGAGAAACCTTAGCCAACAGAATAATCTCCACATTAAACTCGGAAGAGAAGGTGAAAATATGAATGAAGAATATAACGAAGAAGAATACATGGAAACACTTGAATCAAACGCAGGTGTTTTCAGCGAAGCATTACCAGCAATTGTTAGAGAATTTCAAGCATCAGCAGTTGAAGTATCACATTATAATGATATTCCTGCTGGGATTTGTTTCTTTAACATTCTAGGTCAAGTAGTAAAAGACTTTATTACTATTCCTAATGGAAGAAACCACGAAGATACAAGAATACATTTTTGTTGGGTTCAAACAAGTGGAACTGGCAAATCTACATTATGGAACTTTGTCGGGCCAGTTGCAGAAAGAACATTTGCTAAGATTAATTCTAGCAATAAACACCCGCCATTTGTAAGAAATAACTTACCTATGAATCGTATCTTCAATACTTTTGGTGTAACAGATTATACTGATTCTGTTCTTATTGGAGGATATGATAAAGAACTTGATGATGACGGAGAAGTTGAATATAATAGAAGGCCAGGAGTTTTAGAAGGAAATGGGCTTGCTCATTGGGATGAGTTTGAATATTCTGGTATCTTTAAACAAAGCCAACACAAAGAAAATTCTATTGTATATCTCAATACTTTGATGAACTCATTAGCAGGGGAGTCTTGGATTATTTCTAAGGCTTTGACTTCTTTTGGTGGCATGATTATGGAATGTTTTTGTGAGCGTTCTGTTTTGGCAATGACTTATCCTCCAACCAACCTAAACGATGTTATGGCGGAAAAAGGTGTCCTACAAAGAATGCTATTATATGTTTGGGATGTTCCTGAATTTATTCAACATAAGATGCGTCTTGAACAAATCGAAAAAGCAGGAACAGTTGAAGAAGTTAATCAGCCAATTAACAAATATGCAGATGCTATCTTTACTCTCTATGAATTAACCCGTGATAGATTTAATGAAGTAGGAGGCGACCCTCTTAAAACAATGAAATATACTCCAGACTTTAATCAAGTTCTAAGACTTGAATACGAAAGTATGCGTATGTATATTCAATCTTATCCGAGCCATGTTGCTAAGATTGCGGGTAATTTTACCACCCGTTTGATGAAGATTCTGTATAAAATGTCTGTTCTTTGTAGTGTTGCATCTTCTCCTTCAATTAAAGATAAAAACCAAAGATTCGTTGTTACAGGGCATAATGTCCGTCAAGCCTCAACAATCGTCCGACAATGTTATAGGTCATTGGTCGATTGGCTAACTGATAGCCTACGAGCGAAGCGCAAGAGCATAGCCGAGAACTCGCTTGAATCACTCTTTATGGATGTTTATAGCAAAATGAAGAAAGATGATGAAGGTTTTGTCAATAAAACAACACTCTTAACAGAAGTCCGAACCAAAGCAAAAAAATCAAGAGCGCAGGTGTATCGACATTTTGATGTAATTAGACACAAGTTTGAGGAACAAAAAGGTGCAAGTAATAGGACTTATGTTAAGTTAATAAGGAGTGATGAAGAATGAAGTGGGAAAATACATACCTAGTTTTTGAAGTAGCAAAAGGGCCAAAAGTAATTATTGATACATTAAATACTTATGGCGAAGATGGTTGGGAATGCTGTTCTCAACTAATTGTTGCTGGTTCTCAAATTGTTTGTTTCTTGAAAAGAAGAACAGACATAGACGAAGAACCTAAAGTAGATAAAGAAACGGAAAAGATTAGCAAACTTTGGTCTAGCGGTGAATGATATGTCAGTATTGGCTATTGATTTAGAAACCAAAAATATGTCTTATGACATTGGTGGTTTTGGCAATACTCATATGTTTCAAGTATCAACCGTAGCAACGTGGGATGGGCAAAATGGAACGGTTTATGTTGATGAACCTGTTGATACCTTTGCTAAATCAGGCCACGATATTAAGCCTCTTTCTGAACTTAAATATGATTTAGATAATCATTTTCAGAAGGGAGGGCTATTACTGGGGCATAACATTAAGGCTTTTGATTTACCTATTCTTAGGGATTCTATGGACATTTATTGTATCAATAAGTATATTAAAGAAGAACAATTTATTGATACTTCAAAAATACTTTTAAAAGAGCATGGAGAAAGATTTCAATTAAAAAATCTAGTAAAATGCACTATGAATGATTTTAAATTAATGGATAGTGCAGATGCTCCTAAGTTATGGAAGATGGGTCAATATGATGAAGTAGTTGAGTATTGTATGAAAGATACTCAATTAGTTTATGACCTTTGGAAGTATGGGCAAACAAATGGTATCGTTAAGGCTTTTTCTTTGGAAAAAGGCGAACATAAAGAATTAGAGGTGATGTGGTAATGACAACATGGGAAATAATTGGTTTAATCCTTTTCGTTGCAATACTTATGCTTTTATTCTTTGCTGCTTTTGGTGGAACTAATATCACCGATGAAAGCGTTGAAGAATATATGAAGCGTTTGATGGGCGACGATAGCCAAAAGTGATGATATGGCATTAAAGCAAGAATGCTTCTACTGTAAAGAAAAGACAGTAGCAAGACGATTACTTGGCTTTTATGTTGGTTCTACTGAACAAGTAAAATTGTGGGAATGTAGAGCCTGTAATGCCATTTGGTCGGAAAAAACAAATTGAGGGGGAGCGTATGCTCCCTCTCTTTTTTTTGGTTTTTTCTTAATGCTCTATTTTAAATTCGCTTATTACAAATTTTGTTGGGCTAAATGAGAACATTTACTCATATTAGGCAAGACACACCTGCATTCAAATGCTCCTGCGACTCGATTTGAATGCAACGGCAAAGTTGGTCATAAATCGTCAATTGTGGCTAACCATGTTACAAGAAAACCACAGATAAAGCCTATTATAGCCAATACGATTAATTCCATAATAATCAGTTGATTTGATATAACAAAAATGCATTGTTTCCTATACAAACTAATTGATATGCTTTACCAGCAGTTAAACTAAAAGTCGTTCCGCCACTATCCGCTAATGTTGCTCCAGTAATGTCATGAACTTCATCAGAACCTTGTGTAACTACAAATGTATTATCAGGCCCACCCGCATTTTCTCTACATATAATTCTACATTCCCAACCTTCAATCGTTGTTGAAACTGGACATACTATTGCTACTTCATTTGGTGGATTAGGAGAAGAAGCAGGAGAACGGGTAAGAATTGTTCTCATGGTTGAAGCATCTAATTGAAGAACATTTTGCCCTGCTATTCCATTTCCAGTAAATTCAGTAATAGCACCATGATATGCCCTAGCCCCAACTGCACCCACTACTCCCAATTTAGTGCTTGATGTTCCTGTTCCACCAACTAATAAATTACCTAAAGTGTCAATTCTCATTCTTTCAGCAGTATCATCTGTTCCATCTACCTTTGTATGGAAGGTTATAACTGATGTTCCTGTTCCATCTCCGCCTCCAGACTTTAAATTTAAGTTTCCGCCATTAAGATTATTTGAGCCTTTAGCAGTAGAACCAGCACTAATATCCAAATGTCGCCCTACTGTTGTTCCTGTTGTTGTAGTAAGTGCAATATTAGAATCTTGATTTCCTACTGTGATATGGCCATTATCTAATACCATACCGCTATTAATTTTAACAGAACTAGTTGTTCCTTTTGTATTGATATTTAAATCAATATTAGTGTCATCACCCGTTGCTTCTAAAATTGGGCCATTGCCCGTTGCTGCATTAGTAATTGTCAATTCATTTACTGCACTTGCTGTTTCAGTAAATTTTAAGAGTTCTAGGCTTCCATCTCCAATTGATTGACCATTAACATCTAACATACCGCCTAATTGTGGAGAAGTATCTTCTACTACGTTTGCTATTCCTGCCGAGGGTAAAGCAGTAAATGATAATTGTCCTCCCCCACTTGTCTTTAATACTTGGTCAGCAGAACCATCAGCAATAGGCCAGTTTAATCCATCAAGAACAATTTTACCGCTTCCGTTTGGAGTAATCCTAATATCACTATTGGTTGTAGTAGTAACAATATCAATTCCTTGACCAGATGAACCAGTAGGGGCAGTAATTTTTCCTTCTTCGATATATGCTGTGCTACTATTATTTTGACCTATGCTTAGGGAATTTTCAGTCTTATCTAAAGTAAGATACTGTAATTGCATTGGACTGCTTCCTGTATGCACTAAAACTCCAATAATAGTATCTCCTGCGGTAATAGAAGGAGTTTTACCTTTAACAGTATTTAATCTCCTAGTTACATTTCCACTAGAAGGTGCAACCAATAAAGCATAAGTATTGCCTGTTCCAGAACTTCCAGCAGAAATAGTCAAAGTATCGCCAGTAATCTCCACTAATTTTCCATCTCGGAAAATCTTCCCATTAGCAATAGTCACACTTGTAGCACTAATAGATGAAGCATCAAAACCACTTACTGCAAAGTTTTGTCCTAAACCGTCTGCTAAAGCCTTAATAATTCCCACATGGGGAAAATCATCATCGTCTCTAATATCGTTTAAACTGCCACCTGTTCCCATCTCGGAATATTTGTTCGGATTATTTACCATTTCACTCAACCTCCACTAAAATAAAAATTTCAAGAGTATCTGTTGTTGCTATTGGGCCAATCCCATCAAAGTTAATTCTTTGTAATAGTGCATTAGCACTTGTTAAAAGACCTGCTTCACGGATAACTTTACCGTCAATATCACTACCTGAAACAGTAATTTTAAATTCTATTACGTTTAAGTTAGATTCAGATTCTACTAAAGTAGCCTGTGAAGTAGATAATCCTAAAGCAACATCTAAGGAAGTAGCAGTAGGATTCGTTGAGTTTCCTCCTAAACCTAAATCTGCCTTTGCTACTTGGGTTTGAATTTCATCAACAATCAATTCTCTTAATTTATCTACAATCATGCTAAATCCTCATCAATTAAAGTATTGTATGTAATCGTTCCGCCTGAAAAGCCGAAGGGGGTCGTTGCCGTGTTAAATGCTGTGCCGAAGCCGAACTTAAAGCCACCGCTTGCTGTTCTTGTTCTTGCCAATAATTTCAATTCTTTTATATTAATACTATCTAAAAAGTTAAATCCTAATTCATTAGCGTCTGTATTTTTACTTCTTAATGCTGCTTTGTTTTCTCTATTACTTAAAAATAATTCTGAAAACACATCGGCTAAGTCTTTGCTATATCTACCTAATTCTAAAGTAACAAAGCCAGTTAATTCATGTTCCATTTGAAGAACTATGTATTCTCTCATTTCAATATTTTCTCTTGTTATTTCAACATGAACAATATCGCCAACCCTTAATTGATTTATTCCTCGATTATTTAATTTAATTGATAGTTTTT
>CENT01097725.1_pt1 | contig 11526 bp, 18 predicted proteins | sample 530141 | NCBI WGS metagenome assembly CENT01 (sample SAMEA2591074, study PRJEB7988) | marine metagenome | isolation source: saline water (ENVO:00002010), including | reverse complement strand
ACTGCACCACTTGTAGTTTGTTCTTCAATAAGTTCTAATGAGCCACCAAGTTTTCCCTGTGATTGAAGTTCAGCTACATCAGTAATAGAAAAGACACCAGTATTAGATACAGTTTGGTTAGGTTGATTTTGTCCTGTGTACCCAAAAGGCATTTAAACCCCCTAGGTTATTTCTAAAATACTTGCAAACGCTTCTAAGTCACCAGAGGAATTTCCTCCAGTAAGTTGAATGTAGTCTCCAGCTTCTAAAACTATTTTCGATGTACCAGCTAATTCAACTGTTGTATCTGATGGAACAGATATGGTATTTGCTATTCTTGCATTACCACTTGAAGCATCAACAACATCAGCTGTAATTGTATCATCAGTAGCACCATCAACATTAGTAATTCTTAATGTTAAAACAATTCCAACATTTCCTGCTGATGAAGGTGCTGTATAAATAGTTTGAGCAGAACTGGTTACATCTAAGTAAGCATTCTTGAATGTATTAGCCATATCTCTCCTAACCTAACGCTATTACTAGTCCTATATCTGCATATCCTAAATCAGTAACGATTGTACCGTCTTTGATTTGGACACCTTCAATAGTAACACCAGCATCGGTTGTCTTCTCGGTGATAGTGTCTATTTTTACTGTAGAATTTACAGTAATACCAGCACTACCTACTCGTTCTTCTAATTCGTCTGTTTTTATTTTTCCCATAAAATTTTATTCTTTATTTTGAAAGATACCATTATTTTAACACAGTGTATTACGATTAAAGGTTTTTACGAAGTTTTTCATACCAAGAAAGTCCCATGGTATTTTGTTTATAAAGGTTTTTTTGTATTCTTTCATTATCTTTGATAGTTGCAACTCTTGTTTTAATGTCTAGACCATCTAAAGAAAACATAATTAACGCTGGGTCTCCTCTTTTAATGTCTATCTTCTTCTTCAGAGGTTCCATAATAATGTTTACATCATTAACATAATAAGGGTCAACTACACCTGGCACTATTCTGTATTGAGGGTTGTAGTTATAAAAGGGGTCTGTCATTAAAACACTAGTTGATTTATTAGATACTATTTTATATAAGCTATTTAGTTTTATCATTGTATCTAGAGAGTTATTAAGTGGTGTGTGCATCCCATACATTTCTGGTTTAAACCAACTCATATTAAAGTTACTAGAGTTTGTCTCTGGATGGTAATCAAAGTTATTGCTATCGCGTATTTCTATCTTTAGGTCATAATTAAATCTTAAAACATAAGCTTTTTTAAAGTAATCCCATATTCCAGAGCAAGACTTTGCTGTGTGCTTTTGACCTTTAGTGATATTTTCATCGTATGTAGCTACATCAACATGAATATTTTTAAACCAGTCTGGTATGTGTTTCGAGTATTTTTCTATTGGAAATTCTTCTATAAGATATTGATTGTTAGAAACTACAGCCAGATTAGATTTCTGGTAGCTCCACATATTCTGTAACGCTTTCATCTTGCTCCCATTCTTCTTTGTTTTCGTTCCAAACATAAGGTGTTCCATCTAAAGGCATAGCTGTAGGTGGATTCCAAACTCCATTTGAATCTAATGTCCAGCTTTCATAAGGACCTTCTGGTGCGAATATATCTAGTTCTTCCCAATATTTATCACCTATTCTAGGATAGTTTCCCCTAAAAGCAGTGCCACCGTCATTATGTACTCCTTGAAATGTATTATAAGAGCATCTTTTTACTACTACTCCATGTCTATCAGAATAAAATTCTTCCCAAGTATCAAAATCTGCTGGTAAATCTTCAGAGTTATCTTCAGAAGCTCCAACAATTACAGTAGTAACTGTATTGTTTATATCTAAAAATGCGTAATGTGCCATAATTTCCTAAGTAAAAGTTATATCTCCGCTATTTGTAATAACACTTGTTTTTAAAGAACCATCTGTACTAGTAGATACAACAGCTCCGTTACTTGCAGTAAGAGTACTTCCAGATGAATATCTTAAAACTATTACTCCAGAACCACCAGCTGCACCTCCCCAAGCCCAGCCTCCAGTACCTCCACCACCTGTGTTAGCACCGTTTTGGTCAGAACCACCGTGATGTCCACCATGAGCTCCAACACCTCTTGTTACCCCATCAAAACCAGATGTTCCAGCAGCACCTTGTCCACCACTTCTTCCACCAGAACCAGAACCTCCGTTAGTTCCTGCTGCTGCAAAAGAACCGCCTCCACCACCAGATGACCATTGATAGTTTGCACCTATACCGTTACCACCATTGTTACCTTCTGCTGGAGTATATCCACCAGCATTACCAGTACCCCTAGAACCAGCAGCATTATAAGAGCCTCCGCCTCCACCACCAGAGCCACCACTGTTACCAGAACGATTTGATGTAGCACTGTAACCAGAAGCTGCACCACCATATCCACCTCCAGTTGAGCTAAAAGTTCCATTTGCGTGAGCTATTGTAGTATTTCCTCCATTAGCGCCAGATGTACCACTATTACTATCAGAGCCACTGCCAGCACCTCCACCTGCACCAATAGATACTGCATAAGTAACTCCTAATGAAAATTCTAGTCCTGTAGAGGTATCTTCTCTATAACCACCAGCAGCGCCTCCACCACCTCCGTGATATGCAACACCGTGATGAGTTTTACCTCCACCACCACCGCCGCCACCACCAACTACTATATAGTCACAATTGACAGTGTTTTTAGTACGCCATTTACCTTCAGCAGTTAATATTGAAACTTCGTGAATATCAAATACACCACTGTTTGCAGTGTTTGTTTGATTAATATCTTTTACTTTGGTACCTATATGTCCAAATCTTCTTCTACCCATAAGGAACTCCTATGTAATTTCTAATACAGAAACAACGATTTCTAAGTCTGATGCTGCGGAAGCCCAAGCTCTTAACTCATCTGCTGCTTCCAAGACAAGCTTTCCACCTATTGGGTTTATCGCTGTATCGCCTGGTACGGCTACAGTATGAGCTAGCGCTTTAGCTGATGTTGCTGACGAATCATAATAATCCATCATTAAATCCGCAGAGTTAGACCCGTCAATATTTGCAACTTGACATAATATGACAATTGCAGTTGTTGATGATGGACAAGTGTATATTACAGTATCGGCACTAGTGCCTAAATCTGCGTTAATACTCTTAAATGTCTCAGCCATTTTATTCTCCTAGTGCTATTACTAAACCAAGTGAGGCACCGCCACCGACTTCCGTCCAAGCAGAGCCATTATATTGGTTCATTTTATTTGTTGTTGAATTGTATATAGTCCATCCAGCTTGTGGGCTAGATAGAGCATCTCTTTGTGCTGTGGTGTAAGATTTCAGTTGTAAAACACTATTAAGAGCTATTTGATTGTTATCATGCTTTTCTATTTCGTTGACTTTTATTTTACCCATTAGACTACTACCATTTCTCCTTCAACTGTTACAGTTCCAGTAAATGTAACTTCGCCAAATAAACCTATATTTTCACCAGCAGCTACTGTTGCAGTTGCAGCTATTGTTCCTGCGTGTCTAACACCTACTGCATCTGTTTCTATATTTAATCCAGCTGCGTCAAATGTTGCAATCTTTGTTCCTGCAATATCAACATCTATTTTATCTGTAGTGGTTGCACCGATTTCTATGTTTGTATTACCATCTGCGTCTGATATGATACTACCACCACCAATATCGGTCCAATCACCACTATTGTTTGTATTATCTGTTCCAGTATAGACTTGCATCTTGGAATCAGTTTCATTGTAAATTATAAGTCCAGCAAATACATCAGCAGTAGCTAAAGCATTTCTTTCAGTTGTGCTAAATCTTGGTACTAATATACCATCTGCACCAGTTTCTGAACCATCAAAAAACTCGGCTAATCCATTTGAATCGCCATCTTCAAATCTTATTCTTACTGGTCTATTTCCGTATGTTGTTGCCATTATCCAAAACTCACATTTCCAGTACCAGCTGTGAATGTGGTTACTTTATAATCACCATCTGTAGCTGTGCTACCTGTAAGACCAGCACCAATTGTTATGCTTTGTCCAGATGGGTATCTTAAAATTACTACGCCAGACCCACCATTACCAGCTGAAACAGGAGAGCCACTTGAACCGTGTTCACCTCTACCACCACCACCACCGCCTGTGTTAGCTGTACCAGCTTCTGGAGCATTACCAAATAAAGATTGTCCATTAGAAACTGCACCATCTCCACCACCACCAGTTCCACCAGTACCTATGTAACTGCTAGATGCACCAGAAGAACGATAAAAGCCTCCACCACCACCTCCAGCTCTTGTTACTGAGCTACCAGTAATTGTAGATGCAACACCTGCACCACCATCACCAGCAGATGAAGTAGTACCATTTCCACCTACTGCTCCAGCACCACCGCCACCACCAGATGTATAATCATTACCAGATTGTCCTGCTGCGGAACCACCTGCATAACCTTGGTTTGCAGTACCAGCACCACCAGCTGTACCTGTAGAACCTCCACCACCAGAACCACCTGTTTCTCCAGCGTGGCCAGACCATGAACCAGGTGCACCACCACCAATGCTTGTTATTGTACTAAAAACTGAATTGCTTCCTTCTGTACCACCATCTTGTGTACTATTACCTTCTTGAGCAGGAGCAGAACCTCCAGCACCTACAGTCACTGAATATGATGTGCCTTGGCTTATAGTTATATCACTTTCAGCAGAACCTCCACCACCAGAACTTTCGCTATTATAAGCCGACCTGTAGCCACCAGCTCCACCTCCACCACCGTGTTGTGCACCACCAGACGCACCACCAGCTATTACTAACCAATTTGTTGTAAAACTAAATGTGCTACCAGACATACCATTCCAGCTAGTACCGTTATAAACATATAAAGTTCCAACAGTAGAATTGTAAATAGTATCGCCAGCTGCCATACCAGATAAAGCATTTATTTGAGTTGTTGTTAAACTTTTAAAACCCAAAGATGAACTAAGCTGTACACCAGCATTAGTAGTCTTTTCTGATATGTTATCTACTTTTAGTTCACTAGCCATTGACTAATTCCCACCCTAGAGTGTTATCACCGTTGTAAGCGTTCTCGTTCCATATATATGCTTCGCCATCATCTGGATAAGCATTCGGAGCTTCCCATACATAGTCGTCACTAAGTGTCCAACTAGCATATGGTTTCGCTGGATAAAAAGCATCTTCGTCTTCATCATAAGTGAATCCGATTCCTGCATAGTTACCACGATACGGTGTACCATCTAAGGTGTGAGAATTGCCAACAGTGTTGTAAGAAGTTCTTTTGCAAGTTTGTCCACGAAAATCTGCATACCATGCTTCCCAGCTATCAAAGCCTTCTGGAAGTGTATCGGTATCAGACTCGTCTTTACCTACAATAACTTCAGTTACTATGTTGTTGTCGTTAAGAAAGGCGTAATGCGCCATATTATTCTCCTATCCTATGTATTATAACAGATGTATTTAAACCTTTGTTCATTATGAGAAGGTCACTGTTCCAGACCCACCAGTAAAAACTATGTAACTATCTGAACCAGATGTTTGTACATTACCATCAACTAAACCTGTTCTTGTAGCTCCTATTGTAGCATCTGCTGTAGCCCATCTTAAAATTACTATTCCAGAGCCACCGTTACCACCACCAGAAGTTGAAGTACCAGTGTTTCCACCACCGCCTCCACCAGAACCCGTGTTAGCAGTAGCATTGTGACCATTATTATTAGGACTACTTGTACCATAACCACCATTTCCTCCACCTGCTTGACCAGCTCCACCTACAGTAACTGCATTATTACCACCACCACCTCCACCAGCTCTAGTTACTGAAGAACCTGTGATTGTAGAAGCTGTTCCAGAACCTCCGTCACCACCATTGTCAGTATTACCTGTTGCTGGACTTTCTCCTACAGAACCAGAACCACCGCCACCACCAGCTGGAAAGTTTCCATTAGCGTTAGCAGTACCACCATCGTAACCTTGATTAGGAGTACCAGCTCCACCTGCACCAGAATTTGTACGACCACCGCCACCAGAGCCTCCAGTGTCACCAGCAGATTGTGCAGAACCGTCAGCACCTACACCTCCACCGTCACCACCTCCTATAGAAGTTATTGTAGAAAATACTGAATTAAATCCGTTAACTCCAGAAGTACCACCTGCCCCGACAGTTACAGTTATATTTGTATTAAATGGAATAGTTAAAGGAGTTTCAGTAGAACCACCTCCACCAGATGTTTCTGTAGAAAAAGAATTACGATATCCTCCAGCACCGCCACCACCACCAGACGCAGTAGAACCTCTACCTCCACCGCCACCCGCTATAACTAGAGAAGATACTTCTACACCAAATGTGTTAGAAGAACTAGAAAACCAAGCAGTCCCATTATAATAATCTATAGTTCCTTCATCGGAGTTATAAACTGTATCCCCAGCTTGTGGGCTAGATAAAGCATCTCTTTGAGCGGTTGTATAAGATTTCAATGCCAACGGGTCATCCATTGAAATATTATTACCACTTCTTGCTTCTATGTTATCTACTTTTAATCTACTCATATTATCCTAACTAAATGTGATTGTTCCTGTACCTGCTGTAAAAACAATATAGCTATCACTGCCATCTGTTTGTACACCACCATCAGTTAATCCTGTTCTTGTAGCTCCTATGGTTGCATCAGCTGTAGCCCATCTGATAACGACTAATCCAGAACCACCAGCACCTGGGCTTTGTCCACCAGCTGAACCTGCATTAGCACCACCACCACTACCTGTATTTACTGTTCCATCAGAACCTTGATTTCCTGCACTAGCACTATCACCACCTCCACCAGTACCACCAGAAGCATCATTAGTTCTACCAGCTCCACCACCACCACCTGCTCTTGTGACTGATGAACCTGTAATAGAAGAACTTAAACCATTTCCTCCTGGTCCACCTGTAATAGATGCTTGTGCATTTCCACCAACTTGACCAGCTCCTCCACCACCACCTCCAGCTCTAGTTGCTGTAGAACCTTGATTAGAAGAACCACCTTGTGAACCTTGTCCAGCAGTACCTGCTGCTCCACTAAATACTGTGCTATAAATACCTGCACCACCACCAGAACCCCAGTTTCCTACGGGAGCTGCACCACCATCACCTCCATTACCTCCTCCAAGAGAAGTTATAGTTGAATAAACACTACTACTTCCTGCTGTATTTGATGCACCACCTGCACCTACAGTTACAGTTATTGATGAAAATTTTAAAGTTGATAAAACACTTTCTGTTGAACTACTGCCACCAGAAGTTTCAGAAGCATAGCTATTTCTATAACCTCCAGCTCCTCCACCACCAGTACCAGATGAGTTTCCACTTGGACCACCACCACCTCCACCACCTGCTATAACTAATGAAGATGAATTAAATAAAAATGTATTGTCTGATGTAGCGAACCAAGCTGTACCATTATAAAAATCTATTGTTCCTGTTTCAGAGTTATATATTGTGTCACCAGCTGTTGGACTAGATAAAGCATCTCTTTGTGCTGTAGTGTAACCTTTTAATTTAAGTGCATTATCTATAGCTACATTGTTCTGGTCATTTGTTGAAATCTTATTTGTTTTTAATTCACTCATTAGCTAAAACTCACTGTTCCTGTTCCTGCTGTAAATGTTACTACTGTGTTGCTACCAACTGTAGCACTAGAGCTTGTAAGACCTGCACCTACTGTTATTGATTTAGTGCTTGGAAATTTTAATATTACTATTCCAGAACCACCTGCTCCACCAGTAGTTTGTACAGTAGAACTTGTTTTTGCAGTAGATGCTCCACCACCTCCACCTGTGTTTACTGTTCCTGCATTACCATTAGAACTTGTAGCATTTGAAGCAGCTCCTCCACCACCAGAACCTCCTGCTCCACCTGGAGCTCCACCTCCACCACCAGCTCTTGTAACAGCAGAACCTGTAATATCACTAGATAAACCAGCACCACCAGCACCACCAGATGCTGCTCCTGCGTTACTACCTGCTGCACCTGCACCTCCACCTCCACCACCAGACCTATTTGTTTCAGTGGATGCAAAACCATTACCACCAGCAGAACCTTGACCAGAAGTAGCAGTAGCTGTATTTGTATAATTCCAAGCTGCACCAGATGCAGAACCACCATCATCTCCATTACGATAAGTTGACTCGTAATATTCACCACCACGACCACCACCATCAGAAGTAACAGTTGCAAAAACACTATTGCTACCTTTAGTAGCTTCAACATCAACTGGTGTTGGTGTACCACCTGTTCCTCCTGCACCTACAGTAACTGTGTAATTAGTATTTAAATTTAAACTTAAAGTAGTTTCTGCACTAGAATTTCCACCAGAAGAACCAGTAGTATTTCTGTAACCACCTGCTCCACCACCACCAGCGTGTGACCAAGTGTTCCTAGCTCCAGAAGCTCCACCACCTCCAGCTACTATTAAGTAATCTACATCAGTAACAAAAGTACCTCCAGAAGTAGAATACCAAGCAGAGCCATTATAAAAATCTATAGTTCCATTGTCAGAATTATAAATTGTATCACCAGCTGTTGGACTAGATAAAGCATCTCTACCTGCTGTATCGTAAGACTTTAAATTTAAACTATCATCAACTGATACATTGTTACCAGAGTATTTACCTATAGAGTTTGTTTCGAGAGTGGACATTATAAATCATTCCACGCTGAGCCATTGTAAAATTGTACTTTGCTATCTGTTTCATTGTATATCATGTCTCCAGCAGCACTTGTTAAAGCATCTCTCTGTGTAGTTGTATATGACTTTAAGTTCAGAGGGTCTTGCATAGCAACATTATTGCCAGAGCTTTTAGATATTGTATTTACTTTTAAAGTAGCCATTATATAATCACCAATGTCCCATTGTTTGTTATAGTCCCAGTAATTACTACTGGACCAGCCATTAATTGACCTTCACCTGTAGCAATAGTATAAGTTGCAGCTTGTGTCTGATTATGTCGTACTGTTCCAGAGTTAGTAGTAAAAGCCATACCACCTACATCTTGTACAGCTACTTCAGTACCTGCTACATCATATCTAATCTTATCTTCATCAGAACCACCTTCATCTACTTGTATTTTTGTATCACTATCTCCATCAACAATAGCTGTGCTATCTGAGGCTGATACAACAAAATCTAAAGTTCCATCGCTATCGTCATAAGTAACAGTTACATTAGTTTCTGTGTTACCTGTGACCATACCGCCAATAATGTCTTGTATTTGTTCAGTTGTATTACCAACAACTACCCAAGCTGAGCCATCGTATATTTTAATTTTGTCATCTGTAGAGTTATATATCATTTCCCCTTCAGTTGTACCTGTAGGGTCTGAAGAGTGTGTAGGCAATAAGACAGTATCAGCGTTAGTAAACTCTGCTAAACCATCGGTATCATTACCTGTTCTTGTTACATGTATTAATCTATGTGTTGCCATTATGAATCTAACTCCCAACCTTCTGTATTATCTGCTTGATATGCTTCCTCGTTCCAATGATATACTTGACCATCATCTGGATATTCAATAGGAGGTTCCCATATAAAACTTTCAGTATTAAGTGTCCAACTTTCATGAGTTTTAGTTTCATAAAAAGCATCATTAATTCTGTCGTATATACCACCTTTTTTAGCATAATTATATCTAAGTGCTTTAGATTGGTCTTCCGAAGGAGTTTTTGAATTAGGCTCATAGTGAACACCTCCTATTGTATTATATGATGTTTGTATCCAGCGACCTGGTGTATCGTCAACAAAATTATCTATAAACTCTTGTTCAGCAACAATTACTTTTGTTACTTTACCTTCTACTACTTTTGCAAAATGTGCCATTATGCTAAATACCTTATAATTACTATTCCACTACCACCAGCAGCACTTGTAATATTAGAACCGTCACCAGAACCTCCAGCTCCACCACCAGTATTGACAGTACCTGCCGTTCCTGCTCCATTTGAGTTTTTACCACTACCACCGCCGCCAGCACCAGCACTACCTAAACTGTAACTAGATGTTATTACAGCACCTCCTCCACCACCTGCATAATATGTATTTGTACCAGATATACTACTTTGTAAACCTGCACCTCCGCTTCCAGAAGCACCAGATGAACCATTACCTCCAGCAGCACCTTTTCCTCCACCGCCACCACCAGCGTGTGAAGCAGTTCTTGAATAACCACTACCACCATTACTACCTTGTCCAGATGAACCAGCTCCTCCACCACCATTTGTCCAAGAACCACCACCTCCAGAACCACCTCCAGCTCCAGAATCTTCAGCGTTATTATTATCATCATCACCAGAACCACCGCCGCCACCACCAGTCGCAGTAACGCTTACACCTGTACCACTTATAGATGAATCATCTCCGTTACCACCTCTTTGGTCATTGTTAGAAACAGTACCTGCTCCTCCTCCTCCAACAACGACTGTATAGGTTCCGATACCAAAAGTTACTCCAGCAGCAGCTAAATATCCACCAGCTCCTCCGCCTCCACCTATTCTAGCTCCACCAGCTCCTCCACCTGCGACTACTAGATAGTCGCAAGAAAGTGCTGCGTCAGAAACAACGAATGTTGTAGAGGAAGTAAAAGTATGTATCTTATATCCACCAGAAGTTGTTTGGGTTCCACCTACAGCTGTGCCTACTGGTGGGTCTCCAGCAACATGCCAAGCAGTTCCCATATAAAATTTGATTTTGTTGGCTTCAGTATCATATACCATTTCGCCTTCAGTCATTCCAGTAAGTGCATCAATTTGTGCAGTAGTATATTGCTTTAATTTTAATGAAGAGTTATATGCAATAGAACCACCAGATTGGCTTGATTCTATTTCATCTACTTTTATTTTACTAACCATTATTCAATCTCTTCCCAAATTTCAAAACTACTTGGTTCAGTTTTTAAGTGCATAGCTTCTACAGCATCTGCTTCTGTATCGTGTGTTGAAACTTTAGCAATACCACCTTCTAGCAATGTTTGTTTTAATTTAAAAGACATTATGAAACATATCCTTTTGTATCTTTAAAATAACTATGTAGCTCAACAACTTCTGATGATGTCAAACTGTCTGAAAACCCACCTGCTGCTAATAGTTTTCCACCCATACCAAATTCGTATGCTCCATAAACAGAGCCACCATAAAGGTAATTTTGATTAAAACCACTTAGTGTTAAACCAGTAAAGGTTACTAATCTAACATTTGATGCGTGAACTAAATCAGCATATAAACTTGTTGAAGTTGAGTCATTCACATAAGTTGTAGGGCTTCCTGCATTAGAGTGATATAAAACATTAGCACTTCTGTAAGCTCCTACATACTCTGAGCCACTTTCATTGGGTCCATCAGACCACAATATTGCTTGTGTGTCTGTTGTTTGCAAAACCATATATAAAGTACTTACAGTATTTGCTATATTTATTTTATAAAAGTCTGAACTACCATCTAAAATAAAATAACCATTAGAATCCCAAGTAAAACCAGAAA
>CENT01094303.1_pt1 | contig 11569 bp, 9 predicted proteins | sample 530141 | NCBI WGS metagenome assembly CENT01 (sample SAMEA2591074, study PRJEB7988) | marine metagenome | isolation source: saline water (ENVO:00002010), including | reverse complement strand
TGCCAGCGCCTCTGCGGCTGGTGCACTCCCTGCGGCTATTTCCTCAACTGGGGTGCTGATGGTCGGCAGACTATCAGGCATAGGCCTGCAGTTCCTCGTGTTTGCGGATGTTTTTCAGGTCAATGAGGGTCTGGAGGTTATTCAGTGATGTCATCGCCAGATACAGCCCCTGCAGATAATTGTGCTGATGCAGGGTGTGTAAATCGGTGGCTGACAGGGCTGCGACTTTCTCCTCGCTGACCGCAAAATGGCCGCCGAGAGTGTGTTTGCTGCCATCAACCAGCTCAATATCTACGGTCATAGGCTCCAGTAACCCCATAGCGTGCCACATACTCACCATGTCACTGGTAACCTGTACGCCATTATGGATCACCGCCAGTATAGAACTGATGCGGTTTAAGTAGTCGGAGTTACCCCCCTTGGGTAAAAACAGCGGTTTGCCCTGCTCGGTGGACAGTTTGGGGTGATTGGCATCTACATGGACCATCACCTGATTACCATTTTCATGCAGGCCAATGGCAAAAGGGCCGCGGGCGACCGTGGCCGGCACATAGTCTGCCGCCCAGCCAGACTGTTGACGCAGGGCCTGGTAGCTTTCCGGGAGTGTTTCGTTGAGAAACAGGTTTTCGCCAGCTTCCAGCCCGAGTAAGGCCACCATGGTAAAATCGCTGGCGGTTTTGTCGGTGGAATAAAACAGCACCGGATAGTGTTTAATAACGTTGGCCAGTTGAGGGCGAAACGCGCCGTCCAGCCGTAGTTCTCGTACAGTAATACAAGGTTGGCTGTGTCACTTAGTCCCGTCAGGGCAAACTGCGAGACATTCGGGTTACCGGTATTATCGAAACCTATGTCACCCCGCACAATGGTGTAGTTAGCCTGCACACCAAAGCCGGTATCACCAAAGAAGTGCTGTACAGCCAGTTCGGCACCGTACAGTTTGGCTTCCTTGTTGTTTTGTGGATAAGAGGTACGGAATACCAGCTCCGGATCGCCTTGCTGCGGGATCAGATCCCATCCCGGCGTTTCACCTAACTGCAGAATTTGCTCGGCAGAACCGGTGTAGTCATCGGCACCATTAGGGAACGCTTCAGGTTGTTCAAGCAATACCATCATCGCGAACAACGAGGTATCATCTACCGCAAAGCCTCGCTCACGAAGGGCTTCAGCAGCGGCGATAGCGCGCGGACCTGAGGTTTGATCCTGGATACCAAAGAAGCTTCTGTCCTGCTGGCCGGTACCAATAAAGTTGGCAACCCGTTTCTCAAAGAAACCAAAAGACGCGTAACTGCTGTCGTCGTAGTAATACTCAAACGACAGGTCGAAGTTATCCGACTCCAGCGGTAACAGCCCCGGGTTGGATGACGACGCCGTTGCTCTGGCACCATTGATAGTTGAGCCGGTTAAACCAAAGCCACTCGGGGAAACCCGCAGTGAGCCATAGCCTGCACGGGCAATGGTTTTACTGTAGGAGAACCGGGCTTTAATGTCGTCGGTCAGCATGATGTCAAAATCAAGGCTGGGCAGCAGGTTGTCGTAATCAGCGTCAACCGAGAGCGGCTGCGCTGATGTTGATGGATCGGTATACAACGAGAAGTCGTTGTTGTTTTCCCAAATCAGGTAGCTTGGCGGCGTAACCAGAGAGGTGGATTCCACATCGGTGGTTTCGTAGCGCATACCGGCCAGCACGTTAATCGGCATGTCGTTCCACTCGGCTTCAATGTGCACCTGGAAGTAAGCCGCCATGGTGTCTTCCTTAACCGTATCATTATTGGAAAACACGCTGCTGACACCAAAGAAGTTTGCATCTGACGGGTACAGGGCAATGCCTTCCCGCGCCAGCGCTACCGGATCGGCAATAAAGCCGATACCCTGGCTTTCGCCGATGTCGTAGTCATCAAACAGGCCGCCCACATTGATTTGTTCCAGCAGGCCATCAGAGAATTCGCCCGGGTTGGCAATACCCCAGTTACCCAGCGTCATGTTGTCACCGGCAGTCTGACGGGCGTTCATTTCCATTGCCCGGCCTTCGGCGCCAAACTGGAATTTGCCATTATCCATGTAGTAGGTACCGTCAAATTTAAACTGAGTGATTTCGGTAACCTGAGAAGCGTGACGGAAGCGCAGAATGGATGAGCCAACATCGCCCGCATCCACTGTACCGTTGTTATTGCCCCGTAAGGAGTCGTCGTACACGTTGCGGTAGCTGGGCAATTCGCTGTCGTACCACCACTCGCGGGAGGCCACCGACGGTGCGCCTATGCCCACGGCAATTTCACCGGTTGCCAGGTTATCGCTGGGACCGCTGGGTAAGCTTTCCATTTTGGAATTATGCACGTCAAAGTTCAGCGACAATGCATCGCTTACGTGGTACACCACATTGAAGCCAAGTGAGTTCAGGGTGTTGGTTTGTTCACGATACTGTTGCTCGTAACCTTCATCCACAGTGCCGTTATAATTTTCGGCAATGTAGATGGGCGTGGCCACCGGGCCATCATCAAAGATAACGCTGGTGACGTTAGAGCCGTTTTGTACCCAGTTGGTGATTTCGCCGCGATGTTCGGTGATTTCGTTTTCGGCAAATACGTAGTCCAGCGTGGCAGTAATATTGTCGGTGGGCGCGTATTGCATGGTGATTTGCGCGTTAGTGCGATCCCGTTGGGTATCGGAAAAGGCATAACGTAAATCGTTTGGACGCGCGTACAACTGCCCGGCTTCCGGCGCGTTCTGATAAATCGACATGTCTGCGTTGTTAAACAGCGTATCCGGGTCGTTAGGATCGCCCCAGGTACCAATGTTCCAGTCGTTTACCGTAGCACCAGCGTAACCCGAATCACGCTGTTGCACTACCGCAGCCACATTTACGCCGAAAGTGGCGTCTTCGTTGGTCCAGTTCATCAGGCCGGACAGTTCTGGCGTAATATCATCACCGGCGCGGTTAGTGGTGTCGTGCACCGCTTTGGCGCCAACGGTGGCGCTAAAGCCCGGATTATCCAGTGGTCGTGCGGTAATGATGTTGATGGTAGCACCAATCCCGCCGGTAGCGATGTTGGCCTTACTGGTTTTATACACCTCAACGGCGCGAACACCGTCTGACGCCAGGTTACCAAAGTTAAACGCGCGGGTACCGCCGCCACGGGTGGTACCATCGGCGCCACTACCGCCGCCGTAGGTTTGTGCGGCAGGCATCATACGGCCATTGAGGGTGATCATATTATTCTCACCACCAAAGCCGCGCACGGTGACTTCATTACCTTCACCGTTAGAACGGCTGATAGATACGCCGGTAATGCGCTGCAGCGATTCTGCCAGGTTAGTATCCGGGAATTTACCAATGTCTTCAGCGGAAATCGCGTCGACTACCCCTACGGAGTTTTGTTTAATGGATGCCGCCTCGGTAAGACTGGACTTCAGGCCGGTAACCTCAATGACTTCAACCAGATCGTCATCTGGCAATGCTTGCTGAGCCATCGCCGGCAGCATTACGCTGGTGCCAAGTAGCAGCGAGATACTTTGCGTAAGTATCGTTTTCTTGTACGGAAATTTAGATTTCATGTGTGCCCCGTTAATTTTCCTTAATCACTTGTTTACGACTTCCTTGCGCTGCTCCGTGGCTATCCTGGCCATGTAGTGGCGTCACTGCCGGACGCAAGCGTAAACAAACTGTTAACGAATGGTAACGAGGTGGTTTTTTGCGGCTATTATTTTTTTTCACAACGTAGTAGCTATTAATCGCGCTATGAGCCTTTAACTGCGAAGCTTGATCGTCAGACTCTTCTTTTTGCGATGTAGCGATAAGTCACAAGCTAGTGTTAAAAAGTCGCGGAGGTACCGGTTACAATGTTGCCTTGAAAGCGTCGATTCGGCTGGAGTTACTGCAATGAACGCAGCGAAAAAACAAAGTCCGAGCTGGGTGTAATCTTGCCAGGGGCGGTTCCACAACGTATCCGGTATGCGCAAGCTTAACAGGTAGATTGTTCCAGAATGGTCAGAAAACTGGCCTGCAATCGGGTAGGTGTCCAGCCTTTACGGACTGTATAGCCAATTTGCCTGGCCGGATCGCGAAGTGCTAACGGGCTTACTGCGAGTAAGCCCGCTTCAACATCTACCTCAACTTGTCTGGCTGGCAATAAGGCGGCGCGGTCGCTGTTAATGAGCAAGCCCCGGGTGGCAACTAAAGAGCTGCACTCAATAATGTCACCTGGCACGGGTAAATTCATCGAACCAAACAGATCTTTAAATATGGCTCTGGCTGGCGTACCGGTTTTAGGCACTACCCATTTGAGTGATGACCAGTCGTTACTGTTAAGTGCGGGCTGAGAAGCCAGCGGGTGGCCATTCCTAAAAACCAGCGATAAATTGTCATCGAACAGATGATGCTGAGTAATTTCATCACTGAGTGGGGGAAAGCGCAGTGCACCAATTAAAATATCAATCTGACCGTGCAACAGGGCATGAAGCTGTTCCTCATAAGGGCCATCCACAATACTGATGTGCGCCTGCGGCGCAACCTCGGTTAGTTTAAGCACGGCATTGGGGATAATACTGGTGCGGGTTAACGGCAGACTGCCCAGTTTAAGTGAACCGTGTCCAGAACCTGCCAGCTCCTGTAATTCATCCAGCCCCTGTTGCAGCTCCGCAAAGTACAGCCCGGCCAAACGGCTTAACTGACGTGCCCGCCAGGTGGCCTCGACTCCTGTAGGAGAGCGGGTAAACAAACTCTGTGAACACAGGGTTTCAAGTTCTTTTATGGTCCGGTGCAGGGTGGGCTGGGTTAAGCCCATGACCCGTGATGCTGCCGTGTAACTTTGGTGTTCAACCACCTGAATTAAGGCAGCCAGCTGGCGGGCACTAATACCACGCAGAAAGATTAACCGGGCAGTGCGATCGGCACTAAAAAGCGTGTTGGCGAAGTACTCTATGTACGCAAAACCACGTTCAAAACGGTTTAAAAAGACTTCACCCTGAGGGGTGACAAACATACCTGTCGTTGCCCGCGTGAATAACGGTACGCCAATAGACTTTTCCAGTTTTCGAATGCTCTGGGTAAGCGCCGACTGGGTCAGGTGAACATGTCTGGCCGCCTCGGAGAGATTAGCATGCTTGCGTATCTCCAGCGCGCAGAACAGGTGTCGGATATTAAATTGCACAGTATGTCTCTTTGGCGTTTTTTATCATTATAGAAAATCCTAATGGACTTTTACATCTTTCTAAACGGAATTTCAGCGCTGTCGGGCGCATACTGATTTCATCAGAAATAACTTCATCGAGGCTGTTATGGCGGTATGTGTTACCGGGTGTCCACGCCCAGCAAAGCAAACAATCGAAAATTACGCAGGGGCCGAAGCGGCCACAGTGCACGAGGCTCAGGGGCGCAAAGGGCTGATGGCGGAATACATGACGCCTATTTATAAGCCGGCGAAAATTGCCGGGCCAGCGGTGACCTGCCAGGTAGCGCCGGGCGATAACTGGATGATCCACGTGGCGGTTGAACAGTGTCAGGCAGGGGATGTGCTGGTGGTGGTGCCAACCAGTCCGTGCAATGATGGCTTCTTTGGCGATCTACTGGCCACATCTTTAAAAGCCCGCGGCGTGCAAGGACTGGTGATTGCTGGTGGCGTAAGAGATACCGCCACATTGGAAGAAATGGGTTTTCCGGTGTGGTCGAAAGCCATTTATTCCCAGGGCACGGTAAAAGAAACCATTGCCAGCGTAAATGTGCCGGTGGTGTGTGCCGGTGCGCTGGTAAACCCAGGTGATATGGTGGTTGCCGACGAAGATGGCGTAGTGGTGGTTGCCCGTGAGGAAGCCGACGAAGTACACGAAAAAGTGCTTAAAAGGGTAGCCAACGAAGAGTCTAAGCGAGTGCGCCTGGCTAACGGTGAGCTTGGGCTCGATATCTACAATATGCGCGAGCGTCTGGCCGAGAAAGGCCTGCGTTATGTGACTTACGAAGAACACACCAACGGTAAAAAAGCGTGAAAGCTATCCCCTGCAGTTTAATGCGCGGCGGTACCTCTAAAGGGCTGTACTTTCAGGCTAAAGATTTACCCGCTGACAGTGCCGTTCGCGATCAGGTTTTGCTGGCGGCAATGGGCTCGCCGGATAGCCGCCAGATTGACGGCGTTGGCGGTGCACACCCGCTTACCAGCAAGGTGGCTATTATCAGTCCATCGAGCCGCGAAGACGCTGATGTGGATTACCTGTTTTTGCAGGTGGTGGTCGACAAGGCTGTAGTCAGTGATGCCCAGAACTGCGGCAATATTCTGGCCGGTGTTGGGCCCTTTGCCATCGACGAAGGGCTGGTAACGGCTGTTGAGGGCGTTACTGACGTGCGCATCCATATGGTAAATACCGGCGCTCTGGCGGTGGCTCAGGTCCAGGTTAAAGACGGCAAATCCGTGTATGAAGGCGACGCCGAAATTGATGGTGTGCCAGGTGGCGCAGCGCCTGTGCTGATAGACTTTCTCGACATTGCCGGCTCCAGCTGTGGGGCTCTATTACCCACTGGTAATGTGACTGACATCTTCGATGGTATAACCGTAACCTGCATCGACAACGGCATGCCGGTAGTGTTGATGAACGCGAGAGACTTTGCCATTACCGGCAACGAACCGCCGGAACAAATAGAAGCCATGGCTGAACTAAAAAGCCGGGTAGAAGCCATTCGATTACAAGCCGGTGAAAAAATGCACCTGGGCGATGTCAGCAGTAAAACAGTACCGAAAATGACCCTGTTGTCGCCTGCTGTAAAAGGTGGGTTGGTGAATACCCGTTCGTTTATCCCCCATCGTGTGCATGATGCTATTGGTGTACTGGCCTCGGTTAGCGTAGCCACCGCCTGTGTTATCGAGGGGGCGGTGGGCAACGAGTATCTGGGCGGGCAGGATACTGGATTTGATGCCCTGCAAATAGAACATCCGACTGGTCAGTTTACCGTTGCTATGGACGTAGATGGTGCTGAGTCTGTCGATACGCTTAACATACGCCGGGCTGCCTTACTCAGAACGGCACGACTGCTGATGCGCGGGGAAGTGATGATCCCTGATAGCGCGTTTACCCCTAACGAAGTGAATGAATAATAAACAAGGCGCATATTATGATTATTGATTGCCACGGCCATTACACCACAGCGCCGGAACCATTACAGTTGTTCCGCGAAGCGCAGTTAAAAGCGTATAAGGATGGCAAAGCATTGCCTGAAGTGCCGCACATCAGTGACGAACAAATTCAGGAAAGTATCGAAAAGAACCAGCTGCGACTGCTGATTGAACGCGGCTCAGATATGACTATTTTTTCACCCCGAGCATCCGCTATGGCCCATCATATTGGTGACGAGGCGGTCTCAAGGCAGTGGACCAGCGCCTGTAACGACCTGATCAAACGGGTTGTAGATCTGTACCCTCAGCATTTCATTGGCGTGTGTCAATTACCGCAGTCGCCTGGCGTGCCGATTAAAAACTCCGTCGCAGAACTGGAGCGGTGCGTAACAGAACTGGGTTTTGTAGGCTGTAACCTCAACCCGGACCCATCCGGTGGTCACTGGACTTCCAAGCCGCTGACCGACAAAAGCTGGTACCCCTTTTATGAAAAGATGGTAGAGCTGGATGTGCCAGCCATGATCCATGTCTCCGGTTCGTGTAACGAAAATTTCCATGCCACCGGCGCCCACTATATGAACGCCGATACCACTGCATTTATGCAGTTATTACAGGGCGACCTGTTCAAAGACTTCCCGGACCTGCGCTTTATTATTCCCCATGGTGGTGGTGCGGTACCTTATCACTGGGGGCGCTATCGCGGCCTGGCAGATATGCTTAAGCAACCGCCGCTGCGGGAGCACCTGATGAAGAATGTATTCTTCGACACCTGTGTTTACCATCAACCAGGTATCGATTTATTGTTTGAAGTGATCGATCTCGACAATATTCTGTTTGGCTCCGAGATGATTGGTGCAGTACGTGGCATCGACCCGGAAACGGGTAACTACTTCGACGACACCAAGCGCTACATTGACGCGCTGGACTTAACCGACGAACAACGTAAACAGGTTTATTCCGGCAATGCACGCCGGGTTTATCCGGGCCTGGACAAAAAACTGAAAGAGCTTGGCATTGGCTGATAATTAGCCACGGGCACACCGTCAGGACCCAATGGTGTGCCCGCCCTTTACTTCGACGACTCTTTAGCTTTCTTTTTATCCCTGATCCAAAGTAAGCCGCTTTTCGATTTCTTGTTTTCGAATAAATCGATGGCCATGAATAAGTCACTGAGCTTTTTGAAGCCGTAGTTTCGTTGATCGAATGAAGTATGATTAGAGATATGGTTGCCGATTAAACCTAACTGGGCCCAGCCGTTGTCCTCGCTAACCGCATCAACTGCCTGCCTCAGTAGATTCATTAATCTGGTATCACTCTTCAATTTTTGATGTTGTGTTTGAGATGTAGTTTCGGGGTCCGGTTCACTTTCTTTGTCCAGGTAAAGAAACCGCGAACAACTGTTAACAAAGGGTTTGGGGGCTTTGCGCTCGCCAAACCCCACTACAAACTTTCCTTCGGCGAGGCACCTGGTAACTAAGGGAGTAAAATCACAATCTGAAGAGACTAAACAAATAACATCCACATCTTTAGTATAGAGGACATCCATTACATCAATCACAAGTGCTATGTCTGTTGCGTTTTTGCCTTTTGTTAAATCAAACTGCTGCACTGGCTGGATGGCGTATTCATGAAGCAGCTCTTCCCAGGATTTTAAATTTAGGTTTTTCCAGTTTCCGTAGGCTTTTCTGATGTTTACCACACCATGTTTGGCGAGCTCAGACAGAATTTTATCTATTTTTGCCGCCGGTGCATTATCAGCATCAATAAAAATAGCTATCTTTTCTTTATCTTTCATGTTCTTCCCTTGAACTGGGGCGGTGTTTAAGGCCCGATATCAATACAAGTGTAGCAGCCACAAAACACCCCTACCGTATCAGTATAGAAACCGGAGCTTAGTCTTATATAACTAACTATCTGTAAACCGTTAAGCCCTCTCTTCAAATGTTAATTTCCCCTTTCTTTGTGATTGATATTGATTGAAAGTGATTTTTTGTGTAATTTGTTTCAGTATTGTTAATAGAAGGTAGTCTTACAGGCTGTCTTTGCTTGTGTCGTTGAATCGGCTTTGTCCGTTGGGAGCCTTTAATGCTGAACGCCGTTGTAGATATTGGTAAAACTCATATTAAATTGCTGGTGCTTGAGGATGGCCAGCAGCAGGCTTGTTTTACCAGTAAAAATGCACCGCAGGAGGGGCTTTACCCCCATGCCGACACAGATGCTATCTGGCAATGGTTATGTACCACATTAAGCGCTTATCCGCGCACCGCCGAAATTGCCGCGCTGGTGGTTACCACTCACGGCGCCACGGCGGCGCTGGTGAACCATAACGCAAAAGACCGCAATACAGCACTGGTGCTGCCGATAGTTGATTACGAGTTTGACGGCGTGGAAGAGTGTAATAGCGATTATGCTGGCGTTCGTCCTGATTTTTCTGAAACCCTGTCGCCGCAATTACCTGCAGGGCTTAATCTCGGACGGCAATTGTTCTGGTTACAACATAAGTTTGCTGATGAGTTTGCCAGTGCTACCCATATTCTTATGTACCCGCAATACTGGGCGTGGCGACTGGGCAGCGAGCCGGCCAGTGAAGTAACGTCATTAGGCTGCCATACAGACCTGTGGCAACCGCAGGGGCAGGACTATTCTTCGCTGGTTGACAAGTGTCAGTGGCGAAAGTATTTTCCGCCGTTGCGAAATGCCTGGGACGAGTTGGGTTGCGTGAGTGAGCCAGTGGCTGAGCAAACGGGGTTATCTGCAACCTGTAAACTCTATGCCGGGATTCACGACAGCAATGCGAGCCTGCTGCGATATCTGCCAGCCGATAATGACAGTAACCAGACGCTGAACGTAATTTCCTCCGGCACCTGGACCATTATTATGCAAACGAACCGGTCGGTGGATAATCTGAAAGCGGCCCGGGATACACTGGCCAATGTGGATGTTTTTGGCCGCCCGGTTAATTGTGCTCGCTTTATGGGCGGGCGTGAATACGAAACCATTTGTCAGCTCCTCGGTGGCGATATCAGCATGGGAGCAGAAGTCGAGTCTATTCAGCAGGCTATTGATGAACGCTGGATGGTTACTCCTGATTTTAGTCAGGGCAACGGGCCTTTTGGTCATGCCGAACCGGCTTTACTGTGCCCGGATAAGCCGCCGTCGCCGCAGGCTATTGCAACCTTGTACTGTGCGTTAATGATCGATCAGCGCCTGAACGACCTCAACGCCAGCGGGCCGGTGTACATCGAAGGGGCGTTTTTGAAAAACCCGGTGCTCTGTGAGTTGGTAGCTCAACTTCGGCCCCATCAACCGGTGATGCTCTCCTCGGATAATACCGGCACGGTGATGGGCGCCGCCGCGTTGATGGACTTTAACCACCGGCAGCAACAGGTCACCGACCTTGTGCCTTGCACAACGGCTACCTTTAACCAGCTGGCCCAGTATAAGGCGCAGTGGTACTACGCTATTGCTAGCCGTGCTGCTCAGTAGTAATCGTAATGAATCATCACAATCAATCATATTTTAGCTTTTATGATTGATTGTGAACAAATAGGTGACTATATTATCTCCCTGAACAATATTGATTATAAGGGCAGTATAATGCTTGAAAAGCAGCGTCATCAGCTGATTCTGGACATTCTGGATGAAAGTACCTTTGTTAGCGTGAGAGACTTGTGTAGTCAGCTGGACTCCTCTGAAGCCACTATTCGCCGCGACTTAAACAAGCTGGCTGATGCCAGAAAAATTAAGAAAATTCGTGGTGGCGCGCAGGCGCTCGACGATCGTGCTGTTTCTAATATTAAGATTTCCGGTAACGCCTTTTTAGTCGACAGAGAGCGTAATACCGACACTAAACGCATGATTGCCAAAGCGGCTACCGAACTGTGTGAAGACGGTGAGGCGATTATAATTAACGGTGGCTCTTCAACCTTTATGATGTCAGAGTTTCTGGCTGAAAGGCGGATGAATATCCTCACCAATTCCTTTGTACTGGCCCATGAATTACTGGAAAACAGCCAGAATCAGGTGACCTTGCCTGGCGGCGAGGTGTACCGTAAGCAAAGCATTATTCTCAGTTCCTTTGAAAACGATACCACGCAAAATTATCGCGGCAGCAAAATGTTTATGGGCTCTCCCGGCGTCAGTGAATTCGGCGTAATGGAAACCGATCCGTTATTAATTCTGGCTGAGCAAAAGCTAAGAAAACGGGCTGACAAACTGATTGTACTGGTGGATAGCAGCAAAATAGGCATTAAAGGTAACCTTATCTTCTGCGGGCTGGATGCGGTGGATACCATCATTACCGACAGTAATGCTGATCAGCAGGCACTCGATAAAATTCGCCAACACGGGGTGAATGTTGTGGTGGTACAAGCCTGCGGGTAATCCCCCACACCCATTCAATACCATGTATAGAAGGCCGGCATCGCCGGTTTTTTTATGGTGCGCCGGGCATGGCGCGTAGTGCTTTAGCA
>CENT01013735.1_pt1 | contig 11575 bp, 9 predicted proteins | sample 530141 | NCBI WGS metagenome assembly CENT01 (sample SAMEA2591074, study PRJEB7988) | marine metagenome | isolation source: saline water (ENVO:00002010), including | reverse complement strand
AAGAAGCAGCTTAACAGCTCAGGCGACAACTACCTTGAAAAACGCCGGGAGAGATGAAAAAAGCAATATTCTCTCGTTGCAACAACGAATTCCCAATCGAGTATAGTAGTTTCTCGATGTTCCAACACTTGCGAAGTGACTAAGTCTAATGCGCAAAATCTGTTGAACGAGAGCAATTCATCTACAGTCTTTAAATAGCCTTTAGGTAAGCTCCAGAGCAATCCTTGGACTAGGCTGCTTCCCAAATCAGCGAGGTCTGGAAAATGTTCTGATATGAACTTTTCAGGCTTTTTGCTGATTATGAAATGTTCGTAGAGTTGACTGATCGTAGAATCTCTGTAAATAGAGTGACTTTCTTCTATCAGCTTATGAACATAGTCAATACATGGTTCAAACTGAGCCCCTACCTTTTTAAATGAACGACTGTATATATTAAATGATGAGGGCTCTTGGCCGTCGGGATAGCTCAGCATAATCAAGTCGAATAGAGTAATTATGCCAGGTGAATTACGGGCTAAGCTTTTTCCTAAATCTGTTATGGGTAGGCTTTCAATTTTAAGCTGGAGTTCAGGGAATGCTTCTACTGCAGCTTTATGGATGTCCTTAATGTTAAAGCTTGGACGTAACAATTGGTGAATCCTTTCTGTGAACGCTATAGATGATTAAAATATAAAAGTTTGAACTGGTCAATTTTGCTTTAGAGCTATACGTTTATGCGCGTTAGCGCCTATCAATGGTATTCGGTAAGGGGTATTCTTAAATGTCAGTATTATTTCTGTTTTTATAAACAATTGCAGACCGCTACATTTGTCACTTGTTCTTTCCTAAATAGGAACATTGCTAAATCTTCTAATAAGAGATTTAGTAAAACTACGTCTTGCAGTGAAACCTAAGAACAATGTCGGTCCGCTTTCACGGTGTTTCCGTGGTCTAAAAACTATAGGGAAGTAGACGCATCAAAAGCATCGTGCCTTAAAACACATAATGTATCGCTTCATTCAGTATACTTAACCGTGGTGTATTACGTGCAAGCGTGAGGGGTACAAAATATTGGTAAATCCTTTCGGCAAATCTTGTCACTATCGAAGGTTAATAAATGAGTGATTGGTAACACTCTTGCTTTGAGAGTATTGACTTACACTCAGCTTTAATCGTGACAGCAAAAGTGATGTCAAAAATGGAGGTGTGCCGAGTTGAGGTATGCAGGCAAAAAGTATAGAGGCTCTGCCCAGAAGTTAATGAATAAATATGTTAGGGCTAAGTGTTTACAGCTATTTTAAAATGAACCAGACTATACAAAAGTATAGGAATGAATTCAGGGATGATAACAAAACTTTCCAGTAGACTTGGTTGACTAGTTTTATCAAAAATCACCTTCACGCATGTTGCGCATCCACAGCTTTGTATTGCTTATGACACTACTGAGGGTGACCAAGCTGGTTCGATGACAACTACAGCCTCCTCAAAGCCAGCTCAAATCACTTGCAACCAAATTTCCTTCACGACCATGTACAGCAGTTCGTTGTATACCTATATCTGAATATCATAGAGTTTCAAACATTCTGTGATGACATATGAGAGTAATACTAGAGCGCCTTACAAAGAGATAACACTGTACTAATTTTCGAATAGAGCAAATTGAAGGTATTATTTGATTTTGCGATTTTCAAAACTAACTAGGACGTCGCTAGACACTCCTTGGCAAATCATGAGTTGTATAGAAAATAGAATGACACTGATTAAACTCAAAGACCTCGAAGCACATTTATGGCATGCGGCACATATCATTACCGGGCCCATCGATGCTTCTGATTACAAAACATATATTTTCCCTATTTTATTTTTCAAACGTATATGTGATGTGTATGACGAAGAATTTCAGGAAGCGATGGAACAAGTAGGTGATGAAGAGCTTGCTAAAGGTGAAATGTTTCACCGAATTCAGATCCCTGAAAACTGTCATTGGCGCCATGTTTTCAATCGAATTAAAGATGTAGGGCAATCACTCAAAGAAGCCTTCAGAGGTATAGAGTTAGCAAACCCTAAACTGCACGGTATATTTGGTGATGCAAGCTGGACCAATAAAGAACGGCTATCCGATGAACTGCTGGTGAACTTGTTAAATCACTTCAACATGGTAAACCTTGGTGTTGCTTCAGTGCGCGATGACGATATGGGGCGTGCATACGAGTACCTAATCAAACGTTTCGCTGATAAAGCCAACAAAAAAGCCGGTGAATTCTATACGCCTCGAACCATTGTTCGCTTAATGGTTAACATCCTAGATCCGCAAGCGGGTGAAAGCGTGTACGATCCTGCGTGCGGTACAGGCGGTATGTTGCTTGAAACCATTCATCACGTAAAAGAAAACGGTGGTGATCCACGCTTACTTAAAATCAAAGGCCAGGAAAAGAACCTAACCACCGAAGCCATTGCTCGTATGAACCTCTTTCTTCATGGTCAGGAAGATTTCGACATAATACGCGGAGATACACTTCGAGACCCCAAGTTCATCCAAAATGACCGCCTCGAAACATTTGATTGCGTTATTGCAAACCCGCCGTTCAGTTTAAAAGAATGGGGTTATGATCTTTGGGCTAACGATCCTTATGGCCGAAAGCAGTATGGTTTAGCACCTAAAACTAACGGTGACTTTGCTTGGGTTCAACATATGTTTGCCTCATTGAACGAGCAAGGGCGTATGGCTGTAGTATTGCCCCATGGCGTTTTATTTAGGGGCGGAGCGGAAGGAAAGATCCGTAAACAGCTCCTAAAAGAAAACCGCATAGAAGCAATCATAGGTGTAGCGTCAAACCTATTTTATGGCACAGGTATTCCGGCCAGTATTTTGGTGTTACGCAAATCGCGTCCGGCCAGTCATCAAGATCAGGTACTTATTATCAATGCGGAAGAAATCTTCACTAAGGGGCGTGCGCAGAATACTCTCTCAAACGAGCAAGCGGACGAGATTTATAGAATCTATCAACGTCAAGAGTTCGAAGGCCCCGCTGCGAGTGAAATTAAAGGTGTCGCGCGTTGGGTGCCGTTGAGTGAAATCGAAGAAAATGATTTCAACCTTAATATAGCTCGATATGTTCAAAAGCCCCTCGAGGAAGAGACCATAACCGTTGAAGAGGCATTAGCTGATTTTCGTAGCAAACTGACTGCGCTTGAAAAAGCAGAAGACGAATTGGAAGCCCTGCTGATAAAAGAAGGGTTTGAGCTATGAGTACAATGAATAAGAAAAAATTAGAGGATTTACTCTGGGGCGCCGCAGAGTTTTTAAGAGGCCAAATCGACGCCTCAGATTATAAGCAGTACATCTTCCCACTACTATTTTATAAGCGCTTGTCAGATGTATATTTGGAAGAATATACAGAAGCATTGGAGATCCATGAAGGCGATGCCGAATACGCAGCAATGCCCATGTTCCACCGTTTTGATATCCCCAAAGAAGCGCGCTGGGAGAAGGTGCGCCACACCAGCAAAAATATTGGCGAGGCTATTCAAAATGCGCTGCGCCTAATTGAAGCCAACAACCCACGTTTACATGGCGTGTTTGGTGATGCTCAGTGGACGAATAAAGAACGTTTGCCGGATCACCTGCTATCAGATCTGATTGAGCACTTCAGTAAAATTCCGCTGGGAATTAAATCAGTTGCCCAAGATGATCTAGGCGAGGCTTACGAATACCTAATCAAAAAATTCGCGGATGACTCAGGTCACACCGCCGCTGAGTTTTATACCAACCGCACCGTGGTGCACCTGATGACGCGTATCATGGGCTTAAAGCCCGGTGAGACCGCTTATGACCCCACCTGCGGCACCGGAGGCATGTTACTGAATGCGGTAATGGACCTGCGTACCCACGGTGAAGAATGGCGATCGGTACATCTCTATGGTCAAGAAGTAAACCTACTCACCTCGGCAATAGCCCGAATGAATATGTTCCTGCACGACATTGAAGAATTCGATGTACTGCGGGGCGATACGCTGGCTGAGCCCACGTTTATTGAAAACGATCAGCTCAAGCAGTTTGATGTGATTTTCGCTAATCCTCCATATTCGATTAAGAAGTGGAACCGCGATAAGTTCTCTGCTGACCCATATGGCCGCAACCTCTACGGTGTGCCGCCACAAGGGTGTGCGGATTATGCGTTTTATACTCATATCATCAAAAGCCTAAAGCCCGACACTGGCCGCGCTGCTATGCTCTGGCCACACGGCGTTCTGTTCCGCGATTCTGAGCAAAGCATCCGAAAGCAGGTGATTGAGTCTGACATCATTGAGGCAGTGATTGGCCTGGGGCCAAACCTGTTCTACAACTCGCCTATGGAGTCTTGTGTAGTGGTGCTCAATTGCAATAAGCCTGCTGAGCGGAAAAACAAGGTGTTGTTTATCAATGGCGTGGAACACGTTACCCGAGAGCGCGCCCACAGCCGTCTGTCTGATGATGATTTGGTTGTGCTGTCCGAGGCCTACTTTGTACCAGAAAAGCAAAACGACATTACCGCCTTGGTGGATATCGAGACCATCAAAGAGAACCTCTACAACCTGTCTATCCCGCTTTATGTCCAAGCACAAAACGACAGCGAAGTGCATGATATTGAACATGCAATCGAGGCATGGAAGGTTAGCCGGGTGCAATTGAAAAAGCAGACTAATAAGTTATTTCAGAGCCTCGCGCAGTTGGGTTACGAGGTAGAAAACAATGACCGATAAACAAACCGTTAAATTTGGTGATATTTGCCGTGAAGTAAAGCTTACCACCAAAGACCCAATTACCGATGGCTATGAGCGTTACATTGGTTTAGAGCACTTGGATTCTGGTTCGCTCAAGATTAAACGCTGGGGAATGATTACCGAAGATAACCCAAGCTTTACCCGTGTCTTTAAGAAAGGTCATATTCTTTTGGGTAAGCGCCGCCCTTATTTAAAAAAGGCGGCGATTGCCGAGTTTGATGGCATCTGCTCGGGTGACATTATCGTAATGGAACCGAAACCGAGTTTATCGGTTCCTGAGTTGTTACCTTTTTTAATTCAGTCCGAAGTTTTTTGGAACTGGGCTATCAAAACATCTTCTGGCTCTTTGTCACCAAGGACAAAGTTCGCTTCGCTGTCTAAATGTGAATTAAATATTCCAACTGAATTTAAAAAGCAGAAATCACTTTTGTCATTGCTTGTGAAAAACCAAGATGTTACATCACAAGCTGACCTTGCGCTTATAGATGCGTCTTTAGTAGAGAGAGTAATGGCAGCAAGCTGGTTTAGTACAACACAGAAAAATATTAAACATAAGAAACTTGGCCAACTAGCAGAAAAAAATGGACTCCAAACTGGTCCTTTTGGCAGTCAGTTGCATGCGAACGAGTACTCTGAAAATGGTGTGCCTGTAATAATGCCCAAAGAGCTAGGATTTGGATTAGTTGAGATTAACCAATCTGCAAAAATACCTGAGAGCGTTGCAGATCGTTTAGCTCGCCATCGACTAGAGGAAGGGGATTTCGTTTTTGGTAGACGCGGTGAAATTGGCAGGTTTGGATACATTTCTGCTGAACTTAAAGGGGCAATTTGCGGTACCGGTTGTTTACGGTTTAGGCCTAAAGACAAGAATTTAAGTGGTTTTTTTAGAGCATTTTTCAGGAGTCAATCAGCTATTACATGGTTAAATAATAATGCTGTTGGTATGACAATGCTCAATTTAAATACAGAAATCCTGGGAGAGTTACCTGTTCCAGCCCTTAGTACGGAAGACTATAAAAAAATTGAGTCAGTATTTGAAATATTGGAAGCACATAGTTGCTCATTATCAAGAAGCAAAGAGGCTAGCTTAAAACTGATGAATGCATTAATTAACGGGTAGATATATGTTTAACGAACACACCGTCACAGAAAATGGAATTATTGACCGCTTAAAGGGTTTAAGCGGGGTAAAGTGGACTTACTGCCACGGTGAGAGCCTGCCGAAAAAAGCACAGGATATATTTGTCGATGAATGGCTTAAAGATGCACTTTGTTCGTTAAACCCCGATATCGCCAAACAGCCGGATTACGCCGATGAAGTGATCCATAAGCTTCGAGGGTTGATGCTTGAAGCTCGTAATACTGGCTTAGCTAAAGCTAACGAAAACTTCCAAGAATGGCTGATGGCGGAAAAAAGCCTGCCGTTTGGTGAGAATGGCGATCACATCACTATTAACCTGATTGATATCGACAATATCAAAAACAACCACTTCGTTGTGTCACAGCAGGTGCACTATATTGCGGCTACCGAAGTCTATTTTGACATCGTGCTTTACGTGAACGGGATTCCCTTAGTTGTGGGTGAGGTAAAAACCGCTACTCGCCCCAGTGTTACCTGGCAAGATGGCGCCGCCGATTTTATGGGCGGTAAAAAGCACTACTGGAAAAACGTAGAGCCCTTCTTTGTGCCCAACCTGCTTTGTTTCGCGAGTGAAGGTAAAACTTTTGCTTATGGTGCTATCAACGCCCGAGTGAAAGATTGGGGGCCATGGCACAATACAGATCAGCGTGAAGAAATTTTGCCTGGAATGGCTTCTGTCTTACAAAGTGTTGAGGGTTTGCTAAATCCAAAAACATTGTTGCAATTACTTGAGTCGTTCGCGCTATTCTCGACGATTAAAACGGGCAAACATACGCCTCCTAAACGAATTAAAATTCTGCCTCGATACCCCCAATTTGAAGCTGCTAAGCAGATTGTGGATAGGGTACGCAACGGCTATCCGAAAAAAGGCTTGATATGGCATTTCCAGGGCTCGGGTAAATCCCTATTGATGCTCTACGCAGCAAAGATGCTTCGTGCTGACAATGAGCTTAATAACCCAACCGTATTGGTTGTGGTAGACAGACGTGACCTAGACAGCCAGATCAATGAGACCTTTGGTGGTGCGGATGTTAAAAACCTAATCAAAGTACAAAGCTGCAAAAAGCTGGGTGAACATATTGAGCAAGACAGCCGTGGTATTTTAATTACCACCATTTTTAAATTTAAAGATGTCGTAATAGACGACAGCAACCCGAACGGCCTCAATAACCGCGACAACATTATTGTGTTAGTAGACGAAGCTCATCGCACACAGGAAGGTGGCTTAGGGGAGAAGATGCGCTGGGCATTACCTAAAGCACATTTTTATGGTTTAACCGGCACACCAATTTCAGGCATTGACCGCAATACATTTAAGTTATTTGGTGCGGAAGAAGACCCAGGTCGCTACATGAATCGCTACAGCTATAAGCAATCGATTCGTGACGGGGCGACCAACCCTGTGAAGTTTGAACCGCGCCTTGCTGAGCTTCGCGTTGATCGCGATGCCATCAACCAAGAATTTGAGCAGCTCGCCAAAGATAATAACTTGGACGACGAAGAAAAAGCGGCGCTTTCTAAACGCGCTGGCAAGTTGGCTGTGATGCTTAAAGCCTCTAAGCGCATGGCCGCCGTCAGTAATGATATTGTCGAACACTTTTACAGCCACGTTAAACCGAAAAAGATGAAAGGCATGGTGGTCGTTTATGACCGTGATGCCTGCGTTCAGATGTATTACTTGCTGGGTGAAAAGCTAGGGTTTGATGCCGTTGAAGTGGTCATGAACGTTGACCAGGCTCCTATCATTGACGACAAAGGTAAGAAAAACAAAGACTGGGCTAAGTGGGAAAGCGATAAGGACATTCCAGTTAAGGAAGATGACTTCAAACGTTGGCAGATAATTGATGCCGAAGAACAAACTCAGAAAGATCTTATCGAAGGCTACAAGGACCCACAGAACCCGTTACAGCTTATTATTGTTACCGCGAAATTGCTTACAGGTTTTGATGCGCCGATTTGCTATTGCATGTATTTAGATAAGCCGTTACGAGATCATACGCTTCTTCAGGCTATGTGTCGTACCAACCGCTTATATGAGACTGACGAGACACGCAAAAATATTGGCTTGATCATTGATTACCTGGGCGTGTTTGAAAATCTGCGTACCGCGCTTGCTTATAATCCAGATGAGATCGAAGGTGTTGTCGAAGGCATTGAAGCTTTCAAGGCGTTGTTACCTACACAACTGGAAAAATGTTTGTCTTTTTTCCCCGGTGTAGATAGAACCCTTGAAGGGTTTGAAGGTGTGATGGCGGCACAAGACTGCTTGCCGAGCAATGAAAAGCGTGACGAATTTGCTGCAAGCTTTGGTGTACTTACCAAGCTATGGTCAGCCATTAATCCAGACCCGTTTTTAAACCCATATCGCCAAGACTACAAATGGCTTGCGCAAATCTATGAGTCGGTTCGACCTGTTAGTCAAACTGGCGCGCTAGTTTGGGCTGCTCTGGGTCCTGAAACCATCAAGATTATTCACGAGAATACGGACATAAAACGTATTAGGGATGATATTGATGAGCTCATTATGGATGAGCATGCGATTTTCACTCTAACGGAAAAAGAGCAAGAGCAAAGAGCTAAGCGTCTTGAGATAGACCTTATGGGCCGACTGCGTGGCAGCGGCGAGCCGAAGTTTGTGGAACTAGGCGAGCGTTTAGAAAAGCTGCGCCAAGATTACGAAGCTGGGGTAATCAAGGCTATTGACTGGTTGAAAGCACTGTTAGACACCGCAAAGGACACTGTGCAAGCTGAACGCGAAACTGGTGAGAAAGTAGTTACCGAAGAGGATAATGTTCAGGCCCTTACCAAACTGTTTATGGAAACCCGTCCAAATAGCACTCCTCAAGTTATCCAGGATGTGGTTGAGCAAATTGACAAGATTGTTAAAGCTAAGCGTTTTGACGGTTGGCAAAACTCCAACAGTGGCCCCCGAGAAATACAGAAAGCATTATTGGTAACACTGGCCCAGTTTGGTCTTGGTAAAGATAAAGAACTATTTAACAAAGCTTATGGATATATAGAAGAGTATTATTGATGCAATACGTAGGTAGTGAACTTGAAAGGTTAGCGCTAATCGACACAGACCCTAACAATGCAGACTTGCTAGGGCGAAGTGCATTTAATCGTTACTACTATGCTGCTTTTCTTATCACAAGAGAAACGCTTGGATATATGCAACCTAACTGGAAAGGTACACCACATGCGAATATCCCGGAGCTATTAATAACTAAATTAAAGAAGCCGGCCAAACCTGCTCTGACTAAGCAACGCCGGAGTGGGCTGATAACCCCTGGGGAAGAAAGTCGACTACTTTCTGGGTTGAGCACAACGGCAAGTGAATTAGCACAGTTATTAACACAAGCTTATGATGCTCGGATTTTGGCTGACTACGAGCCTGAGATAAAAACTACCAAGGACAAAAATGTTATATGTTTGAAGTCTCATAAGTTGACAACTGCACGTCAATGGCCCGAGCAAGCAGACCGATATTGTGCTCGACTAAAACGAATCTGGAAGGAGATAGGCCTTGCTTGAACACCCCCCGATCCCAAATTTCGACAAAGTGCGGGCCGAGTACTGTATTTCAGATTTTATTACACGGTCGTCTGATGGGATTTTAGTACTGTATGTACCCAAAGATAAGGTTAGTGATAAAGCGCAAAAGGGATTTGTATCTCTAAAACAGCTGGAGAACCTACAGAGCAAGTTAAAAAGAGAGTTCGGCACCAGTACTGAGATTGTATTATTGGACGTGGATAGTCTGACAAAAGTCAGTGAAGGCTTCGTCGCTTTACTGAAAAGCACCTTTCAAGACATCATCACTGACGCTCATATTTCTTTTTTAAATGCACATCGTGTGAGTGCGACAATTGTACTCACTGAGTTTGTGGAAAACTCTAAAAAGGACGCTGTTGAAGCCTTTCTAACGGCGATTCTAACACCTGCCCACATTGAGTTACAGGCCGTTCAATGGGACGAAGTAGAATTACCTTCATTAATCGAGATTTTAACAACTACCAAAAAGTATCAACCAGTAAAACTGGACAACCTAGATAACTTTTTGTCTAAAAATTATCCAGCATTACGCATAGACTGGTTAAATAAACAACTCGATAAGTTGATAAAGAAAAAATTGCTTGTTCGAGAACGTAATACAGAAACTTATGCAATGACAGCTTTAGGGCTGAATTTGCTGCCCAATATAGTAAGCCGCAACAGTTCTGACATAGTGAGAGCTCTTGATTTAGGAAGACGAAAATGGTGAAATACAAAAACGGAGCGGCGGAGAATTGTCGCGAGGGTGTGCATCATGCCCGGTTGCGAAGGCTAGACACAGAAACACCGATGGACAAACGTCCATCCGTGCTTCGCCCGGCTGGACGTTTGTCCATCGTTGTAAATTTTTTGAAAAGTACAGTGTCATGAATGCCGCGCCGCTCCTAGTTTCTTTTAACTCCTTAAGCAAATTTCTAGATGCTCTGCCTGAAAAGCATTGTGATAATTATCGCGAGCAAATAGAAAGCTTATTTGACAAGTCACTTCCTCCCGCTGCCTCAGAAACGTGTTTGGCCGTGCTTTTTGGTTACTCTCTTGATTTCGTTTACGCCTTAACTAAAAAACAGCACAAGTTTTATCGTAGCTTCAAAATTCAACAAGGTAAGAAAGTTCGAGTAATCCACTCGCCTAGAGTTGCGCTAAAAGTGGTGCAAAAGTGGTTAGGAACACACCTAAGTAATGCAGTTTCATTTGAATCTCATGTGTGTGGGTTCGTGAAAGGTAAATCATTCGCGGATGCTGCTAAAATCCATCAAGGTGCTAAATGGGTCTACGCTGTGGATATTGAAGACTTTTTTCCTTCTATTTCAATCTTTCAAACATCTAACGCTTTGGAAAGCGTGGGATACTCAAAAGATGCTGCAATACTACTAGCGAATATTAGCTCGCTTAATTTTAAATTAGCGCAAGGTTCGCCTGCTAGCCCCGTTCTTTCGAATATTGTTATGAGAGACATTGATATGCGATTGAAAGAACTAGCAAACCAATACGATTTGCAAGTTTCCCGCTATGCAGATGATATCGTTTTCTCAGGAAAGGACCTATTTCAGCAGGAGCTTCCAACTGACCTAGAAGCTATCTTCGAAGCAACAACTTTTTCACTTAACAAGAATAAAACCTACTTTGCAGATTCTGAAAAGGGTCAGCGACTGAAAATACATGGTTTGTTAGTAAAAGAAGATAAAATCACTTTAACTAAAGGTTATAGAAATAAGATCCGAGCATTTCGCCACATGGTCGAGCAAGGCAAAGTTTCTAAAGAAGATATCCCTAGGTTAGAGGGACATTTGAGATTTGCTGAATTCATTGAGGGTAAGAATGAACGCTAATGAGGAACGTAATGTATATCTTAGAAGTAGCAAACAACAACTTTTAAGAAAAATGTTTCAAACTACCTAGGTTCTTGAAAAAGCGATTCCGAAAATATTCGAACTACCAGGGTTATAAATTGCGGATGGGATGGTGTCATTAACAGGGTAAGATTAATGCTGATCCACCGTTTATGGGGGAGAGCCTAAATTTACCGATAACTGTAGCACATGTGTAGCACAGAAAAACATGGTTGGTAGTTACTATCGCTTGAAGCGAGGGAAAATGGTGGCCCCACCCTGACTTGAACAGGGGACCTGCCGATTA
>CENT01197562.1_pt1 | contig 11579 bp, 6 predicted proteins | sample 530141 | NCBI WGS metagenome assembly CENT01 (sample SAMEA2591074, study PRJEB7988) | marine metagenome | isolation source: saline water (ENVO:00002010), including | reverse complement strand
TAATACTATGAAAAACTGAGGCGACAACTATCCTGACACAGGGGGCTCTAGGGTCTGTAAAAAAGTTACCTTTGTGAAGTTTATTCCATGTGTTTGTAAGTTTATCGCTTAATGTAGCAACTGATAGATTACTAACTAAGCTTTCACTTATTTCATCCGTTAATTGAGCAACAGTGTCACGTTCTTTATCCCACTGAATTGCACGAAACATCCTTCCCAAAATTGCATTCGAGCCGTAAGCAATATGTTCTGCAGGATCACGTCTCGCTGGGAGATAGTGAACTTGTATGTGATTGCGTTCTCCACGAGGAACTTTAGCACAACTGATAGGTTCGTCATTTTGGTCGACATCAAGCACGTACTCGAGAGACTCTTCAATATCACCATCAATCCCCATTTTTGCAGTGAGACGATATCTCACTCGTGGCAGATTATCAGGGCAATCTAATCTCATGTGCCCAAAGTGTGGGGCAACAGTGCTACTTTCTGCACCGTCATTTAATTCAGGAAAGTTAAACTCAGCTTCAATCCATAGAGTTCTTTCTTCGGGGGCTTCCTCCTCCAATATAGGGACATGAAAGTCAGAACGCAGAATTCTGCGTGTTGTTGGATTAAAACTGAACATCCGACTAAGAGCCAGCAATACGGCAGTCTTTCCTGAGCCATTTGGACCGATTAAATAAGTCATATCCTCTAATGAGAGAAAAGTAGGCTCAGAACCAAAAGATTGAAAATTTGATATTCTAATAAAACTAAGTTTCATATTAAGGCACATCCACAGTTTGCCATTTCATATTGCCAGAGTTTGTCCATCTGCAGGCTATTCAGCAAGTTATATTGGAAGCTCGTTCTGTGATGGCATTTTTGTATTATTCCATCCGGAAGTCATTAACTCCGTGAAATCTCGTCGAGACAAAACACTAGAGCAATCACGCCAATCTTTATCTGACGGTTCCATTGTGCTTGTATAACGAAGGTCAAAGCCATTAGCTTTCTTTTGCGCATCGATGTACTCATCCATCTTTTCGCCCATCGTCTCAATATCGTCTATCCACTCATCTTTAATCGTATCTGGCAATGCACCGAACAAGTTGTATCGATCTTGCATACGCTCAGAGAGCTTTTCATATACTTTTTCATCAACTGTTTGCTCATTAACTAAATTGAGCATATCTACTTGCTCTCGAACTTGTCCAAAGCGCTTTATTCGCCCGATTCTCTGCTCTAACTTGGTTGGGTTCCATGGGAGATCAACATTTATTAGTGTACCTAGCGTTTGTAGGTTTAAGCCTTCACAGGCTGCGTCTGTAGCAACCATGATTTCTAATTGATGCTCAGCGACCATTTTCTTTAAAGTCTCACGCTCAATATTTACGCTCTCACCTTGTCGGTATAGACGGCTTCTGCCTGCGCCAGCATATAAGCCAACAGATTGATTTGGATATCGCTCAGCTAAAGAGTCTGCAACCCATTTCGCAGTATCGTGGTATTGGCTAAAAATGATAACACCGTGTTTTAGCCAACCTTCCAATTCCAAATAATGTACAACTGCACGTAGCTTTGGATCTTCATCAATACTTTCTAGCCTTGAAATCATTCTTTCTAGAACCGCTATTTCTTCGGGGCTTTCTGCTGTTAATTCAATCAACTGCTCATCACTTTCCTCTCGGACGGTACGCCCCTCTAGCAGCATCTTGGCTGTGTTTAAACCTGCAACTATGCTTGAACAAATTCGCTGTTCCATCAGGTTTTTCATAAAACCACTACCTTTGCCGTTTTGCGCTAGAGCTTTACCAAAGTGGCGAGCTTCTGTATACGCTTGACGGAATTCTTCGGTTGTAATTAGCGCCTTCCCAGTAAAGAGGCTGCTAAACTTATGTTCTTCTTTTGCTAAATGCCTATCTGGGTGAACGTGAACGCCGATACGAGGTAGTAAGTTAGCATCCTCCAAAGTTACACGTTTGCGTAAAACTATATGGCGAACGAATGGATTCTCTCGTTGAAAGAAACTAGCTCCAGCAATATCGCGCTCTAGTTCATCTTCTAGGTAATCCCTAGAGTCCTCCGATAAATCAGTCAGTGGATTTCTAATATCTGACTTTCTATCATTGAGAAGTTCAAGATCTTCTCGAATGGAGCGAAACAACTTCCTAGAATGTTGCTCGTTGCTAGAATCAACCGTTGGAAGCGGTGAACGTAGAAGTTCCCATGCAAAATTAGGCTCAGTCACATATTGTTCACCTGATAAAATCGGTAGTACATCTTTTGGACGGTGCCATTTGGCGAAATCATTTCCAAGTACAAAATTGCCTCCTCCCTGATGCAATATGCTCATAAGGTCCCAAAGATCTTCTGAACGAGTTTGAATGGGGGTAGCTGTACCCAACAGCACATGGTCCGAGCGTGCAGCTACATCACGCATAAAAGCAAGTAAGTTATTAGGGGTACCCGCTTCTTTTCCAAAACCTTGTCTGCTTCGCGCTTTATGAGCTTCATCAAGAATAGTAAGGCCAAAACTCAAACCTAAGAGATGCACTTTCTCTAAAGATTCTTGCATCATCAACCCGGTAGAGACAATACCAATACGCAACGGACACTTGGCGATAAACTCTCGACCAGAAGGAGATATCACTCTCTCATCGGAATCTATCCAAGCTTTTTTTTGTGTATGCCATCTCGCACAAGGAATACCTAGCTTGTCGATCATCTCTGTTTGCCACTGTTCGCAAAGTGTTGCAGGTGCAAATATAATAACGGGTTTACGCTTTTTGTTTTCTTTGTCACTTAGAAGGCACAGGCTCAATGCGGCTGTCGCCATTGATAAAGTTTTACCTAGCCCAACTTCATCAGCAATTAGCAAACGTACAATTCCGTGATTACGATAATGACGAATACATTCGGTAACAAAACCTTGTTGCCAAGGCCTAAGTGAAAACCCTTGCCGATAAAGCGGCGACTCAATCAATGCTGCTGGCGCTACATCATCTTCATCATCAATTTCATCAAATACGATTTCACGGCGATATCCACGACGTTTAACTTCACGTATGACCGCTTCGGGTAACTGACGAGCGGCGTTCCACAAGTATTCGAACTCTTCTTCTATCCATTCCACCCCCTCAGGAGAATCATCTTCCCACAAGATCTCATAGTGCCTTTGCCAGCCACTGCTGGTTTCATTCATTGAACCCATGAAGCCCAGTTTTCGACCATCCGCACACTCGATTACTCCGGCTTTACCATGTAAAAAGCCACACACACTGTCAGGTGCTACACGTATAACTTGTCCGTGTTTTGCTAGAAAGCTATCAAGCCTTCGATAGCGGTCGCGGTTAAGCAAAGCTTCTGTCTCTATATCTTGCTCATTCCAGCGACCAATCATCTTAGCTTCTCTAAGCTGAGCAACTTTCAAGTCATCAGGGTGAATATCCACGTTACATACGATTTTTACATCTGGGATCGCCTCAATGAGCTCATGAGCAACTTCGAATAAAGAGCTGGTAAAGTAACCCGCAATGCGTTTATAGCTGCGGGCTCCTTTTAGATGTTCAAGTAAAAAGCTACTATCTAGCCGGTGGGTTCGCGAAGAAAACCGTTTGATCGCCATGTATTATCCTCCCTAACACCATGAATAATTCTTCATCTATCGCTCAGTTTCCTAAAGCTCGCATATTGCGTAAACGAGCACCCAATACTTCAGCAACATCTCGTGTGGCTTGCTCCGGTGCTTTGTTTTCAACGAACTTCAGAATATCGATCAAAACAGGTCGAATCTCCATAAAGTCTGGTAGCTCTTCCTGAAGGTGACTAATAACAGTTTGAGGTTCTGCTTCGGCTAATAGTTGCTGTAAACCTATAATTAACTGCCCTAACCAAGTTGATCCTATCTCGTTGCTCTCTGTTAAATCACGAGAAGCAAATTCTGGGATTCGTTTCAATTGAGCTTTGTTGGCAGCCATACTTCCCATTACACGCGTGTAATCTTCAACGCGAAATGCTTTAGCAAAGTTTTGATAGTTGTCTAGTTTTCCTGCGCCAGTAGTCTCAATATCCATCATTCTTAGGTAAAAACGTTGAATACCGCTTAGTTTCCGCCATGTATCGGCACTTAACCCTTCAGGTACTAAAAGACTATTTGCAGCTTCTGCTGCTTGTTGAACAATTTCATCAACTACGGTTTCTTCACCTTTAGTGCGGGGTCGCAGCGCAAATGTTGTCACGTCTTCACCACCAATATGGGTGTAAGATGTGAGCACTTTTAATGCGGCTGCATAACCTGCCATTTGCAAGTCAGAATCGTTAAAAACAGGCTCGCCCATCTTATCTTTTACTTCATCATTCAGATGCATCATGGTTTCGATCTGATTTTTCACTTCAGCTCGAACGGCAGGTAACAACCGCTGCTTGAAACCAGACTTTTCACCAGCAGGGCGTTTACGTAACATTAAAATCACAGTGCCTTGAACATAACCACCTTTCTTCAATTCCGTACTTGTTTCTGTTGCGATATACCAAGCCCCTACAACTTGCAGTCCAGCAGCCCAGAATATGCCAACCATATCTGACCAAACTCCGGTATCTTGGTGGGTAAACATAACACATTGCATACCATTGTCTGGCATATGATCTGCCATAGCTTTGTAGGCACTGACCATTTCCTTTCGGAAGTCATCCCCCACCCCCTTGATAGCTAGGGCACGACGAGAGTCCCAAGTCCATTCATCGAATGGAGCTGGTGGGTTTTTTCTAAGCCACGCGATAAAAAACTCAGTAATTTCATGGTAGTGAACAGCATCGGCATATGGTGGATCAGTTATATATATATCATTGCTGTTTGATATTTTTTCGCTACTCTGTGTTTCAACGGTTGTATCCGAATGAATTGGGTGATTTTGATAGTTTTGAACAAATTCATGATCAAAAAACGATCTATTAGCCCAGTTATACAACGTATTCAGTGCTTGATTGGAGAAAACATTTGATGTGAAGTCGCTTCCTCCTCCAGAAGAAAATCTAACTATCCATCTCGATAGTTTTGAGCAAAAATCAAGGGTGCCACAAAACTCAGCAACAAGCGTAGGATCATTGATTTCCTGACGTATGAGAGCTAGTACTAATAAGTCTCTAGGAGAGAAAAATTGGTGCCAGTATCCCCAGCCCCTTTCTCGAATGGGTTGGTCTGTGTTATACCCACTTTCTATTTCCATATCGGGAATAATTCCCGAAGATTGCCATTCTTTTATATTGTTACTTAGAATCGTATCGATAATTTTTTCACGCTCAAGATCCTCTTGTCTGACAGAGGTGTAGAATATTTCCTTCCTTGAGCTTTCTACAGTGTCTTTCGTGACCCATTGAATAGCGTAGAGTCTTTCTTGAAAAATGTCGGTATCTCTGGGCTTGTACTCTTCTTTTTCCCATCTCCGTAAGTTATTTTTATAAGTACCATCACTATCTCTATAGTCACCTCTCAAAGTTTTAATTGGGGTTCTGTATACCTTCCCATTTAGCTCATATACCATTTTTCCATCTTGAACTGAGCCAACTTTTGCAGCTTTCACTTCTGCGCTTGAAACACCTGTACTCACTTCAATATCAAATGACTTGCGTTCATTATTAGGTATAAGCTTGGCAATCGTATTCTGTCTCGGTGAAATGACCCAAGAAGAAGACAGTGGGACCATCCAACCCGTTTCAGGGCATCGAGCCTCAATACAATACAAGAAGGCTTTGGCACGATTTCCTTCAGAATCGTGTTCGATCCCCAAATCGACTATTTTTTCCTCTACCTTATTTTTAACCAGTAATTGCTTTTCTATTATTGAGTTATAAGCATCTGGTTGAGCCCCGATGATATTAAAGGTTCCCCAAGTCAACATACACGCAATTGGATTTAAGTCGGAGGCGTATGTATCGCAGCCTAGCCTTGCTGACTCAAACGGTATTGAGCCGCCGCCACTAAAGGTATCGGCCACCTTTGGTCTACGCCCATAGCGAAGCTGCCCTAGTTGCTCGATCAGCTCTTGGTGTGATACTGCATTTATACCCAGCTCCTGATAATGTTGATTAACTTTTGGCCATACGTGCGAATAAAGCCAATTTGGGTTTATTTCTTCCGGCCTTTTGCAAAGGCTAGCCTTTGCCTCATAGCCATCAATCGCTTCCAAATATTGCAAGTAAATTGCTAACTTCTCTTTTTCATCTATATCGCGCCGCCAGCGTAGTTTTAAACCAAGAGAATCACTATCAATTGGGAACTGTAGCGCGTCTACTTCATTGAAGTTAGCATCGATGATTTTTGTGTTGTGACTAAAATAATCCCACGGATTATGCAATTGAATGCCCTCAGCAATCTCAGAAGGCTTAATACTATTTTTAATCAGAGCACGCTTAGCTAGGCTTACGCTATCGAAGCCCATCAACATTTCAAATACTTCTAAGTCTTTTTCGTTGTCTCCAGTTTGTGGCAAAAGTGCTCCCAAAACTATTGAACGAACCAGAATAAGAGGCTTTCTTCCTTTCCAATAAGAGCCCAGTGAGGTTAACGTTTGCCCTGGTCCTGCTTTTCGCTCCTTCTGAGCTTCATAAGATATTTTTTGTGCGGGAAAGGCTGCTTCAATTAGCGTAGGAGCATCTTTTAATGCAAAAGGCGTTAGTTCTGCCATTTAGTTTTATCTCCAAAAAGAGCGATGTTTTAGAGATCGCTCTATATTTATTTCGGTGCATTTAAAGGGGAAACTTTTTCGCCGCCCCGATACAAAATTAGTTAGTTTTCTTACCGTAACCCAGTTCTTTGAGGCTGCGACCTTTTAAATCCCGCCAAGCATCCATACCACTACGAGGATTACCTGCAATCACACAAGCCGCCAAACTTGGACTTTTAAGCGTGTATTCTCGTGTAAAAGAATAAACCTCTCCGTCCTCCACAAGAACACCTTCATCTAAAAGCTTCTGGCGTAATTCTCGAATAGCAGGTCGTAACGATTTCGCAACAGCTACGTTTGCCGTCGAGCCTTTTCCAACAACAAATTCTGGCTTACTCATGTCACCAACTGGGTGGCCACCCGCTTTGGCCTTCTTAGCTTCAAATAGGAATAGAACATCCTCAGCCAATGAACTCTCTTCTTTAGGTTCAGCAACTGGCAATGGAGTTTCCTCGTCTTGTACTATTGGATTTGCATTGCTAGCTGGCAATTCAGCTAAACGTTCAGTAGCCTTCTGTGAGTTTTCATTAGATGGTTGCTGTTTATCCTCACTATCGCCTTGAACCAATGTATAACTTGGTGGTACCTCACGAACTTGCTTGTCTTTTTCCGATGACTCTGTTTGTACAATGTCACCAAGAGCGTGGCGCAGCGCAACACGCCAACCTACATCACGGTCATCCTTGTGGCCTGTGCTCATTGCTGTCATACCAAACAACCACCAGCGCTCTTCAGGGCGAAGGGCTAACCAGTTGCGAACAGCGACAGAGATATTTTCAACATCCATACCCTCTATCGCCCAGGCAAGAACACAAAGCTCTTTACCTAGCAAACGGTCGACAACATTCTCACCAACTTTCCAAGAGCTTGGCTTTAGATCATAACTTTTCAATCGAGCATTGAACGCTCGCTGTACCTCTGCACGTATTGCAGTCCAGCAAGGACGATCTAAAACCACACGCTCAACAACCGAGTGCTCTTCGCTCTGCGCTTGCATGCCCAAATACTCACTAATTTCAACTTTGCCACTATTCGCTTTTGGAATGATAACTTTAAAGTGATGAGGGTCACTGGACGCTGGTACCCCAAAACCAAGCGTCGAATACTTAGGCGCATTTTGTTTTGCTGTTACCTTTGACATCTATTTCTCCTCATCACTGTTTACTTTATACATACAGGACTATTCTTCCTGCGCTACATCGCCAGGGCGAAGCTCAATACCTGCTAACTTAGCAAACTCCTTTGCTTCAAAACCATTTTCAAACTCAATGCCATCTCTCACGTTAACTGTGACCGCTGCATCTGCCTCATTGAGTAGTTCTCTTAGGCTGTTCACTGTTTTTTCTATCATGGTCGCTGTAACTTGACGTTCACCAAAGCGGATACCAACGGTGTTTTCACCTTCACCAATTTCGATCCTAACTCCTTTGAATTGAGTTGAAGCCTGCTCTTTAAATCGATTGATTACTGAGAAAACCTTATCGGTAGTATCAAGCGATACACGCTTTGCACTATTGATTCTTGCTGGTTTAGTGTCGTCAATTTTTACAGTTTTATCGCCAACATGTGGAATAGAAAATTCCGCTGTCTTAGATGCTTCACCTGATTTGGCATAAACTAATAACAGTGTTGCATCCGAACCAATATCGAATGGCTTGTCATAAGCTGAGCCATCTTTAGGGTTAGAGCCATCTAATGTGTAGAACATGTCAGCATTTGGGGAGCATTGCAGAGTGATTTTTCGTTTATCTGCCAACGCCTCGACCTGATGTCTTATCTTAAGGTCTGCAACCCAACGAGTAGCCGCACCTGTTTCATATTTACCGCTAGGATCTCTTACTTGAAAATAAAGCGTACTTTCGGTTGTACTAAAGCTTTCGCTGTCTTCAACTTGTGCGTCCGTTTCTAAAACCTCAGGCTTTGTTGAATAGTGAATAACAGGACTGTCACCAGCATTTCGCGGTGTTAGGCTAAGTATTGACTCTCCAGTATCTGGATGTGAACTTAGTAAAGATACGTTGACGCTGGTTTTCTCTTTAGGGAATGGTCCTTTTTCAATGTAACCACCTTCACCTTGACGCCAACGACCCTGCTTGAGCGCTTCTGCTTTTAGCGTATCCATGCCACCGTTGCCAGGCATCCAAGGCCAGCCTGGGTTACACTTGGCCTTACTAACTACATCTTTCCACGGAGTACGTCTATTTCCTGCGCCTGAAGGCCAAAGCTCCGACTCTGCCATTGCAAAGTACTGAGCAAAATCGTCTTTTAGATCAGCGGCTAACTTATAGTTGGCGCGAGGATCTGCCATTAGTTTGTCTATTTGCACTTCGGCAGACTGATCACCATCGCCGATTTTTAGTCCATTATCGATCGTTACTTTTAGTAAACGCTCGGAGCCATCTAACTCATCGATACCAGGGAAAAGTATCGTGTTATAAGAAGCAGACAGCGCTTTTGCAAAACGCCCTTCGGCCTCTTCTAATCGATCTCTAGCTTCTTCGAATAAGGTGTCACCCGATTTCAGCTTTTTATTAATTAGCTCTATCGCATATAGTTCACGCAACCTCTCTTCGACCGCATCCGCCATGATGCTGTCTTGTCCCGTTAGTACTAAAAGGTTGTTTTTCTCTTGCTGGAATTCAAAGAAATTCATTAGCTCGTTTGGTGGCACCCTACCATCAGGTTTAATAACAATGAGAGTACGAGGACCACTAAGCTTAAGCTCATCCATTCGAGGCAAAATCTGAACATCTTGATAGGTATTGCGAGAGTTTGGTTGCAAGATCCCTTTCAAGCGGTTAATCAATGCTTGGTCAACTTTTGGTTGTGGAACTTCCTTTGCACTTCGCTCTATCTGACGAGATAAATTTTCTGTTTCCTTTATAAAGAAACGTTCTTCCTCACGGTGGAGATACCAAGCTTGTTCACGTAGCTTCTGGATCGCCTCTAAGAACTCGTCTGCTTTTCGATTTGGTGCTGCTAAAAACTCGATAATTTCGCTTTCGGATAAACCAATGCGACCACCAACTGCTCTAGACAGTGACGAAGCTAATAAGAGAGTCATTAATTGAGTCGAAGCATCGTTACTTTGCTCTGCATCGATGATTTCGGCAATTGCATCCCCTTTATCTGCTATATCTCGGGTTATCGCTGGTACTAGCTTCGGAGAAATTCTCTCAATCTCATCTTTCACTTGTTCGTCGTTTAAATCGAGGTGCTGCGTACCGATAAGGAACACGTCATCGGTTTTTCGCTGAGCAACACTTTTAAGAAGTCGAGCTGTAAACTGCATCAAACCTCGTGTCTGCCGAAAGCCTTCGTTTTCTTTGAACAAAGCAACTAGATGCTTGAAAGACGGGTGGAAAGGATAGGTCTCTCTAATTTGGTCGGCTATCTGTTCAATACTAGAAGCAATAATATAACCGCCGTCTTCAGCTTTCTTTATTTGCTGTGCATACTCTTCCGCGATGTCGTTGATTACTTGCTCATTAGGCATTTCATCAACTAACCGCTTTTTCAAAATCTCATAGATTTCATTACCCGATAATTGCACAGGAGTAATGGTCATTGATTGGCGTCGAGTTTCTTGTTGCAGGTTTGATATAGAGTCTGCAAGCGCTCTGGTCTGAGCTTTGTAACTTCCTGAAAGATTTGCCATGACAATACAGCAATTTGGTAGCTCTAAAGCCGCACTCATTAAAGTACTCAAGCTATAAACAACCATATTTGCAAGCGTACCTGAACCATAAACCTGTGTGCTGGCGTTATCTAAATATGGAGGCAGCTCATCGATCATTATCAGCGTTGGTGTGTCACCGATAATTTCTTTCCACTTTTGTTGGTCCACGGACTTTGGTCCGTTTACCCAGTAATCTTTGATTTCGTCAGCAGCACCAAGTTGAGTAGCTATATCGCCCCAAATATAATTATCAGGATTATTTCGTCCGTTAAAAGCAGAAATGCGTGCGTTGCCAAAATCCAATCGACTGTTTAGCGATTCAGGCAAAACTACAGGTCGTAAATGGGCATGTTTAGCAAGCAAACCTAGGGCGATCATCATGTGGGTTTTACCACCACCCATTGCTTGAGTTAGTTCGAAAACGGCTTGATCCGATTTACCAGACAACCGCAGCATGCCTTCTCGGAAAAGTTGTTCCATACCGTGAGTAACAAAATTACGCGAAAAGAACTCACTCCCATCGCCTTCATCAGTAATTAGATCAGCTAGGTTTTCTATTCCTTGACTCATCCTATAATCCTGAATAATTGGATTAAATTTGCATGCCTGCTTGACCGTTTTGATCATTATTACTGCTCCCTCTAGTGCTCTAATTTTTAAGTTTCTTTATCTCAATACAATTTTCTTTGCAGTGTTGGCGAATCATTACTTCTATCATATTCGCGATAGAACGGTGCTCTGCCTGAGCGGCAACTTTTAATGCTTCTTTTAGACTTGGTTCAACTCTAATAGTCAGCGTTGCCGTTTTGGTGGTGGCCATTTAATTATCCCCTAGTGCCTGCATATGTACTGCACTCTAGCATATATTGTTGATCATTAATTATCATCTATCTTAAATTCTCGACTTAATCCACTCGAATAGTTATACGTTCCCATGGCGGCATAGTTAGAGAGGCGAACCTCTCTAACTAGTGTTCAAAGTGTAATGGAATCACGCTGCTCTATTTTTTCTAGAATCCATTCAGTAATTTCGCCTTCAATCCAAGCGACATTTCGTTCTCCTAGCGACACAGGCTTCGGAAAGTTTCCATCTGCTATATATTTGTAAACCGTTGAGCGCGCTAACCCGGTAGTGTGCATTACATCTTTTAACGTAAGCGATCAATTTAGACCGTCTTTTCCCGGCGGAGCTACCC
>CENT01040147.1_pt1 | contig 11581 bp, 14 predicted proteins | sample 530141 | NCBI WGS metagenome assembly CENT01 (sample SAMEA2591074, study PRJEB7988) | marine metagenome | isolation source: saline water (ENVO:00002010), including | reverse complement strand
AGCTCAGCGGTAGAGCATCTCGTTTACACCGAGGCGGTCGGCGGTTCAATCCCGTCATCAAGCATTGTCTACTAAATAAAATGACACCAGAACTTTATAACCAACTCATCAAAATTGAAGGTATGCTACAAGATGTTAATAATCAGATGCAAAAATTGCGGGATGACATTGTACGAGCATCCTACGAAGACACAATGCTGCAGATGCGAAAATCTTACGAGCATCCGTGGTACAAGTATAAGCGGGAAGTCATTGAGTCTAGTGGAGATAGTTAGTAACACTCAAGAAAAAGTTTCTCCTGTCTTAAGCAAGGAAGATCTTCAATATCAGGAATCTCGTCGCCAGAGAAAGGTACGCAAACTTGACTTTGAAGTCAAGTAACTTACGGGGTGTAGCTTAGTTTGGTAGAGCGCCCGCTTTGGGAGCGGGAGGTCGTAGGTTCAAATCCTATCACCCCGATTATTATTATGTGTATGTGATATAATTAGTAGTGTAATCATTAGGATACAATGAACCAACAAAAACTTCTACGCAAATTTTCTAACGACATTTCAATTCTCAATGATGCAATTGATGGAGTAGTAAATTTAGAAGACGATTATCCTCACCTTTACAAAAGAATTTACGAATTCTATGATGTCAATGGTCTTCAACTCTTTGGTGATCCCGACGATGATTATGAAGTGGTTCTCACACAGTTGGAAAAAGACCTTGACATCATCACTTGATACTGCTACTATAACCTAGTAAGTCATTTACATTATGAGCAAAGTTCTTTTAGAACGTTTCCCCTATCGCTATATTGAATGTGGAACCCTAGAAAATGGGTTCCCTGACTATCGGATTCAGAAAGCAGATCCTTATACCAAAAAGTATAAGGACATGTATCTCTGTGACAATAGTATGCAAATTACTACTGCCATGGAGGATTTTGAATATACAAAATGGTTGGATCCTGACCGTGTTCCATGCTATGTAAAAGATGAAGTGGCAAAACAAAACTGAATTTTCACCCGCAAAACCTACTGAAAAAATTATGACTACTTACGAACGTCTTGATGCTGCTGAGAAAGAACTTCGTTCTGCTCTCGGTTCTGTGACTAGTAATGCTTCTGCTACTAACCTTCGTAAACTTCTCAATATCATTGAAGATGTTGAGAAAGTAAAGCGTGCTTTTGTTAGTAGTAATGATTTGGTTTTTAATACTCCAGATCCTATTGATTATAGCACTGACTACGTTAACTTTAATCTAGATTCAGGTGCATTCCCTGCTGCTCAGCAAGTTCCTATGCCAGGTGCTGCTGGTCAAGATGTGATTACATTTTCGTGATTCACGTCTCGGGATGACGCTAAAAGCGCCCTGGTCGGGATGGGTTTAACGACCCCTCGCGTTTCCTAGTTCGTAAAACTAGGTGGTGGATCCAATGACCCCATGGTTTCTTGCTTCCTAAGAGCAAGTGGTGCGGATGGAGTTTACTCCCGCCTGGTTTCCAATTTCCAGTCAAAGAATTGGTGGCGAGCCTAGGGAGAAGTAACACTCTCCCACCCTTGCGGATGTAGCTCAACGGTAGAGCTTCTGCCTTCCAAGCAGACGGTTGCGCGTTCAAATCGCGTCATCCGCTTAGTGTAATTACTATCATGAATAATTTTATTGAAGTATACGATAATGTTCTAACATCAGAGCAGTGCAATAGTATTATTGATTATATTGATAACTCCTCTAGGATAGAGCGTGGGGTGATAGGTGCTGGTGTTGATATTTCAAAGAAAGATAGTTGGGATATTCATCATAAATTCAGTGATGAGACTAATGTAGATCGTATGTTGCATAATGCTCTGTCTGAATGTTTGAAAAAATATAAAATTAAAAATCCTGAGTTAGATAGTATAGGATATTGGGGATTAGAAAACCACTATAATCTCCAAAAGTATCTTCCTGGTGGTGGTTACCCACAACCACATTGTGAGTCAGGTTTTAAAACTGATTGTCATCGTGTGGTAGTGTGGATGATTTATCTTAATACTGTTACTGATGATGGTGGAACTAAATTTCCTCAGTATGATTTGATTACTAATGCGGTAGCAGGAAGAGTAGTTCTTTGGCCAACATCATGGACACATTTTCATCATGGTGTTGTGAGTAAAACGCAGCATAAATATATTGCCACAGGCTGGTATTCTTATATGTAGTAGGCACCTTTTGCTCTTTTATAAATACTTTGAAGGAAAGTATAACAGGGCATGTAATGTCAAAAATATTAGTTGACGAATTAGTCAATCTAGGAGGTAATGATAAGGTTACCTTTACAGAGGGTGCCAAAATTGCGACTGGTGAAACTCTTGAGTTGGATGGTGCTACTATCACTCTTGGCAGTGGTGTTGGTCTTAATAATCAAATCTTAGCGTCTACTGGAACTGGACTGCAGTGGGTTACTTTTACCACCCTTGCGAATCTTAGCGACACAGATAGTTCATATACATTTACTGTTGATAAAGTTTCGGTTGATGATATTAAGTTAAAGTTAACTGGTTTTGATGCTGCAGTTGGACAACTAGATCAGGTTACATTTACTGGACAAGGATCTGTTTCTATTGATGAGAATGCTAACGTTATTACTATCACTGGTGTTGATACAAATACCACATATGACATTACCGTTGATGACATAACAGATGGTGCCAGTCTTACATTAGCAGGTTCTGATAGTACATCAGATGTAGTTGAGTTTGTTGGTGGAACTAACATTGATGTTGTTAGAAGTGGTAGTACATTTACATTTTCAACTCAGTTAAGTGGTACAGTCAGTGGTCCTGGATCAACAACTGATAATGCTATTGCATTATTTGATGGTACTACTGGTGCTCTGCTCAAGAATTCTCCACTGACTGTTGCTACTAATGGTGATGTTACTGGGATCAATGATCTTACAGTTAATGATATTACCGTTAATACTATTACTGTTCCCCCACAGACTGGTAATAAACTTACTTTCTGGTACGCTGATGTAGCATCTTTCCCAAGTGCAACTACTTATGAGGGATCATTTGCATACTCTGATGCTAATGCTAGTATGCATTTTGCTGCTGGTAATTCTTGGTATCAAGTAGCAAAACTGAGTGATATTCAACAGGATACTAATACAACGTATTCTTTTGAAATGAGTGGTACGACCAATGGTACGTTAACATTAACGGATTCTAATGGTATTAATGATACAGTAACATTCCAGGGTAACGGTCATGGTGGGACTGATCTTATCAGAGACGGTCAAAATTTATATTTTGATGGTGCAACATACTCTGTTTCAGCAGAAACATCATCTGGAAACCAAGCTTTACTCAGACTCACTAAAGAAAATCATGACCTTGTTGGTAATGTAACTTCTGGAACTAGTGATGATCTTGTAATTGCTGGTGCTGATGGTCTTACAGTAGAGAGAACTGATGCAAACACAATTACATTACGTCAAGGTGCTGCTAACGTAACTCAGTATACTGATAGCGAAGCAAAAGATGCTGCAGCACAGTCACTTTTAAATGGTACGCATACAAACATCTCATTTACCTATGACTCGGTAAATAAAATTATGTCTGCCACTGCTAGTGGTGGAGGTGGAGGATCAGGCACTGGTGAGGTTGCAGTGGGGTCCATCATGATGTGGTCGGGAACTGTGGCAACTATCCCTACGGGATGGCAACTCTGTGATGGTACTAATAGTTCACCAGATTTAAGAAATAGATTTATTGTTGGCGCTGCTAGTGATAGTGGTTCTGGTATTACATTTGATCCTGTTACTGGAGTATTGAGTGGAGATTATGCTCCAGGAAATACTGGTGGATCAGTTGCTCATCAACTGTCAGTTGATGAAATGCCAGAGCACTCTCACAGTGAGAATGCCTGGGCATTCCAACATACTGCAGCAAATCCTGGTCCTGGTGGTGCTGGAACTAACGCCGCATCTAATACTGGACTTGCGGGTAGTGATCATTATCACGAAAACAGACCACCATATTATGCTCTCTGCTTTATCTACTGCACAACTGCTATCTCTGGTGGCGGTGGTGGTGGCAGTTCCACTCCTGGTACATTGTATGATCTGTATGGTACTAATACAACATCTAACAATGTCATCCTTAATCTTGATCCTGCTTCAGGAGCAATTGATCAGGTTGAATTTGCTGGAGGTGGAGACACCACTATCTCATGGGACTCTGTAAATAAACGAGCAACGATTTCTAGTACTGCTCCAGTAAATGCTGACTGGAATGCTACAACAGGTCTTGCTCAGATCCTGAATAAACCTTCTATTCCTGCAGCGTATACATTGCCTGCTGCCACAACCTCAACATTAGGTGGTGTTATTCCTGATGGTACTACTATTACAGTAGATGCTAGCGGTAATATTGCTGCTGCTCCTGGAGGTTATGTATTACCAACATCAAGTGCTACTGTTCTCGGTGGTATTAAGATTGGTTCTGGTCTTTCTATTGATGCTGGTGGTATTGTTTCAGTTGCCTCTGGTGGATCTGTCGGTCTTCAGACACGACAAGATTTTACGGGAACAACAGCAAGTATTGCCGATAACGCAACGGGAGACCTAAATATAACAGCATACAAAGCATATACTTTGCTCAAAGTTGAAACTTCTGAAGATGCATGGGTGAGAATTTACGTTGATGCCGCATCTAGAACTGCGGATGCTAACCGAAGTGAAGGAAGTGATCCCAGTGTTGGTACTGGAGTCATTGCTGAAACTAGAGGAAATGGCGTAGTCCTTATTTCTCCTGGTGTATTTGGTTATAATAATGATTCGCCAAGTCCAACAGATACAGTATATGCTGCAGTCACTAACCGCAGTGGCGCTAGCAGAACAATCACCGTAACCCTTACCGCAATTAGATTAGAGGCATAAGATGGCAATTCTAAAGAACACAGTTCAAGTTAATAATGGAAATACTGGTTGGACATCCAGTCATGTTTTGGATGCTCTGGAAGAAACTTTTGGTGACCTCGGATGGAACAGTGGTTCCCAGGTAAATGGACGTGTGACCACATGTTGTCCTCCTGGTGATAGTGATCCATGGGCTACCAGTCAATGGGATACTAAGTGGTCTACCTGTGGTGGTCCTGCACCAACAACAGATTTCAATAATCCTGAGATGGAAGTTCAGTATTTTATTTTTGATGATGGGGTTAACGAAACTTTCTCATTTAGAAGAGCATATTATATTACTGGAGGTCAAGAATATAGTTCTGGTGGTACAGATGACTATGTTAATATTACTGATCATGGATTCAGTGATGGCGATGCGTTTCTTTATTATCAAGGCATTAGCAATAAGAATCAAACAACTCCCGTACACTTATATTCAGGTGCAACTAACGGAGGCACTCTTTATGTGAGCGTAAACGATGAAAATAGTGTTTGTCTTCACACAGATCAAGCAGATGCTCTTGGTGGTACAAATAAACTTGACTTAACAAATATTGCGAGTGGATATTATATTGTTAAGGCTCCTCAAACTACAATTGATGACATTAGACAAGGTGATACAATCAAATTTATATCTTATAATGTCACTACAACAACAGAAGTATACATTCAAGACTCTGCTGGAGCTGTTGATGTAAATAGATTACTCAATAATGTTAACTATAACGTAAATAGTTACAAAATTTTCCCTGACACCAACTCATTAGTTGCTACTGCAGATGCTATTAGAAATTGGGATACTCAAGGATGGGAGCAAGGAACTTATTATTTGACTGGTGATGCTGCTACTTATAGTGTTTCATTTAATATTCTTCCTAGTGCCAGACACTACGCATGGGGTGGTACTATTGACACCACAAATCCTAATACAATTAGACCAGCGTATTTTGATTACACGGTTCCTCAGAGTGGATCTAAATCTGCGTTGAATCTTCGTATCTATAGAAGAGGTGCTGTAAACGGTCAGACAGGTGAAGTTTTTGGCGTTGAAGTTCTTGATCTTACTTCAAGTGGATGGGCTGAAGGAGATACATTTACTATTCCTGGAACTGCAATTGGTGGAACATCACCAGAAAATGATATTCTGTTTGGAACCAATACAGCTGAGACTTCAACTGGAGCAAAAGATGGTATTTGTAGTATTAAAGTTACTAACTTTGGTGCTGGCACGAATGCGTATCTAAAAAACTATTCTACTAAAACACTTTTTATTAGGTTAGAAAATGATGCGGCTAAGAATTATGGAACAACTTTCTGGAACTTTCAATTAAAAGACAGTGATTATCAATTGACACTGACTCCATGTATTGATCCTGAGGTTAGAAATTATAATCCAATGTCTAGTGATCTTACGGATATTGGTAGAAGAGGTGGCGTATCTCATTTAGATTATTCTGAAACTGTGGGCACGCAATTTAATTACACCTCCATGTATGAATATCAGTTTACTGGATCTTCCACACCCACTGCATATCCACTGAAGATTGTTACTTACAGAGCACAAGCACCACAAGACACAGACTTTGCTGTGATTCAATTCATCCAGAGTATTAATGGTGTTGATACTCCATACCTTACATTTAGTATCAATAAAGGAACTATATTTGGTCAGAATGTTTGGGATCTAGACGATGTATGGCAAGGATCATATACTTGCTTTAAGACTGATAATCATACAATTAGATTTGACACCAGTACTGGATATTATTACACTTCGGGTGAAGGGAACAGCTATCTCACTTATAGGATGCTGCGAGAGGCATTGTATGGATATACTAGAGATTTCAGTGATTCTCAAGGCGGTATTAACACTGATTATGCTAGCAATCGCTATCGTGATAACAATCAAGATTATGAAACAACTTATAGTTACTCAAACAATGATGATCATGTAATTTATTACAGAGATAATCTGTATGATAAAGCACCTGACACAACATTCTCTGGCAGTAGTCATAGAAATAGAAATGATTTTGATGGAACTGGAGAAGCAGTTGCCACCTCTGCAAACTTTGATAGAGTAATGAAAGGTATTCCTTTAGCAGATGGTGTATCACCATCACTATATTATTTACCTGATGACTTTGTTTTGATTGATTTTAATTATAGTCCAGGTGCAACAAATTTCCTTCCAGGAGATACTATTACTATTAGTGCATCTGAAGTATATGAGGTTATCTTGGGTGGATATACAACTCAAGCCACAACATATGATGGCATTGATAATAACTCAGTACATGGTATTTTATTCTGCGCTAGAACAACCTAATGGCAAATTACGACTTCGGTTCACCACAAGAAATAGTTATTAACACAGGAATTACTGGTATTTTTACAACTACCAATTTAGTGATGGATTTTATTCCGTACCCAGGAGCATATTATGATTTGAATTTTGGTATTCAAAATTCTACTTCGGGTGTGGCAGATATGACTTCTGATACTACATTTGTTAATAACTTCCATCAACATACAGTTAGTTCTGTGACTGTTTTGAATGGAGATGATAGTTATTTTGAAGTTGATCCCTCATTTGATGTATATTTTGATAATGTCAACTATGGGTCCTTTTATGTTGGAACTAATGGGTATATTACATTTGGTGGATACTCAACTAGTTATTCAAATTTAAGTGCATCATCACCAAATTTTAATAAGGTAATGATTAGTGCTCAAGATTTGCATGTTTTTAGCTATGGAATTGAGGAGTTTGGTACTACTCCAAACAGAGTTATTATGGTGTTAGTTGATGGATTTAAATATGGAGATTCTAGTCGTAATTACAGATGGCATATTAAAATGTATGAGCAGTATCAAAATAAAATGGACCTCTATATTGAGAGAAATGATAACTATTACGTTAACAATCCTATATCAACAGGTACAGCACTTAGTCCTGGATTGAATCAGATGACTTTTACTACACTGAATAATATTTCCTTCACTCCAACTACTTCTTTGGCGAGAGTTACTAGTCAATACACTCCCAACAATTATAGTAATCTAGGAGCATCTAGTGCTATGCATTCAGTGAGACCTGTTATGCGAGGCAAGGTTGGTCAACTTTGGCCACGCGGTGTCTATAATAAATAACTAAAAAACCATGTCAAGAATTAAGGTAGACGAAATTTGTAACTTTGCAGAGAATGGTCCTGTCATTGCTCTTGAAGGTCTTACTATTCCTTCAGGAAAGCAATTAATTATCACAGGTCCGAGGACAATTGCTACCGCAACCTCAACTGGAACTGCAGGTGATATCACATGGGATGATGACTATCTTTATATCTGTACTGGAACAGACTCATGGAAAAGAATTGCCCTCACTACATGGTAATTAAATGTCAAGACTTAGAGCAAATACAGTATTAAATAGAGATGCCGATGGTCCTTTTGAGGCTAGTGAAGGCATGAATGTTGCAGCGGGAAAAGATATTCATTTTACCAGTGAAGTTACTAGACTCACTGGTACTTCTTTGTTGACTACCGATATCAATGCGGTCAATTTAGAAGTTGACGATCTTACCTTGGGTGTAAATGAGAAGATTAAGGTCGGTGGTGATACATTAAATCAAGAACTGCAAATTTGGAATGATGATACTGATACTATGTTAGTATCAACAGACCCATTTAAAATTAGATCTGATGATACTCAGATCAAGGATGCTGCGAACAATAAAGTATCAGCATCTTTTGATCCAGATGGATCAACCCAGTTGTATTGGAATAATACTCTTAGGATTACTACTAACATTGATGGTCTTATGATCAATGGATCTATTACCTGTGATGGTGAGTGGATAGGTACAGGATCATCAGCAAAAGATTTGGGTGGTATTGCAATGCCATTTACTTGTGGTCTTAATGGTAGAATAGCAATACCACCAACAAATGCCACGATGCTTTTCGGTGGATCTGAATACAACGGAGACAATACTGAGGGAGCAGCAATGCCTCACTCTGGAAGACTTATTTCTGCTACTTTACATGCAGAGAATGCAATTGGTAATCTTAAACTTCGTGCTACACTCAATGGCACACAGAATTCTTCGTATGAGATGGCATTTGTATCACCAACAGTCAGTTCTCCTACCATAGTTGAGACTTTCTATGCTTCTCCTATGTCATTCAGTGCAGGAGATAGAATTAACTTTGCTGTAAACGAGATTACACTTACACAACTAGAAGTATTGACAGTCACATTTTTTGTGAAATTTGACTGACAATAGGACTTGACAAAGTTGTTACATTACTATATACTATTGTAGTAATTCTTTACAAAAGGAAATGACTGTAACAACCAATGAGTTCGGGCAACAGAATCTGTTTGCCAAAGAACCTCAAATGTATGTCTCTCAAACCGACGCCGAGCGTTATGGTTATGAGACCTATGCTGAGCGTGCCGAGAAACTGAATGGTCGTGTTGCCATGCTCGGTTTTATTGCAGCAGTAGTATCTTATGCCACCACTGGTAGTCTGTTCTTCTTCGGAGCATTTGGAATCTAATATATAATATACTATTAGATTACTGTGATGGTTTGTGCTTCTTCTAAGGTCATTGTTCACGATGACTTCTTATCATCTGAAGACCACAAGATACTTCATGATTCCATGTTAGAAGAAGGAAAATATTTTCCTTGGAACATTTCTGGAAAAAATCCAGACGAAGATCATATTCTGAATTATCAATTTACGCATCCATTTTTTATTCAAACGAGTCAACATGGATATTATTATCATAAGTCAGAAAAATTTGATCTTCTTCTGCCCATACTCAATAAACTGAATATCATAGGAATTTATAGAATCAAAGCAAACTTAGAACCTATTAAACCTGAAAGATATTACAGTCAGTTTCATCATGACTATAATGGTTATGATGATAGTCCTAGCAAAAAAATGACTACAGCAATCTATTATGTCAATGACAATGATGGATATACTGAGTTTCAAGATGGGACAGTCATTGAATCTAAAGCAAATAGATTACTGACATTTAGATCTGACCGATTACATCGTGGTGTTAGTCAGCTTGACACAAGACTACGTTGTGTGATAAACTTCAATATAACAATGGGTAACTAATGACTAACGAGAATGCCCTCTGGGAAGACATGCGAAAACTGAATGATTTGTATGAAGAGCTACTATGGCATCCTGATGACACACTACAATTTACACACGATGGTGAACGCATCATCATTATAAACACTACTCTAGAGAACAAAAAATGACTGACAAAGCAGAACGTATTAATGGTTGGTTTGCTATGATGGGAGTCATCGCTGCCATCGGTGCTTACGCAACCACAGGACAAATTATTCCAGGTATCTGGTAATCTTATAAATACCCTCTATGAAGAGGGTATTTTTGTATGCGCCTGATACACATTTGGATTTTAAAACATGATGGCAACACTCAATGGTACACAATACCATGGGGAAAAGCACATCTGGATGAGGTGCGAAAGAAAGGAGAAATTATCTTCTCTTCATTTTGAACTTATATAATGTAGCAGCTGACACAGCAGTTATTTTTGATTATAGTATAATCATCCCATTATCACCACTAATATGAACGATAGAGAACTGTCCGATCTGAAATTAACCAGAAAGGAATGTCCTAAATGTCAAGCAGTTTGGATTAACGGAGAACATATTTGGTCTGGCACAGGAAATAAGGGCAACGAACTTGACCTTGCTGGACTCGTATGCAACACCCTTGGCGACCACCAGTGTATCAACCCCATGAAAGGAGAGGACGGAGGTGATACCTGGGCAGAACGTCTCAAGGTATTAAACCAATTGGAAGAACAAGCAGAACGAGACGGAAAATACGACTAAAAATAAGTATTTCTGCTTACGCCAAAAGGGTTGACAGAACTAGAGTTTCAAGGTATTATATATACATAACGAGTTAAGAAACGTAAAGTTTTTTCATCGTTCAAACACACGCCTTACCAGGACTAAACAGCGTGTTTAAAAAACAGTCCTTCATACCTACACTGGAGGGTGGTGTAGGAATATCTTATTCGTGCGTTCCCCCGTACTCATACTTTACCCTTTTCAAATGGCTCAATCTATTCTGACGGGACGCGAGTCCCAATCTACCTGGGAAAATTTCTGTTCCTGGGTTACTTCAACTAACAATCGTCTGTATGTCGGTTGGTTCGGTGTGTTGATGATCCCAACTCTGTTGGCAGCTACCATCTGCTTCGTCGTTGCGTTCATCGCTGCTCCTCCTGTGGACATTGATGGCATCCGTGAACCCGTCGCTGGTTCACTTCTGTATGGTAACAACATCATCTCTGGTGCAGTTGTTCCTTCTTCCAACGCAATTGGTCTTCACTTCTACCCCATCTGGGAAGCTGCATCTTTGGATGAATGGCTTTACAATGGTGGTCCTTTCCAACTGGTAATCTTCCACTTCCTGATCGGCATCTTTGCCTATATGGGTCGTGAATGGGAACTTTCCTACCGTCTTGGTATGCGTCCTTGGATTTGTGTAGCATACTCCGCTCCAGTTGCAGCAGCATCTGCTGTCTTCCTCGTTTATCCTTTCGGTCAAGGTAGTTTCTCCGATGCTATGCC
>CENT01014097.1_pt1 | contig 11600 bp, 22 predicted proteins | sample 530141 | NCBI WGS metagenome assembly CENT01 (sample SAMEA2591074, study PRJEB7988) | marine metagenome | isolation source: saline water (ENVO:00002010), including | reverse complement strand
GCGGCGGCGGTAAGAAGCCTTGGCGTCAAAAAGGTACGGGCCGCGCTCGTGCTGGCACGACGCGTTCGCCGATTTGGCGTTCCGGTGGCGTAACCTTTGCCGCACAGCCTCAAGATCACTCAACCAAGGTGAATCGCAAGATGTACCGAGGTGCGTTGCAGTGCATCGTATCCGAGCTGATTCGGCAAGAGCGCCTAGTCGCGATCGAGTCGTTTTCAGTGGAAGCGCCGAAGACAAAGGCCTTGGTCGCAAAGCTGAAAGAGCTGGATATGTCTGGCGCTCTGATCGTCACGGAAGATGTCGACGAAAACTTATTTTTGGCCGCTCGTAACGTGAAAGGTATCGACGTTCGCGATGTGGACGGTTTGGATCCGGTGAGCCTTATCAGCTACGAGAAAGTACTGATTACGGTGCCCGCCCTGAAGAAATTAGAGGGGGTGTTGGCATGAATCAGGAACGCATTTTCACCGTACTGCGTGAGCCGCACATCACTGAGAAGGTGTCTGTCCAAGGCGAAGAGGCAAACCAATACGCCTTTAAAGTGGCGCCTGATGCAACAAAAATAGAGATACGTGCAGCTGTTGAAAGCATTTTCAGTGTGTCAGTGACTAAGGTCACGACCGCTAACGTAAAAGGCAAGCTGAAGCGCACCGCTCGCGGTATGTCGCGCAAGAAGAATTGGAAAAAAGCATACGTCACTGTAGCTGCGGGCCAAGAGCTCGACTACATGGTGGCGGAATAAGGGTTTAGGCATGGCTGTTGTAAAGACAAAACCAACCTCTCCTGGGCGTCGATTTGTCGTCAAGGTTGTAGATTCAGAGCTGCATAAAGGTGCGCCGCACAAAGCGTTGTTGACGCCACAGAAGAAGTCTGGCGGTCGTAACAATGCAGGTCGCATTACGACACGTCACCGTGGTGGCGGCCATAAGCAGCACTATCGAATTATCGATTGGAAGCGCAACAAGGACGGGATTCCAGCCGTTGTAGAGCGCCTAGAATACGACCCCAATCGTACCGCTAATATCGCGTTGTTGAAGTACGCAGATGGCGAGCGCCGTTACATCATCGCCCCCAAGGGTGTGCATGCTGGCGATCCGATCATGAGCGGGCCAACGTCGCCGATTAAGCCCGGAAACACGCTGGCCATTCGAAATATTCCCGTCGGTAGTGTGATCCACTGCGTCGAACTCAAGCCCGGCAAGGGTGCTCAGATGGTTCGAAGCGCCGGTGGCTCCTGCCAGCTGGTGGCTCGTGAGGGTACGTACGCGACCTTGCGCTTGCGCTCAGGTGAGATGCGACGCGTGTTGAGCGAATGTCGCGCAACGCTTGGTGAAGTGGGTAACAGTGAGCACAGCTTGCGTTCTCTCGGTAAGGCTGGCGCGAAGCGCTGGCGTGGCGTGCGACCAACGGTTCGTGGTGTGGCCATGAACCCAGTCGATCACCCGCATGGTGGTGGTGAAGGTAAGACGTCCGGTGGCCGTCATCCGGTGACCCCTTGGGGTGTTCCAACGAAGGGACACAAGACCAGAAAGAACAAGCGCACTGACGATCTTATCGTTCGTCGTCGCGGTAAGCGCTAGTCAGCGCCATAGGAGAACGATAAGTGCCTAGATCCCTATTTAAAGGACCCTTCGTCGACACGCATTTGTTGAAGAAGGTAGAGAAAGCAGTCGAGAACAACGAGCGACGTCCGATCAAAACGTGGTCACGCCGCTCCATGGTGATGCCTGAAATGGTAGGCCTGACGATTGCGATTTATAACGGGCGCCAGCATGTGCCGGTTGTGATCAACGAAGACATGGTAGGACACAAACTCGGTGAGTTTGCGCCAACCCGAACCTATCGCGGCCATGCGGCTGACAAAAAAGCCAAGCGCTAGCGCAGCGAGAGAATAGAGGAAGACGATGCAAGTCAGTGCCATAGCAAAACGTTTACAAATTTCGCCGCAGAAGGTGCGGCTAGTTGCGGATCAAGTCCGTGGCAAGCCCGTTGCCGACGCGCTGGATATTCTGAATTTCAGCACGAAGAAAGGTGCTGTATTGGTTAAGAAAACCGTGGAATCGGCAATCGCAAATGCCGAACACAACGAAGGTGTTGATGTTGATGATCTGCGAATCTCAGAGATTTACGTCAACGCGGGCATGACCATGAAGCGCATTCGTCCTCGTGCCAAGGGAAGAGCGGATCGAATTTTAAAGCGTAGCTGTCACATCACTGTGACGGTGTCGGATACGGAATAAGAGAACAGCATGGGTCAAAAAGTACATCCAACCGGGATTCGCCTTGGCATCGTCAAGGATCACACATCTGTCTGGTTTGCCGATAAGAAGCATTATGCGGAATATCTGCTGAACGACTTAGAAGTTCGCCAGTATCTTCGTGAGAGATTGGCTGACGCCTCCGTTGGGCGCATCGAGATTGCTCGGCCAGCTCAAACCGCGCGAGTCACCATCCACACAGCCCGTCCAGGCATTGTGATTGGTAAAAAAGGTGAAGACGTAGATAAGTTACGCAAAGAATTATCGAAGCGCATGGGTGTGCCAGTGCACATCAACATAGAAGAAATTCGCAAGCCTGAGCTTGATGCGGTGCTGGTAGCGCAGAATGTTGCCCAGCAGTTGGAGCGACGAGTTCAGTTTCGTCGGGCGATGCGCCGTGTGATTCAGAACGCGATGCGCCTGGGTGCTGAAGGCATCAAAGTGCGAGTAGCGGGCCGACTGGGTGGTGCCGAGATCGCACGTTCTGAGGTCTACCATGAGGGCCGAGTTCCTCTGCATACGCTGCGGGCCGACATTGATTACGCCACGTTTGAAGCCGAAACAACCTATGGAATTCTGGGTATTAAGGTGTGGATTTTCAAAGGCGAAGTTATTGGGTCGAATGCTCCTGCAGCAGCGCCTCAAGGATAGAGAAACTGGGAACAGTTTGTGCTGGCACATGGTGCTGGTCGCAAGCGGGATTAGTACCAAATAGTTAAGTACAAAAATGTTACAGCCAAAAAGAACGAAATTTAGAAAAATGCACAAAGGCCGCAACCGCGGTTTGGCGTTGCGGGGCTCCAAGGTCAGTTTTGGTGAGTTCGGTTTGAAGGCCGTCGGCCGAGGCCGGATGACTGCGCGTCAGATTGAAGCCGGTCGTCGAGCGATGACCCGTCGTATTCGACGTGGTGGAAAGATCTGGATCCGAGTGTTTCCCGATAAGCCAATTACGAAGAAGCCTCTCGAGGTTCGTCAAGGTAAGGGTAAGGGTAGCGTCGAATACTGGGTTGCTCTGATTCAGCCGGGCAAGGTCCTGTACGAGATGCAGGGTGTTCCTGAAGACGTGGCGCGCGAAGCGCTGACGTTGGCGGCAGCAAAACTGCCCTTCAAAACAGTATTTGTGAAACGGACGGCAATGTAATGAAGGTCCAAGAAATTCGAGAAAAGAGTAAGGACGAACTGCAGGCCGAGATTCTACGTCTGCAGCGCGAGCATTTTTCTTTGCGCATGCAGCGAGCAAGCGGTCAGTTGGGTCAGACCCATCTGCTGAAAGAAGTACGTCGTGATATCGCACGCGTGAAGACAGTGATGAAGGAGACTCAAGATGTCTGATACCCCCGAGGTAGAGATTCAAGAGGCGAAGGCCAGCAACCCCCGCGCTGTAACGGGCGTTGTGGTTAGTGACCGTATGGAAAAGAGCATCACCGTGAAAGTAGAGCGCCGTGTAAAGCACCCGGTGTACGGCAAGTTCGTACGGAAGTCTTCTAAGATTCACGCGCATGATGAAAACAACGATTGCAACGTGGGCGATACCGTGACGGTGATCGAGTGCCGTCCACTTTCCAAGACAAAGACCTGGAAGCTGCAAAGCATCGACGTTCGATCTACCGGAGTCTAACGAGACATGATTCAGACAGAAACAATGTTGGAAATCGCTGATAACAGCGGTGCCCGAAGGGTGCAATGCATCAAGGTCCTCGGTGGTAGTCACCGTCGTTACGCAGGTATCGGCGACATCATCAAGGTGACGGTAAAGGAAGCGATTCCTCGTGGTCGCGTCCGAAAGGGTCAGGTGATGGACGCAGTTGTCGTACGAACCCGTAAGGGTGTTCGTCGTCAGGACGGTTCGCTGATCAAGTTTGATCAAAACGCCGCTGTGTTGCTGAACGCAAACAAGCAGCCCATTGGAACGCGTATTTTCGGGCCGGTGACGCGGGAACTGAGGTCAGAACGTTTCATGCGCATCGTTTCGTTGGCGCCAGAGGTTTTATAAGCCTGCTCCGAAAAGCGTCCTAGGACACGAGCGGTCAGGTGATTGAAAAGAGATTCGAAAGAGAAAATCGGCATGTTAAAGATCAAAAAAAATGACGAAGTGGTGGTGATCGCCGGTCGCGATAAAGGCCGTCGCGGTGAAGTGCTGCGAGTGCTTAAAGATGGCCGCTTGATGGTAGCCGGCATCAATATGGTGAAGAAGCACAAGCGTCCCAACCCGAATTCTGGCGATCAGGGGGGCATCGTGCCTCAGGAAGCGCCGATCCAGGTGTCTAACGTAGCCATCTGGAACCACGAAGCAGAGAAAGCTGACCGAGTCGGCTTGAAAAATGAAGATGGACGGAAAGTTCGTGTCTTCAAGTCCACAGGCAAAGAGATTGAAGACTAACGATGGGTAAATTATACGAACACTACCGTACTCAGATACGGCCCCAGTTGCAGAAGGATTTGGGTATCTCCAATCCAATGGCAGTGCCGAAGATCACCAAGGTCACCCTGAACATGGGCGTCGGCGAAGCGATTGCTGATCGCAAAGTGATGGAAGCAGCGGTAACGGACATGACCGCCATCGCTGGTCAGCAGCCCGTAATCTGCTTGGCACGCAAGTCGGAAGCTGGATTCAAGATCCGTGAAGGCTATCCAATTGGCTGCAAAGTGACCCTGCGTAGTGAACGCATGTATGACTTTATCGAGCGGTTGGTAGACGTCGCGATTCCGCGGATGCGCGACTTTCGCGGATTGAACCCAAAGTCATTTGATGGCCGCGGGAATTTCAGCATGGGTATCACCGAGCAGATCGTATTTGCCGAAATCGACTACGACAAGATCGACAAGATTCGTGGCATGGATATCTGTGTTACGACGACGGCCCAAACAAACCAAGCGGCTCTTGAATTGCTCAAAGCATTCAAGTTTCCCTTCCGCACATAGGATATAGAGGCGAAGAATGGCTAAGCAATCCATGATCGAACGAGAGAAGAAGCGTACTCGTGCACGTGAAAAATACGGTGCCAAGCGAGACGCTCTTCGGGCAATTATTGCGAATCGAAACGTAAGCGATGAAGAGCGTTGGGACGCGCAGCTTAAATTGCAGGCTCAGCCTCGTGATGCAAGCCGAGTCCGTCGCCAAAGACGCTGCGGATTGACCGGTCGTCCGCACGGTGTTTACAGAAAATTTGGTTTGTCTCGCAACATGCTGCGTGAAGCGGCGATGCGTGGCGACGTTCCAGGTCTGGTTAAGGCGAGTTGGTAGGTAATAAATCATGACGATGCAAGATCCCATAGCAGACCTTTTGACTCGCGTTCGCAATGCCCAAATGGCAGGGCACGTTGAAGTTCAAATGCCCCATTCAAAAGCAAAGTGCGCCATTCTTGACGTATTAGTGAGCGAGGGCTATGTCCAAGGTTATTCGGTTTCCGAAGAAGTAAAGGCAGTCATTACGGTTCAGCTGAAATACCACAATGGTGGTCCCGTGATCGAAGAGATCGCGCGCGTCAGCCGCCCCGGTCTGAGAATTTATAAAGAAAGTAATGATATCCCCAAGGTGCGTGGTGGACTGGGCGTCGCCATTGTGAGCACCAACCGTGGAGTCATGACCGACAAAGCCGCTCGAGCCCAAGGCATCGGTGGCGAAGTGCTCTGCACCGTATTTTAGGAGAACGCAATGTCACGCGTAGCAAACAGTCCTGTCTCTCTGCCGTCCGGTGTTGAGGTGAAACTCAACGGCCAAGATTTTTCGGTAAAGGGCACAAAGGGCCAGATGGCATTCGCCATACACGACTCGGTCGTGCTCGTGCAGGAAGACGACGAGCTAAAGGTTCGAGCGAAGGGTGAAGATAAAGACGCCAGAGCGATGGCAGGAACCATGCGCGCACTGGTGCAAAACATGGTGACGGGTGTTAGCGAAGGGTTCGAGAAGAGGCTTGAGCTACAAGGCGTTGGTTATCGCGCCCAGTCTCAAGGCAAAACGCTGACCATGCAGCTGGGTTTCTCTCATCCAGTGGTTTACGAGTTGCCAGAAGGCATCAGCGCTGAGACGCCAAGTCAGACTGAGATCGTGATCGCAGGTGTCGACAAGCAGCGTGTGGGTCAGGTCTGTGCAGAAATCAGAAGTTTCCGTCCACCAGAGCCTTATAAGGGCAAGGGCGTACGGTACGCCGGTGAGTACGTGAAGCGTAAAGAAGCCAAGAAGAAGTAATAGTTTGGTGCCAAGCCTTTGGCTTATCCGTATCACGCTAATTTAGATCAGGTTAAGAAAGAACGATGAACGAAAAGAAAGTAAGCAGACTGAGACGAGCGCGCAGAGGCCGCATGAAGATGCGGGAATTGGGCGCGACACGGTTGTCGGTTTGTCGGACACCGAGACATATTTACGCACAAGTGATTTCCGCCGATGGTGGGACGATCCTGGCGCAGGCGAGCACCTTGGACGCAGACCTGCGCTCTGGGAAGACGGGCAACGTCGAAACCGCCGCTAAGGTTGGATCGCTTATCGCAGAACGCGCCAAGGCGCAGGGTGTGTCAGCGGTGGCCTTTGACCGTTCAGGATTTAAATACCATGGTCGCGTGAAAGCACTTGCTGACGCGGCCCGTGAAGGTGGACTGGAGTTTTAGATGGCTTATACCGAAGAGATTCGTGAAGAAGGACTGATTGAAAAACTAGTCCAAGTGAACCGCGTTGCCAAAGTTGTGAAGGGCGGACGTATTTTTGGTTTCACTGCACTCACCGTCGTTGGCGACGGCAATGGCAAGGTGGGTTTCGGTCGTGGTAAGGCGCGCGAAGTCCCAACGGCTATCCAAAAAGCAATGGAAGCGGCCCGGCGCAACATGAAAGACGTGGATTTGAATGGCGACACCCTGTGGTATGCCACTACGGCACGGCATTCGGCTTCTAAGGTCTATATGCAGCCAGCGTCGGAAGGTACTGGCGTTATTGCTGGTGGCGCAATGCGAGCGGTACTAGAGGCCGCAGGGGTGCAGAACGTTCTGGCCAAGTGCTACGGGTCAACGAACCCCGTAAACGTAGTTCAGGCGACGTTTAAAGCCCTTACCGGTACGAAATCGCCTACGCGAGTTGCCGAGAAGCGCGGTAAAGATGTCGATTCCATCGTCGCTTAAAAAGAGCGGCTGGAAAAGTAAGTAAGACCTTTGAGAAAAAGGTATCAAGGATATTCAGATGAGTGACAAGACAGTAACTGTGACCCTGACAAAGAGCCCAATCGGCAGGCTGAAGAATCATAAGGCCTGCGTTACTGGTCTGGGTTTGCGTCGTATTGGACATACCGTCACGTTAGAAGATACCCCCTCAGTGCGGGGCATGATCAATCGCATCAATTACATGGTGCGAGTTGAGGGAGAAGGTTAATGCAACTGAATGATTTGCACCCAGCTGATGGAAGTAAGAAAGCTAAGCGTCGTGTTGGTCGTGGCCAGAGCTCAGGATTCGGCAAGACCGCAGGCCGCGGACAAAAGGGTCAAAAAGCCCGTTCTGGTGGCGGTGTGCGTCCTGGTTTCGAGGGCGGTCAGCTACCTTTGCAGATGCGGATTCCAAAATTCGGTTTTCGGTCTCGTATTGGCATGGGGACCGCAGAAGTGCGCCTCAGCGAGTTGAGCAAGGTTGAAGGCGATACGATTAGCCTGGAAAGTCTCAAGGCCGCGAATGTGGTTCGTAAAGACATGAAGCGTGCGCGCATCATGCTCTCTGGCGAAGTCACAAGAGCTTTCAAGGTCGAGGACGTGAACGTCGCGGTTACCAAGGGTGCGCGGGCGGCCATTGAGACAGCGGGTGGTCAGGTAATTGATATCGAAGCGCCGGTAAGAGGGCGCTTAGTGAAAAAAGAGAAGGCGACGGAAACGGCGTAATAGCCTAAACGGTCAGAATCAAACGAACTGAATTGAACAGTAACTCGGATTTATAAAGAAAAACGATGTCACGCAACCAAGAAGACATAGCCAACCAGTTGGCCGGAAATCAGGCAGGAGTCGCCGAACTTCGTAGCCGACTTCTGTTCGTGTTGTTTGCTCTGCTCGTTTATCGGATCGGCACTCATATTCCGGTTCCCGGTATTGATCCCGGTCAACTACAGGCGCTGTTCAATCAAAACCAAGGCGGCATTTTAGAGCTGTTCAATATGTTCTCTGGCGGTGCCTGGGAGCGCATGAGTATTCTGGCGCTTGGCGTGATTCCGTACATTACCGCTAGCATCATCATGAATTTGCTCACCATGATGTGGCCACAATTCCAACAGTGGCGTAAAGAAGGTGAAGCCGGTCGTCGCAAGATCACCAAGGCAACGCGTTATCTGACGTTGGCAATTGCGCTAATTCAAGGCACCTCGCTGGCTGTAACCTTGGCCAATCAAGGCTTAGCCTTCGATCCGGGTACAAGCTTTTTGTTTGTAGCAGCCTTGACGCTGGTGACGGGCTCTATCTTCATGATGTGGCTGGGTGAGCAGATCACCGAGCGTGGCGTCGGCAACGGTATATCGCTGTTGATCTTCTCAGGCATTGTTTCTGGTTTCCCATCGGCCATTGGCCAGATGTTCGAGGCGGCGCGTTTGGGCAACATTAACATCATCGCGCTGTTAGTAATGGCCGCATTAGCCATTGCCGTTGTTTGGTTTGTGGTTCGCGTAGAGCGTGGTCAGCGACGGATTACAGTGAACTACGCCAAACGACAACAAGGCCGACGCATGGTTCAGGCTCAGAGCAGCCATTTACCGCTGAAAATTAATATGGCCGGTGTGATCCCCGCCATCTTTGCGTCAAGCCTGTTGCTTGCCCCAGCGTCGATGGCGAGTTGGTTTGGCAGCAACCCGGGTATGGGTGCGCTGCAGCAAATCGCTCTCGTACTGTCCCCGGGACAGCCGCTGTACATCATGATGTTCGCTGCCGGGATCATCTTTTTTAGCTTTTTTTATACCGCGATTATGTTCGATCCCAAAGATGTTGCGGACAATTTGAAACGTCAGGGTGCTTACGTCCCCGGTATTCGTCCAGGTGCTCAGACCTCGAAATATATTGATGACGTGATTACTCGTTTAACGGTTTTTGGAGCGGCCTACGTCACGTTGGTGTGTTTGCTACCAGAATTCATGGTGGTGTTTTTCGACACCTCTTTTCAACTTGGTGGCACGGCGGTCTTGATCGTCGTGGTTGTAGCCATGGACTTCATGGCACAAGTGCAATCGCACCTCATGAGCAGTCAATACGCGAAGCTCATGGAAAAGTCCAAGTTACAGAACTATGGGAAGCGGCGTTAAGCGCCAGTACAGGTTAGGACTATGAAAGTAAGAGCATCGGTAAAGAAAATTTGTCGGAACTGCAAGATCGTGAAGCGCCATGGCGTTGTCCGCGTGATTTGCAGTGCTGAACCACGTCATAAGCAACGCCAAGGATAATTGGCCGTTATGACTTCAAGTGTAAGACGGAGCGAATAGATGGCACGTATTGCCGGAATAAATATCCCGGATAACAAGCACGCGCGGGTATCGTTGACCTATATCTTCGGAATAGGCCCTACGACTGCAGTGAAAATTTGTGATGCCGCGGGTGTAAGACCCGATGAAAAAATTGGTGAACTTGACGAAGCCAATTTGGATGCGATTCGAAACGAAGTCGCGAAATGTACTGTTGAAGGCGATCTGCGTCGTGAGAACTCAATGAACATCAAGCGATTGATGGATTTGGGTTGCTACCGCGGCATGCGTCATCGCCGGCACCTGCCAGTGCATGGTCAGCGTACACGAACCAATGCGCGAACCCGTAAAGGGCCGCGTCGACCGATCCGCAAGTAGCGTCATCGCGGTAAAGCCAAGGCGTGAAAGGCCGTGGCGGTAAAAAGCAGGATAAGTAGATATGGCGGAAAAGAAAAAAGCGAAGCGCGTAGTAGTTGATGGGTTAGCCCACATTCACGCGTCGTTCAATAATACGATTATCACGATCACCGATCGTCAGGGTAACGCGTTGAGTTGGGCCACCTCGGGTGGATCCGGTTTCCGTGGTTCCCGCAAGAGCACACCGTTCGCTGCTCAGGTTGCTGCCGAGCGTGCAAGTAATGTTGCCGTTGAATTCGGTATGAAGAGCGTTGACGTGTTTGTGAAGGGGCCTGGTCCGGGTCGAGAGTCTGCAGTGCGGGCAATCAACGCTGCGGGTCTTAAAATCAACAGCATTGCTGATGTGACACCGATTCCGCACAACGGCTGTCGTCCACCAAAGCGTCGCCGCGTTTAGCGCTTGGTTGGCTAAAAGAATACTCACGGAGAACTACGTATGGCCCGTTATCTAGGACCAAAACTTAAATTAAGTCGTCGAGAAGGGACTGATCTTTTCTTGAAGAGCGGCGTGCGCCCGATTGACTCCAAGTGCAAGATCGATAATGCACCAGGACAACACGGTATTCGTCGTGGTCGGTTATCCGATTACGCTGTTCAGCTGCGCGAGAAACAAAAAGTCCGTCGTATTTACGGTGTGTTAGAGAAGCAGTTCCGCAACTATTACAAGGCTGCGGACCGTAAGAAGGGCGCTACGGGCGAAAACTTGTTAAAGCTGCTCGAGAGCCGTTTGGATAATGTGGTTTATCGCATGGGGTTTGGCTCCACGCGGGCAGAAAGCCGCCAGTTGGTGTCGCACAAATCGATAACGGTAAACGGCGGGATCGTCAATATCGCCTCCTATCAGGTTAAACCAAACGATATCGTGGCCGTGGGCGAAAAGTCTCGTGGTCAGTTGCGTATTCAGGCGGCATTGCAGTTGTCTGCACAACGCGGACAAGTGGACTGGGTAGAAGTTAGCGCCGACAAGATGGAAGGCACGTTCAAGCGTCTTCCAGATCGCGAAGAGCTGCCTGCGGAGATTAATGAAAACCTCATCGTAGAGCTTTACTCTAAGTAATTTTCATCACGCCTAGTAGGGCGCTTGTGGGAGACATATATGTCACAGCTGATAAACGATTTTCTAACACCACAACAGATTGATGTTCAAAGCGATTCCCCATTTCGAGCCAAGGTAACCCTTGAGCCGCTGGAGCGGGGCTTCGGCCACACGCTGGGTAACACGCTGCGCCGAATTTTGCTCTCGTCTATGCCTGGCTGCGCCATTACCGAAGTTCAGATCGACGGGGTGTTGCATGAGTACAGCACCATCGAGGGCGTGCAAGAAGACGTAATCGATATCTTGCTGAACCTCAAAGACATCAGCCTCGTTATGCACAACCAAGACGAAGGTGTGATCACCCTAAGCAAGACGGGGACGGGCCCAGTAGTAGCGGGTGATTTTCAGCTAACCGAAGACATTGAGATTGCGAACCCAGATCATGTGGTCTGCAACCTGAACGACAAAGGTGCCATACG
>CENT01065934.1_pt1 | contig 11605 bp, 9 predicted proteins | sample 530141 | NCBI WGS metagenome assembly CENT01 (sample SAMEA2591074, study PRJEB7988) | marine metagenome | isolation source: saline water (ENVO:00002010), including | reverse complement strand
GTGTTTTCGAATTCTTCGTATTCTTCTTTATTCGGTGCATCACCGTGCAGCAGCATGTGACAAACTTCCAGATAGTTGGCATCACGAGCCAGTTCGTCGATTGGGAAGCCGCGGTGTAATAATACACCTTCTGCGCCGTCGATAAATGTGATGGAAGACTCGCAAGATCCAGTCGCCAGGAAACCAGGGTCGTAAGTGAAATAGCCGTGTTTGCCAAGGGCACGAATATCAATCACATCTTGGCCTGCTGTACCAGACAAGATAGGAAGTTCAATTTCCTTGTCGCCCGCTTTCAGAATGGCTTTTTGATCTGCCATAAGTTGCTCTCCTCAGAATTTTCTTTATCGGGATGTTACTCAATTTTGAGCAATCCGGTGGGAAAAGTGGCGTATTTGTACTTTATTATGCAGTAACAAGTCAATTTTATTACTTATATTCCACATAAATATTCTAGATTGTTATCGATTATACTGGTTATGTAGTACCCGGGATCAAGCATTTTTATCCTTTCTACGACCTAAGACTAATGTCCTAATACCACACAAAAAATTGTAATTATAATAGGTCGTGGATATACTCTGGCCTACTTAAATTAACTGAATATTTATTCTGTTAACTAAGTAATAAAATATTCACAAAATGTTAACACCTCATTGGATGAGAAAATTAACTTAGTAACAATCAGAATCACTCTGTCAGGACTCAACACGAGAGTGGTTTGTCCCTACGGATAAAACAGGCAAAAATTGTGAAAAAGCAAAGACCAGTAAATTTAGACCTTAACACCATTAAATTTCCTCCCTCTGCTATTTCGTCAATTCTCCATCGCGTAACCGGTGTCGCAATGTTTTTTGCGCTGCTGTTTGTGATCTGGGCATGGGCCGTTTCGGTATCATCTCCAGAAGGCTTCGCCAACGTGCAGGCTTTAATGGATGGATTGATTGGAAAGATCATTGCAATCGGTACAGCTTCTGCGCTGACCTATCACATCCTTGGCGGTATCCGTCACGGCATAATGGATATGGGTCACTGGGAAGAGCTTGAGTCAGGTAACTTAAGTGCGCAAGTTGTTATTGGTTTGTGGGTGGTACTGACAGTAGTTATAGGGGTTGCGTTATGGTAACTAATCAGGCAAGCATCAAGCGTAATGGTGTACAGGATTACGTTTCTTTACGCGCAACTGCGGTAATTATCGCAGTCTACACATTCTTCATGGCTGGATTCTTTATCACGACTGAAGAAGTTACTTTCGACGTATGGCAGGGCTTGTTCTCTGGTATTGCGATGAAAGTATTTACCCTCGCTGCATTGGTTTCCATCATGATCCATGTTCGCATTGGTCTGTGGCAGGTGTTAACCGATTATGTTAAGCCAACCGGTCTGCGCGCTACCATTCAGTATGTTCTGAATATTATCGCGTTTGTATACGTTGCCGCTGGTTTGTTTGTTTTGTGGGGAGTGTAAAATGAGTTTACCCGTTCATGAGTTTGACGCCGTCGTAATTGGCGCCGGCGGTGCAGGCATGCGCGCAGCACTGCAAATCTCGCAGTCTGGCAAATCCTGTGCATTACTATCAAAAGTGTTTCCAACCCGTTCGCACACAGTATCCGCTCAGGGTGGTATTACTGTAGCGCTGGGTAATTCCCATGAAGATAACTGGGAATGGCACATGTACGATACCGTTAAAGGTTCCGATTATATCGGTGACCAGGACGCTATCGAATATATGTGTAAAACCGGACCTGAAGCCATTATCGAAATGGAAAATATGGGTCTGCCTTTCTCTCGTTTCGAGAACGGAAAAATCTATCAGCGTCCATTTGGTGGCCAGTCTAAGAACTTTGGTGGCGAGCAGGGCGCACGTACCGCAGCAGCGGCTGACCGTACTGGTCACGCGTTACTGCATTTGCTGTATCAACAAAACGTTAAAAACAAAACTAAAGTATTCAGCGAATGGTACGCACTGGATCTGGTTAAGAACCAGGATGGCGATGTAGTTGGTTGTACGGCTATCGACATCGAAACCGGTGAAGTGGTTTATTTCAAATCTAAAGCGGTTGTTCTGGCAACGGGTGGTGCAGGGCGTATTTACGCATCGACCACTAACGCACACATCAACACTGGTGACGGCGTGGGCATGGCCCTGCGTGCCGGCGTTTGCGTACAGGACATGGAAATGTGGCAGTTCCACCCAACCGGTATCGCCGGCGCGGGAACCCTGGTAACAGAAGGGTGTCGTGGTGAAGGTGGTTACCTGCTGAATAAAGACGGCGAGCGTTTCATGGAGCGTTATGCACCGAATGCTAAAGACTTAGCCGGCCGTGACGTAGTTGCCCGTTCAATGATGACCGAGATCCGTGAAGGTCGTGGTTGTGAAGGCCCATGGGGTACGCACATCAAACTTAAACTGGACCACCTGGGTAAAGACGTTCTTGAATCACGTCTGCCGGGTATTCTTGAACTGTCTCGTACCTTTGCGCACGTTGATCCGGTTAAAGAACCGATTCCGGTTATTCCAACCTGTCACTATATGATGGGCGGTATTCCGACTAACGTTGATGGTCAGTGTCTGACGCTGGACGAAAACGGTAACGACAAAGTCGTTAACGGTCTGTTTGCCTGTGGTGAGATTGCCTGTGTATCTGTACACGGTGCGAACCGTTTAGGCGGTAACTCACTGCTTGACCTGGTAGTGTTTGGTCGTGCTACAGGTTTACATCTGGGTGACAAGCTGGACGAAATGACCCCAAGCCGCGAGGCTTCAGAGTCTGATCTGGAAGGTGCAATGGCGCGTTTCAATCGTTGGGAAGGTTCAGAAAAAGGCAAAGGCGAAGATCCGGTACAAATCAAGAAAGATTTGCAGGAATGTATGCAGCTTAACTTCTCGGTATTCCGTGAAGGTGATGCAATGGCCGAAGGTCTCAAGCAACTTAAAGAGATCCGTGAGCGTCTGCAAAGCGCACGTCTTGATGACAAGAGTGCCGACTTCAATACCCAGCGTATTGAGTGTTTAGAACTCGATAATCTGATGGAAACTGCTTACAGCACTGCTGTGGCAGCAAACTTCCGCACAGAAAGCCGTGGTGCACACAGCCGCTTTGACTATCCGGATCGTGATGACGAGAACTGGTTGTGTCACAGTGTTTACAACCCGGCGACTGAAGATATGGTTAAACGTGATGTCAATATGGCGCCTAAGCTTCGCGAAGCCTTCCCGCCAAAAGTACGTTCATACTAAGAGGGGTTAGATCATGCAATTAACTTTTTCGGTATACCGTTATAATCCTGAGGTGGATAATGCACCTCGCATGCAGGATTACACCCTGGACGTGGAAGAAGGCCAGGATATGATGGTGCTGGATGCACTGATTCTTTTAAAAGAACAGGATCCAACATTATCGTTCCGTCGCTCTTGTCGTGAAGGGGTTTGTGGTTCTGACGGCATGAACATGAACGGCAAAAATGGCCTGGCGTGTATCACTCCGTTGTCAGCACTGGGCTCAGGTAAAGTGGTTATTCGTCCGCTGCCTGGTCTGCCGGTAGTGCGTGACCTGGTGGTCGATATGACCCAGTTCTACACTCAGTACGAGAAGATTAAACCGTTCTTAATTAACGACAGCAAACAGCCGCCGGCAAGAGAGCATCTGCAGTCTCCTGAAGAGCGTGCTAAACTGGATGGACTCTATGAGTGTATACTGTGTGCATGTTGTTCAACATCTTGTCCATCATTCTGGTGGAATCCGGATAAGTTCATCGGACCAGCCGGCTTGTTGCACGCCTATCGATTCCTGATTGATAGCCGCGATACAGCAACAGACGAGCGACTGAACGATCTGGATGATGCTTTCAGCGTGTTCAGATGTCACGGTATCATGAACTGTGTAAGTGTATGTCCTAAGGGACTCAACCCTACAAAAGCAATTGGACAGATTAAGTCCATGCTTTTACAACGGGCTGTTTAGCAATTAACTTGATTACTGCTTCAGTAACAAGTGAGTAATGCATAAATGGCCATCCTTATGGGGTGGCTATTTTTTTGTAAATGTGGTCGGGTAAGACATCTGACCTGATAGTTTTATTGACAACCTAGCAAGGCACAATAATGCAAGAAAGCGTGATGAAAGCGTGGTGGGACTCATCGCACATGGCTGGAGCCAATGCTGCCTATGTGGAAGCATTGTACGAAGCCTACCTTGACGACCCGCAGAGTGTCTCTGATTCCTGGCGTGAAACCTTTGACGCTTTACCCAAAGTGGATGGGGTGGAATTAGAAAGTAACCATAGCCTTATCAAAGACCAGTTCCGCAAACTGGCGTCTCTGGGACCACTGGCCCGTTGTAGCAGTGGCTCTGCTACCACAGCGAGCAGTAATCAGTCTGACCAGAAACAGGTTAAGGTGTTGCAGTTAATTAACGCCTATCGATTCCGTGGGCACCAGCATGCCAACCTCGATCCGCTGGGATTGTGGAAACAGGAACGGGTCAGAGACCTGGAGTTGTCGCATCACAATCTATCCGAGACGGATTTTGATACGGTTTTCAACGTTGGTTCTTACGCCATCGGTAAGGAAACCATGCCATTAGGTGAACTGTTTAAATCATTAAACAGAACCTATTGCAGCTCAATCGGTGCAGAATATATGCACATTACCGATACCGAGCAAAAGCGCTGGTTACAACAACGTATTGAATCAGTCGAAGCGCGTCCTGAATTAGACCGCGATTCGAAAATTGATATCCTCAAAGGCCTGGTTGCCGCTGACGGTATGGAAAAGTACCTGGGCTCGAAATTCCCGGGCGCTAAGCGTTTCTCACTGGAAGGTGGCGATGCGCTGATCCCGATGCTGAAAGGGCTGATTAAAGAGGCCGGTTCGCAAGGTACTAAAGAAGTGGTTGTGGGCATGGCTCACCGTGGTCGCCTTAACGTGCTGGTTAACGTACTGGGTAAAAACCCGTCAGTACTGTTTGATGAATTTGGCGGCAAGCACGACGAGTCGTTGGGCGCTGGTGACGTAAAATACCACGCCGGTTACTCTTCAGACTTCGCTACGCCGGGCGGTAACGTTCACCTGGCGCTGGCTTTTAACCCGTCACACCTTGAAATTGTTAACCCGGTGGTTATGGGCTCAGTACGTGCCCGTCTTGACCGTCGCGAAAACAGCGCACTTAAGGTTCTGCCGGTAACTATCCACGGTGACTCGGCAATTGCCGGTCAGGGTGTGGTTCAGGAAACCTTCAACATGTCGCAAACCCGCGGGTTTGCAGTAGGTGGTACGGTTCGAATCGTTATCAACAACCAGGTTGGTTTCACTACCTCGAAAATTGAAGATACCCGTTCTACCCAGTACTGTACTGACATCGCTAAAATGGTTCAGGCGCCGATTCTGCACGTGAATGCAGATGATCCTGAAGCTGTATTATTTGTTACCAAGCTGGCGCTTGATTTCCGTAACAAATTTAAGCGCGACGTAGTGATTGATCTGGTTTGTTATCGTCGTCACGGCCATAACGAGTCGGATGAGCCGAATGCTACACAGCCGGTGATGTATCAGAAGATTAAGAAGCATCCGGTACCACGTGAGCTTTATGCCGAACAGCTGATTGCCGAAGGTGTACTGGGCAAACAGGATGCCGATAAACTTATCGAAGACTATCGGGCTGCTATGGACCATGGCGCCTGCGTGGTTGAAGAATGGCGGCCAATGACCGAGCACAGTGTTGACTGGCACCCGTATCTCGGCCATGACTGGGATACGCCGTACGATGGCAGCATTAGTCTGGATGAACTTAAGTCACTGGGTGATCGCCTGGTGTCGTTCCCGGAAGACGTAAAATTACAGTCACGGGTGAATAAGGTTTATAACGACCGTAAAGCCATGATTGCCGGTGAGCGTAACCTCGACTGGGGTATGGCCGAACTGCTGGCTTACGCATCCATTGTTAAGGGTGGCACCAGTATCCGTCTGACCGGTCAGGATTCAGGCCGTGGTACATTCTTCCATCGCCATGCGGTTTTACATAACCAGGCTGATGCCTCAACGTACATGCCACTTCAGCATATCAGCGAAGATCAGGAAGCTATCGAGATTTATGACTCGGTTCTGTCTGAAGAAGCGGTTATGGCATTTGAATACGGTTACGCCACAGCTGAGCCAACTTGTCTGACTATCTGGGAAGCGCAGTTTGGTGACTTTGCCAACGGTGCCCAGGTGGTATTCGACCAGTTCTTAAGTTCAGGTGAAGCCAAATGGGGTCGTTTATGCGGTCTGACAGTGCTGTTACCACATGGTTACGAAGGTCAGGGCCCGGAGCACAGCTCAGCACGTCTTGAGCGTTTCCTGCAACTGTGTGCCGATCACAACTGGCAGGTTTGTGTGCCTTCAACCCCAGCTCAGGTGTTCAACATGATCCGCCGTCAGGTGATTCGCCCAATGCGTAAGCCATTGATTGTGATGTCACCTAAGTCACTGCTGCGTCATCCCATGGCGGTTTCTTCACTGGAAGAACTGTCTGAAGGCGTATTCCACAACGTGATTGGCGAAGTGGATGAACTGCCTGCTAAAGATGTAAAACGTGTGGTGATGTGTTCTGGTAAGGTTTACTACGACCTGCTTGATCAACGCCGTAAGAATGAACAAACCGATGTCGCCATTATTCGTCTGGAACAGTTATACCCGTTCCCGCAGGAAGAATGCGCGAAGATTGTGGCTGAATACAGCCATGTTAAAGATTGGGTTTGGTGTCAGGAAGAGCCACAAAACCAGGGTGCCTGGTATTGTAGCCAACATCACTTCTGGCAGGTAATCCCAGATGGTGCCAAGTTAACATATGCGGGACGGGCGGCATCAGCGTCGCCAGCCGTAGGTTATTTATCCGTTCACAACCAGCAACAAAAAGCCCTGGTTGAAGACGCTCTCACGATAAAATAAGGAACAGAGATGACAATTGAGATAAAAGTTCCGGTTCTACCCGAGTCAGTTGCCGACGCCACGATTGCAACCTGGCACGTAAAAGCCGGGGACAGTGTAAAACGCGACCAGAACCTGGTAGACATTGAGACGGACAAGGTGGTACTGGAAGTTGTTGCCCCTGCAGATGGTGTTATCGGTGAGATTATCGATGAAGAAGGTGCAACCGTACTTGGTGAACAAGTGATTGCTAAACTGGAAGAGGGCGGTGCTGCACCGGCCAAATCTGAAAGCAAATCAGAAAACAAAGCCGACGCTGAGCCTGCCAAAGAAGAAGCTCCAGCAGCGCCAGAAGCAAGCGGTGAAACCGTTGACATCAAAGTACCTGTGCTGCCTGAGTCAGTGGCTGATGCAACCATTGCTACCTGGCACGTTGCGCCAGGCGAAAAAGTAAGCCGCGACCAGAATCTGGTTGATATCGAAACCGATAAGGTAGTATTGGAAGTGGTGGCGCCGGCTGACGGCTCTATCGCCGAAGTACTGGCAGAGGAAGGCACCACGGTAACTGCCGAGGAAGTGATTGCTAAATTCACCGAAGGTGCAGGTTCATCTGCGCCAGCCGCTGCTGCCAGCGAAGAAAGCAGTGACGACAGTGACAGTGATGCGCTCAGTCCGTCGGTACGTCGCCTGTTAGCAGAAAAAGGCGTTGACCCGGCAAAAGTAAAAGGTTCAGGCAAGAACGGCCGCATCACCAAAGAAGATGTTGAGCAGTACCTGAAGTCTGACAGCAAGCCGGCTCCGGCCAGCCCTGCGTCAGAAGAAGCACCTGCAGCGCCTGCTGGTGAGCGTAGTGAAAAACGTGTTCCAATGACACGCCTGCGTAAAACCATTGCTAACCGTCTGCTGGAAGCGAAAAACTCTACCGCAATGTTAACCACGTTTAACGAAGTTAACATGAAGCCTATCATGGACCTGCGCAAGCAGTATCAGGAAGGCTTTGAGAAGCGTCACGGCATCCGTTTAGGCTTCATGTCTTTCTACGTAAAAGCAGTTACCGAAGCGCTTAAGCGTTTCCCTGAAGTTAATGCTTCACTGGACGGTGATGATATTGTTTATCACAACTACTTTGATATTTCTATCGCAGTGTCTACACCGCGTGGTCTGGTTACCCCGGTACTGAAAGACTCAGATACTCTGGGTATGGCCGGTATCGAAAAAGGTATCAAGGAACTGGCTATTAAAGGCCGTGATGGCAAACTGTCTATGGCAGAGCTGCAAGGTGGTAACTTCACCATCACCAACGGTGGTGTGTTTGGTTCACTGATGTCTACGCCAATCATTAACCCGCCACAAAGCGCTATCCTGGGTATGCATAAGATCCAGGATCGTCCAATGGCGGTTAATGGCAAAGTTGAAATTTTACCAATGATGTATCTTGCGTTGTCTTATGACCACCGGATCATCGATGGCAAAGAATCGGTCGGCTTCCTGGTCACCGTTAAAGAAATGCTGGAAGATCCAACACGTCTGCTTCTGGATGTGTAAGACTTTTGTAGCATAACTATATGTGAAGATGATACTCATGTATCATCTTCACATGCTGGTATTTGGGGACGGATACCAGTTGGGAATTAGTCGAGCCAGATATTGGCTTTCGTTTAAATAATAATCGGAAAGAAACACCATGAATTTGCATGAATACCAAGGTAAGCAGCTATTCAAAGAATACGGCTTACCTGTTTCTGAAGGATACGCATCAGATACCCCTCAAGGTGCAGTAGAAGCTGCTGACCGTATTGGCGGTAACGAATGGGTTGTTAAGTGTCAGGTCCACGCTGGTGGCCGTGGTAAAGCCGGCGGTGTTAAGCTGGTAAAAACCAAAGACGAAATTCGCGCTTTTGCTGAAAAGTGGTTAGGCAAAAACCTGGTGACATTTCAGACTGACGAGAACGGTCAGCCTGTAAGCAAGATCTTAGTAGAGTCTTGCACTGATATCGCAAACGAATTGTATTTAGGTGCTGTGGTTGACCGTGGCACACGTCGCGTAGTTTTCATGGCGTCTACTGAAGGCGGTGTTGAAATTGAAACCGTTGCAGAAGAAACCCCGGAAAAAATCCTGAAAGCTGAAATCGACCCAATCGTTGGTCCTCAGCCTTATCAGGCGCGTGAAATGGCATTTAAACTGGGTCTGCAAGGCGTACAGGTCAAGCAATTCGTACAGATCTTCTTAGGTCTGGCGAAAATGTTTGAAGACCTGGACCTGGCGTTAATCGAAATTAACCCGCTGGTAATCAAAGCAGACGGCAACCTGCACTGTCTGGACGCTAAACTGGGCGTAGACAGCAACGCAATGTACCGTCAGCCTAAGCTGAAGGACATGAAAGATCCTTCACAGGAAGATGCTCGTGAAGCACACGCTGCTCAGTGGGAACTGAACTACGTAGCACTGGACGGTAACGTTGGCTGTATGGTTAACGGTGCGGGTCTGGCCATGGGTACCATGGACATCGTAAACCTGCACGGCGGTAGCCCGGCTAACTTCCTCGATGTTGGTGGCGGCGCGACGAAAGAGCGTGTTGCTGAAGCATTCAAAATCATTCTGTCTGACGACAACGTGAAAGCCGTTCTGGTTAACATCTTCGGCGGTATCGTACGTTGTGACATGATCGCAGAAGGTATCATTGGCGCAGTTAAAGAAGTGGGCGTTGAAGTTCCGGTTGTTGTACGTCTTGAAGGTACCAACGCAGAGCTTGGCCGTGAAGTGCTGGGTAACTCTGGATTGGATATCATCGCTGCAGAATCATTAACTGATGCAGCAGAAAAAGTTGTTGCAGCTGCGGAGGGCAAATAATGTCAGTTTTGATCGGTAAAGATACTAAAGTTATCTGTCAGGGTTTCACTGGCGGTCAGGGGACTTTCCACTCTGAACAAGCGCTTGCTTACGGTACGCAAATGGTTGGCGGTGTAACGCCAGGTAAAGGCGGCACTGAGCACTTGGGCCTGCCAGTATTTAACACAGTCCGTGAAGCCGTTGAAGCAACTGGCGCCACAGCTTCTGTTATTTATGTACCAGCACCTTTCTGTAAAGACTCAATCGTTGAAGCAGTGGATGCCGGCATCGAATTAGTGGTTTGTATCACTGAAGGTATTCCTACGCTGGATATGCTTTACGTTAAAGAATACGTAAACTCTAAAGGCGCACGCATGATTGGTCCAAACTGTCCGGGTGTTATCACTCCGGGTGAGTGTAAGATTGGTATCATGCCTGGTCACATCCACAAGCCTGGTAAAGTCGGTATTGTTTCACGCTCTGGTACACTGACGTACGAAGCGGTAAAACAAACTACTGACGAAGGTTTCGGTCAGTCTACCTGTGTTGGTATTGGTGGTGATCCAATCCCGGGTTCTAACTTCATCGATATCCTGAAGTTGTTCCAGGACGATCCACAAACCGAAGCAATTGTTATGATCGGTGAGATCGGTGGTACTGCAGAAGAAGAAGCGGCTGCGTTTATCAAAGAAAACGTCACCAAGCCGGTTGTTTCTTACATTGCTGGTGTTACTGCACCTCCAGGTAAACGTATGGGTCACGCTGGTGCGATTATCGCTGGCGGTAAAGGGACTGCAGACGAAAAATTTGCAGCGCTGGAAGCAGCAGGCGTTAAAACTGTTCGCTCACTGGCCGACATCGGTAAAGCGCTACGCGAACAAACTGGTTGGTAATTACCACTGGTTTAGCGCCAATGCGTTAACAATTTATTGTTTGATAAAAGCCCGCTTTATGCGGGCTTTTTTATTATTTATCAAAAAGGTAGGTGATTTAAGACGCCCTTAGGGATCTCCTCTTTTATTACTATAAATCGAATGTGAAAAATTTGTAAAAATAGTTAACTGAATACGTATGCATGACATTTTCAGTTTTTCACCTAAGGCCTGTTGATCTTTGCTGTACATATTTCACTCAGCAGTACATCGGCAGCCACATCATTGAAAATGCCAGTGATACCATACTGGCATAGTTTCTCGCTAACTTTTCATATCTTGTTGATATTGAACGATAATGTTTTATTCGAGCAAATGCATTTTCAACTAAGTGTCGATATTTATAAAGACACCAATCGACACTCTCTTTGTCTATATCTTGGCCATAATTACGTTTTGGTATGACTGAAATACCGCCTCTGGCTTCAATATATTCCCTTAATGCATCACTATCGTAGCCTTTGTCGCCTACGAAAACATTTACTTCCTGTAAGTGGTCAACCAAACTTTGAGCACGAGCAATGTCATTTCTCTGGCCTTCTGATAGCTCAAAATAAATGGGAAGACCCCCACTATCCACGGCTAAATGGATTTTTGTCGAATTGCCACCACGGCTCTTTCCTATGCACTCATTGTCTGAAGTCGCAGCACCTGTACTATGCTGATGAGCTTTGACAATAGAACCATCAGCAAAGACCCAGTCATAATCAGCCAGTTTTGCTAACTCATTGAATAAATTATTTAATAAACCTTTCTTCGACCATAAATTGAAGCGTCGATAGATGGTATTCCAGCCTCCAAACTCTGTGGGTAAATCTCTCCACGGGATACCGGTTCTCAACCGGTAAAGTATCCCTTCAAAGGTCATTCTGTGTTCTGGTTTGTTATAAATGCGGCCTGTGCTCTTCATTACTTGAAGTAGCTTTTGCCACCGCT
>CENT01067668.1_pt1 | contig 11649 bp, 10 predicted proteins | sample 530141 | NCBI WGS metagenome assembly CENT01 (sample SAMEA2591074, study PRJEB7988) | marine metagenome | isolation source: saline water (ENVO:00002010), including | reverse complement strand
AAAACCTCGACTACGGCGACATGGACAGCTACCCGCCGGATCAACTCCGTTAGTAGCTATTTCGCCTGAGTCCTATACTATGATTAATGATGTAACCCGGAAGTGATTATGGAACGTTATCTGATCCCCAGTGTTAACCATGCCTGTCAGATTTTCAGAATTCTGGCCAATGCGCCGGAGGGGATGACCATGCACGAGATGGAGGTGGCGCTGGAGTTACCTCGTACCACGCTGTTCAGGTTACTGCGTACGCTTTGCAATGAGCAGATGCTGGAGAAACGGGGCAAACGCTACTTTTGCGGTACCGACCTGATGAAGCTCGTGTTACACATTATCAACTCCGATCGAATGCACCAGTTGGCGATCCCGCACATTCAGCGCCTTGCCCTGAAAAGCGGCCATACGGCCCATCTGGCGGTGCCCAATAACGGCAGTATTCTGATTGTGGAAGTGGTGGACAGTCCCAACCCCCTGATGGTTTCTAAACGCCCTGGCGTGCAGGCCCAACTGCATTGCTCGGCCGGCGGCAAAGTGTTTCTGGCGTTTCTGTATTACGACAATCTGGAGTTAATCCTGCAGGAACACCCCATGGAGAAACACACCGAATATACCATTACCGACATCGATAAACTCCGCGAGGAGCTCAAACGCGTAGAAGCCTTGGGCTATGCGGTAGATGAGCGCGAATACAATAAAGATGTGCGTTGTCTTGCCGTACCGGTAAGAGACAACCGCGGCGTAGTAGTGGCTTCTGTAGGGGTTACCGCGCCAGCAGTGACCTTCCCTAAATCGCAAATTCCGGCAGTGGCTGAGTTTGCCAAAGAAGCGGCCCGGGGCATTTATCGCGATACTTATCAGCTATCGGAAAAACGCCTGGGTGCTTAGGGTTGTCGCTCTCCCGCCGGCATTTCACTGACAGTTATCTGATATCGGCTGAGCAGAAAGCCAAGCAGAAGGAAAATAACCCCTGCCACACTCATGGCTAATACCGCATGAAAGGTATGGCTGTTGAAGCGATCGGTAATTTCTCTTATCACTTCACTGTGCAGCACTACTTTACTTTGCTTTAAGCCGAGGCGGGTATATTGCTCGTTTTGAATATCGTGCAGATTGAACAGGTAATCAGACGTACCTTCGATCATGGATGAGACGTAAAAAGCCTGAATAAACAGTAAAAAGCCAGCGGCGAAAAAGAAAGTACTGATCCCTTTGGTGCTGATAGTCAGGTTCATCATAGTGCCTCCTTGCACTGCTTAACTAAAGTGTTGCTCCATTCCTGAGCCGTAAGCGGCTAACCTTGCCGCCCATTAAATATAGTCTAAAACCCGCTAATTTCTCCAGTGTACTGAGCGCAAAAATACGCTTTTCATGCAAGCCACAATAACCGTGGGAAATTTAAGGGTTTGAGCGGCGCGGCGTTATTGGGTAGTCTCTGGTTAATTCACTTTTTCTTATAAACAGCATGATAAAAACACTTATTCTGAGCAGCGCACTGCTTTGTACGTTTGCCTGCCTCGCGGATATCGGCAACAGCATTAATCTGGATAGTTACCGGCAGGCTGTGAAAACCCTTGCCAGTGATGAATTCGAGGGGCGTGCACCGCTTTCCGATGGCGAAACTAAAACCGTGGCGTATCTGGTAAAACAGTTTCGCGAGATGGGCCTGCAGCCGGCATTTGATGATAGCTATATCCAGCCAGTGCCTCTGGCTAAAATTGCCGCCAGTCAGGACATGTCGTTATCTGTTGGAGATACCAGCTTTACCAATGGCGAAGACTTTGTGGCCCGTACTGAGCGTATTATCGATGAAATCACGCTGGATAGTGAGGTTGTGTTTGTCGGCTATGGTATTAATGCGCCGGAGTATCAGTGGAATGATTATGCCGGGGTTGATGTTAAGGGCAAAACCGTGGTCGTACTGGTTAATGATCCGGGCTTTACCTCTGGCGACAAGACGTTCTTCGATGGCCAGGCCATGACCTACTACGGTCGCTGGACTTACAAATATGAAGAGGCCGCCCGTCAGGGGGCTAAGGCGGTGTTTATTGTTCATGAAACCATGGCGGCCGGCTATGGCTGGGGCGTGGTGAAAGCCGGTGGCACCACGGCAAAATACACCCTGGTAGACAAGAATCATAACCTATCGAAAGTCGGTGTGATGGGCTGGATAACACTGCGCGCGGCCGAAAAAATGTTTGCCGCATCGGGTTTGGATTACCGGCAATTAAAAACGCAGGCGGGTAAGCCAGGCTTCAAAGCCATCGAGCTGCAACAGCGCGCCAAACTGACACTGCGCAACACCATTGAACACAAGGCATCACAAAACGTTGCCGCGATTTTGCCCGGTAGCGAAGCCCAGCATGAGTGGGTTGCCTTACATGCCCACTGGGATGGCCTGGGTAAGGGCACAGAGAATGGCCAGCAAGTGATCCTGAACGGTGCGGTGGACAATGCTTCTGGTGTAGCGGGTGTGTTGGAGCTTGCCAGGGTCTTTAAGCAAAGAGCCGAAGCCGCACCCTTTAAACGTACGCTGATGTTTGGTGCTTTTACCGCTGAGGAAACCGGCTTAATTGGTGCAGAGCATTTTGCTAAACACCCGCCTGTGCCGGTTAAGGATATCGTCGCATTTTTAAATATTGACGGCATGAACGTCAATGATGCCACACCCTATACGCTGCAATATGGTGAGAATATCTCTGAACTGGAAGACTATGTTGCCCGGGTGGCCAAAAGCCAGGGGCGCTTTGTTAAGCCGGATCCACGGCCGCAAAATGGCCTGTTTTTCCGCTCCGATCATTTCGCAGCAGCCCGCCAGGGGATCCCGTCTTACTTGTTTATGAGTCTGGGAGATACCGATCCGCAATTTATCGCCAGTCGTTATCATAAATCCGGTGATGATTACTTTGATAGCTGGTCATTAGGCGGGGTGGTTCAGGATCTGGACCTGATTGGGCAGATTATGGCTGAGCTTGCCAATAACGGCGACTGGCCGGGCTGGAAAGCCGACTCGTCCTTTAAAGAAGCGCGGATTGCTTCGGGCCGCGGGAACTCGTCTGTCGAAGATTAATCGGCTGGCGTTACCATTTTGCTAACCAGTGCGGCCATGGTGCCAGCGTCGATGGCCTGCATATCAATCAGCCGTAACGCTTGTACCATATGCAGGGTGGCCTTTTTATACTTTAAAAAATGAGCGGTCTTAAGGCGTTCCCTGGCCGCAGTGTTTTCATACCGGCCAGAAAAGCCGGAACATTGTCGTCGCCCTCAGCCGGCGCCCAGCCTGCAAAGTCCTTATCGTCAGTCACTTCGTAGGGGCCTTGTTTTACTTCGACAAAAGTAACCGGCTGGTTACACACGGTTGCATGCCATGTGTTAGGCGGTATTTCCACCCCCAGACAATCACTGCCCGGTCCCAGAGCAACGCGCTCGGTGAGCACGCCGTGATCGTCAAAAAACAGCAGTTCAAGGCAGCCGTCCACCACCATAAAAAACTCCCATTTATGTGGTTGGCTATGGCGATGAGGCCTGACATAAGAGTCTGGCAGCATACACACAAACAGGCGCTGTACCGGCTGCTGGTAGTCGTCATGCACATTATGGTGAGCGCGACGGCGCGGGCTGGCTTCTGCCCGGGTTCTTAGTTCACTGAGTAATTCAAGATCAAACTTCTTCATCGGCGCCTGCTTCCCTGTCGGCCTGCAGAATATCCTGCTGTAAATGCTGCACTATCTCCGGCCAGACTAACGCCATGATGTCTTTACGCAGGGCTGAGGCTTCCTCGGAGTACTTCAGGCTGCCGTCCTCATCTGCATCGAGCCAGTGATTATCCCGTAACGCGCTGATAAAACTCGACAGCACATTTTTATCGTAAAACTCCGGCGAGTGCATGCCATACAATTTGGATAAACGCTCGGCAACGGTTTTGCTTTCCCGCTCCAGGGCATTGCGGCTAATCGATTTGTCGCGTTTAAGAATGGTCAGCACTACCGCGTAACGCTGAAGAGTTTCCTGCATACAGCGACTCAGCAGCCAGCTTGAATGGAATTGTTCGCTGTCGGCTTCCGGCAACGCCAGATAACGTCCCTTTTGCTGCAACATGCCGGTTTGTTTGAATGCATCAATCAGCTGCGCGGTGTAAGCCAGCGCTTCATCCTGCGAAAGGTGCAGGAATAGCTCGCGCTGCAGCAGCGGATAAAGCGCCGCAATTAACTGCAGAATGTTGGTTTTCTCCAGTTTGCCATGGGCAAAAATGGCCGTCATGACAATGCCCGGCAGTGCGAACAGGTGAATAATATTATTCCGGTAGTAGGTTAAAAACACCGCATTATCCGGCATCGGACTAATCAGCGTGCCGTAGTTGTCTTCGCTTACCTGTAACCGTTTTAACGATAAGGTGTGGTCGAGCAGCGCGTCGGCATCATCTTTGGGCAGAGTGGCATTAGCGCTGTACGGGGCCAGCTCAAACAGGGCGAGATAATCCCGCATCGCCTGGGCCAGCTCCGTTTTACTCATGGTCTGGGTTTTTGACGCCAGCAGGCATAGCGCGGTGAGCGCCATACCATTAATCGCAGCTGCGCTATTTACCCGAGTCATTAACTCATTGGCCAGGCCGTTAACCGTGGGTGTTAACCAGGCGGGTTTTTTCTCAGGGTTTAACGTCTGACTCTCACGCCAGTCAGGAGCTTTATTGTCGAGAAATTGATTGAGCGGCAGTGGCTCGCCAAAATTCACAAAGCCGTGGCCGTAATTTTTGAGCTTTTTAATGGCTGAAAACACCTGCCAGTTGGACTCTTTCTTTTTCGCGCCGCCCTTGAGCTCGCTCAGGTAGCTCTTCACTTCCATAACGTTTTCGTAGCCAATGTACACTGGCACCAGACTGATTGGGCGGTTGACGCCTTTAACCGCGGCCTGAATGGTCATGGCCAGCATGCCGGTTTTCGGCGGGATCAGGCGTCCGGTACGGCTGCGGCCGCCTTCCGGGTAATACTTAACGGCGTAGCCTTTTTTAAACAGTAACTCAAGATACTCGCGGAATACGGCGGTGTAGAGCTTGTTACCGGCAAAACTGCGGCGCAGGAAGAACGCGCCGCCGCGCCGGAAAATACCGCCTACCGGCCAGAAATTAAGATTAATACCTGCTGCGATATGCGGTGTGACGAGGCCTTCGTGGTAGATCACATACGTCAGCAACAGGTAGTCCATATGACTACGGTGGCAGGGTACGTAGATGATTTCGTGGCCATTATTGGCCAGTTCACGAATACGGTTAGCGTGACCAACGCTGATACCGTTATAAATTTTGTTCCAGATACGGGTTAACAGGCGATCACCAAAGCGGATCAGCCCTTCCCGGTAATCGGCGGCAATTTCAGTCAGGTAGCCTGCGGCAACCTGGCGTGCTTCATCGGCACTGAGCTTTTTAGCGCGCATCTCTTCGCCAATGGCATTGCGAACCATTTCAGCGCCGAGCACCGCATTGTTCAGTTCCTGACGTTCCAGCAGGGTTGGGCCGGTCATGGCCTGGCGCTTACGATGAAAGTGAGTGCTTGCTACACGGGAAAGCTTATGGGCCAGCTTTTCATCGGTACTGTGCTGATCGGCCATTGCCCGTGATGACACCGCCTGGCTGTAACTGATAAAGGTGTCGCGACCCAAAAACAACACGATAAAGAATTTGCGTAACCAACTTGGCGCGGCTGACAGGGTGAGTAAATCCGCCAGGCCCGGCTTGCCTTTGCCTGGCGCCCTGCCCCAGGTGATAAATACCGGCACCACCTGAACATCGAGGTCGGTGTGATCGCGGTGCAAATGAAACAGATCGGTAAAAACCGGCTCAATATCAGTGTTTTGATTGCGTTTGCGCAGCAGTGCTTCAGTACGACGCAGAAACAGGCTGCCCGGATAGTTTTTATTTGCCAGCGTCACCGGCTCAATGGGGTCAGGCAGACCCATCTTTTGCGCGGACATTTGCAATGCCAGCTGATCGGTGACCGAATCGGATGGCAGTAAATAAATTATGGGGCGTGATTTATCGATGCCGAGTTCACTCTCAACATCAGAAGGAATACTGTTGGTTTTCACCAGCCACTTAACCGGTAGACGAAACACGTTAAGCAAAGCCTGACGCATCCAAGTCATGAATTGGGTGTCCTGTTTAATGAAATACCTGCATAGTGTATCACGATTTCAGGCAGTTATAGCGTGACAGACCCTGCCTGGCGCTAATCCTTAAGTTTTATAGCCAGTGCGCCGCTGGTGCTGATTAAGGCGGTAGCCACAGTGCCCCAGGTCCAGTCTATCAGGGTAATCAGTAACGGCCAGTCGGCGACGATGGAATAATTGGTGAGGTTATAGGCACCATAAGCCGTGGCACCCACCACAGCGCCGTTGAGAAACGCTTTGGCCAGGTTTTGTCTGGCCGGGAGCACCGCCAGATATAAACCCGCCGCGCAGTAGCCAATATAAAACACCAGCCAGGGCCAGGTGATAAAAGAGTCGCGCAACAAGCCAGACAGACTGCCGAAATACCATTGATTTGCCACCACGCCCAGCCACATGCCATCGAGCACGCCAAACACCAGCAGCATCGTGACATAAGCCAGTAACAGCTGACTAACACTGGTTTTAGAAGCGTAAGGGGATGTCATGGTGTTTCCTTAATATGGTGGAGTTCCGTTACAAATTGATATGACAGTAAGCCTGAAACAGATCGCTTTGTGCAGATTGATCTTTTTGTAAATGTAAATTATTCTTATTTGCGTTTTAGGGTCAGGCCTCTGCCTGACAAAATCAAACGGTGTAATAGCGGTTAATCAGGCACTAACGTGCTAAACGCTGCATCAGCTGAAAATAATAAGTAAGGTTTATGATTTTAGAAAGTTTTCTGGCTTTGGTTGGGTCAACCGTGGCGGCCGGTGGTATCTACCTTAGCTGGCGTAACAGTTCAGCGGTGTATGCCTGGTTGGGCTGGTTAGCCGCGGCTGGCAGTGTGTATTGTTGGTATTTGGTCCTCGGCGTGGAATATGGCCTGACCATTGGCTTGTGCTTGCCTGCGCTGACCGTGTGGGCCGCTATCGCGGTTGAAGCCAACCCCCAACGTCAATCTACAGCGCGTATTAAGCCGGCGCATCAATGGCGACTTGCCCCGCGCCAGATTGCCCTGCAAACCGGGCATATTCTGTACGTCTTACCCGGGCAGCTGTTTATCTGTGCGCTCATTATGATCGCCGTGGTGTATCAGCTGCCTGTCTCGGAGCCCAAGCAAATGGCTATTGGTGTGCTGGTGATGCCAGTGTTGTGGGGCCTGTTGGCTTACTGGTATGGGCTGTCATCGCGTAAGTGGCTGCATATTGCTATATCTTCAGGCGCAGCGGTTGTGGCTGGCTTGTGGTTATTTGGAGGTGCTCATGGCTAAACCGGTTTCTGCAGGCAGTCTGGCAAAACGCTCGCTGCAGTCTCACACCTGGCTGGGGCTCGTTGTTAGCGCGGTGATGTTCCTGATTTGTTTATCCGGCACCATTGCCGTATTGCATAAAGAGTTTGAGCGCTGGGAGCAACCTAACATCCCGGAAACAACAAGCTACACTATCGAACAGGTGGAGCGCGCCTATACCAGCTTTACAGAGCAATACAATGATGACACCCATCACTACTATTTTGTGTTCCCTGGTACCGGCATCCCGCGGCTGGTGATGGAGGATGATCACCGGGCTCACTTTGTGGATGATCAGGGCACACTTATTGAGCAGGAAAATGTTACCTGGTCGCGGATGCTGGTGGATTTGCATTTGTACCTGCACCTGCCTCATTCGTTTGGCATGATCCTGGTGAGTGCCTGTGGCGCCTTATTGTGCGCGTTGATTGTATCGGGCTTAATGGCGCATCCCCGAATTATCAAAGACGCCTTTAAGTTTCGTTATGGGGGCGACGGGCTGAAGGAAAACATCGATCTGCACAATCGCCTGAGTGTATGGGGCACGCCGTTTCATCTTATGATAGCAATCACCGGTGCCTATTTTGGCCTGGCCGGGGTGTTTGTAACCCTCATTGCCCAGGCGTTCTACGATGGTGATACCCAGGCAGTGTACGACCGCGCTTTTACGCCGGAGCCTGAGCTGGTGCAAGAGATTGCCCCGCCTGACATCGGCACCGCCATGCGCGATCTGCAGGGCCGGGTAAATACCGAAGGCAATTTGCTGTTCTTTACGGTGCACGAACCCCATACACCGCAGCAGTTTCTGGAGTTTTTTGTGAAAACCCCTGAGCGCCTGATTTACTCAGAAAACTACCGCTATGATTCGGCCGGCAACTATTTAGGTAAAGCCGGGTACTCTGATGGTGACGGCGGCATGCAAACCCTGTATTCCGTTTTCCGCATCCATTTTGGTGACTTTATCGGCATGCCCGTAAAGATACTCTACATTATACTGGGCATGATGCTGACTGTGGTGTCTGCCACCGGCATGAATATCTGGCTCAAGAAGCGCCAGACCCGCGACGCACTTAATCTGCTCTGGCCAGCATTTGTGTGGGGTACACCCGTAGCGTTGGTGGCTAGTGCGGTGAGCTATTTTGCGGTGGCACTCTCACCTACCCTGCTATTCTGGGTGGCAATGGCTGTGCTTGCCGGTGTGGCGTTACGCCTTAATGACGAAGCGCGAATTGTGCCCTTGTATAAGCAACTGCTGGCAGTAGTGATTGCTTTGTTCTGGCTGGTGTATCTGGTGCGCTTTGGCACTGCCGCATTTTCTGTGGCAGCATTACAAATTAATTTGCCGTTGCTCGCCGTTGCCGTGTGGGCTATGTGGTCTGCACGTCGCAATAAACGAAAGGTGATGCAGGTCGCAGCACTAAGCGCTGGTTAAACAGGAGAAGCCATGTTTATTGTTATGTTTGAGTTCGTTCCCAAAACCGGTAAGGAAGCAGTTTTTCTGCGCGCCTGGCCGAAAGTAACTCAGGGCATTTACCTGTTTCATGGCAGCCTTGGCTCACGCTTGCATAAGGATGAAGAAGGGCGCTGGATTGCCTATGCTCAGTGGCCCGATAAGGCTACCTGGGAACAGGCCGCAGCCAACAGCATGAGTGAAGACTACGAACAGCAACGTATGCAGATGCATGATGCGCTAAATCTTGAGGCCACCCGTATTCTGTATAAAATGGACGTTGCCTGCGATTATTTGCAGCGCCGCCCTTTTGCGCTGGATAGCTAACAGCCGTTAGCGTCTTGTGCAGTTAGCAGTTTGGTTGTGGTTAATGAGGAGTGGCCATGGAACATACGTTCTGGCATGACAAGTGGGAAAAAGGTGAGATAGGCTTTCATCAGAGCGATATCCACCCAATGCTGGCAGGCTTTGCCGATAAATTCGGCATAGGCGATGGATGCCGGGTGTTTGTCCCGCTTTGCGGTAAATCCAACGATATGACGTTTTTGCTCGAACGTGGTTGCGAAGTGGTGGGCGTTGAGCTAAGCCAACTGGCCGTAAGCCAGTATTTCGAGAGCCTTGGCGTTACACCGGTGATTGAAGAATGTGGCAAATTAATGCGATATACGGCACCGGATATCACTCTTTACTGTGGCGACTTTTTTGCGCTTACTCCTGAACAACTGGGCACCATTGATGTGGTTTACGATCGCGCCGCGTTGGTGGCCCTGCCCCAGGATATGCGTAAGCAATACAGTCAGCGCTTGTGTTCACTTACTCCCGGCGCAAAACAGCTGTTGGTGACTTTCGAGTACGATCAATCATTAATAGGCGGCCCGCCTTTTGCCATTCCCAGTGAAGAAATCCAGCAAAACTATGGTAAGTACTGCGCAATAACGCTACTGCACAGTGAAGCGCTGAAAGGCGGCTTAAAAGGTAAAGTCCCAGCCGTTGAAAATCTATGGTCGCTTACCAGTAAAGGATAACGGGTTACCGTTAAAAAAGGTCGGCAAAGTGCCAGAAATTTGCACTTTACCAACCTTGCACCAGTGAATTTTGAAAGCAATCAGTAAGGCCCGTCAACCACGGCATCTGGTTGCCATAGCGCGTGATAAACCAGGTTACCGCGAAGATAATAAATATGGCCATTGTGCAACACGCTGCGATCCTCATAGCTGCCAATGTAATAGTCGTCCTCTGTTGTCGGAGTTATCGAATCAATAAGGCTCAGCGTCCGATCTGCTTCATTGACCTCCAGCGTCTGCAAGGCATTATGGGTAAACCAGTAACCGGAGTCGTCGAACCCCCAGGTTTGTGAGGGTAGTGCAAACTGGTAGCCGGACTCCGTTTTCAGCACCGACAGTGAGCGGTGGTCGTATTCCACCGGGGTATAGGCTTGCGGCCAGACAAATTCACCCAGTACCACCGGATTGGCCGGGTCGAGTACATCAAATAAACTGACTTTCATGCCTTCCTCAATGGGGGTTTCCAGCGGGGTGCTGCCGCTTACGGGGATCGCATCATTCCTGACCTGTTGGCCTACGCCCAGTAACAGCCCGTTTTCCATGGGATGCAGGTAGCTGGAAAAGCCTGGTATCTCCAGTTCGCCGGCAACCATTGGCGCGTAAAGGTCCGTTAAGTCAATCACGTACAAGGGGTCAATCTGTTCAAAGGTAACGATAAAGGCTCTGTCTTCAAAAAAGCGCACCGCATAAATGGCTTCACCTGGCTTACCAATGGGCGCGGGTTGAGATTCGTTGGGCAGGGTGGCAATTTCTACCAGCTCACTGCCCTGTTGCTCAAGGATATGCAGCATATGCTCGGGATCCTGTGACCAGGCGCCCACTGTAGTCACAGCCAGTAATTTGCCGTCGCGCTCAGCCAGTCGGAATTGCGCTGAACTTTGCCGACCCAGAGTGCCTACCACACTGGCAGTTGCCTGATAGCGGATCTCATTGCCCAGAGCGACTTTATGCACAACCGTTTTTTCTTCGCTACTGGCATGTAAATACAGGTGATCGGCCGAGGCGAACAGGCCATGGGCTTCGGTCAGCATGCACAGCGAGGAATAATCCATAGGGTTATCCAAATTAATTTTAACCACGCTAACCATTTGCGTATGACCATTCTGTTTAGTGGCACGCTGGGGTAACAAGCAATCAGTTAACTGATAAAGATCACTGGTTTGGCCGTTAATGGTGATTTTGGGAACCAGCTCACTGCTGTCTTTTGCCTGGATTGCGTTGTACAGATCAACCAGGCTGCGGTTGCTGGTGCCGGCATGAGGCAAGTCTTCCAGATTAGGCACAAACTGCGTGGCGATAAACAAATGGTTGTCGATACGTCGAGAGTTAATCAGACCGCCATCAATACGAATGTTACTCACAGAACTGGGATTGGCAGGGTCGGCGACGCCGTAAATATCAATATATGTATCGTTCTCTGGTTGTTGCCAGGGGCTTGAGTCGACCAGAATATCGGCCATGGCGTAATACTGGAAAGAGTGACTAACCACGCCGAGGGTATCTTCATACAGGTACATGCCCGCTACGTTAAGGTTGTCCTGCAATGATATTGTCGCGGCTTCGGTTAAAGAATAATCGTTCTGGCGCGCCAGAATGTGCACTTTTTTGACTTCTCCGTGGTCCGCGGTCCACACCGGTAAATCGGCCACAAACAGATAGTCACCGTTGTATTCAATACGGTCCGCCTCATCGACACCGGCAATCTG
>CENT01081798.1_pt1 | contig 11652 bp, 13 predicted proteins | sample 530141 | NCBI WGS metagenome assembly CENT01 (sample SAMEA2591074, study PRJEB7988) | marine metagenome | isolation source: saline water (ENVO:00002010), including | reverse complement strand
TATAGAAGTTAAGCCTTTAAAGTTAAAACTAAAAGATATGGACATCGGTTTTAATATAGCTAAATCCGCTAAAGACTATATCGCAAATTATATATCAGAGCAAAATTTTGGTGCAAGACCTATTAATAGAATAATAGAAAAAGAAATCGAAAACCCTTTATCTGAATTAATTATTAAAAAAGAGATTGAAGCTGGGTCTAAAACAGTTTTAATCTATAAAGATAATAAATTACAAATTAAGGTAAAATAGGCTTCTCAGGATCTATGTCCGCAACATCTTTAGGCTGCATAGGGTCTTCAAATTTTTCACCAGGATTGTTAGCTTCATTTTTTGGAGGCTTATTAAAGACTAGCATGCACGCAAGAAATCTATCAGATTGAGTTGGATACCTTCCTTTCATCGCTGGGTCTGCTAAACATCTTCCCATGAAATCATCTCCGCCTTCACCTTCTTGTGGAACAGGGAACCGCTTATCTTCATTTGTGAGATAATTATTAGTTTCCTTCTCTTCGTCCCCTAGGTCCTCTAGAGGATCTTTTACCCCCGGAAATGAAGCCTCATACTCGACATAGTTAGAAACCTTTTCTAGGCCGTCGTATGACGTTATAATGGCACTTTTCATCCACTCTTCTAATTGTTCTCCAGACTCTAGCATGTCAAACAAACTTTGAGCGCATTTAGCCAATTGATAGAGTTGAGATTTATACATCCTCAAATCTTCATCATTAGCAATAGATTTATCAGTTAAGAATTTTAAATCAGAGTAATTTTCCATAGCAATATATACACAAAAAATTTAGTTGTAAGAATCTTTTTCTATAACTTGAGACGGAGGTGATTGATAAGTATTATAATTAGCTATTAACTTATCCAATGTTTGTTGAGAATGCAGCATTAAGCTTTTATAATCCTTCAAGTGATCTCGCTTTGAAGATCTCTTGATTACAGAATCCCCTTCTTTTAGTTCAGAGAAATCTAAAGAATTAGAAGAGTCGTCAGCTTGCTTTAAGACCGAACGACTTTGTTTTTTATAGTATTGAATTACATACAATTCTCGCAATATACCAGCCTCTTCTTCGTGAAAACCTTCAACCTCACCATTACTTACTGTAAAAGATGTATTAATTAAAGTGTTAACCTCTCCGACATGAGCTTCTAGCCAAGATTGGATAATCACCAACTCAGCATCTCTTTCTGCTCCTGTGCCACCAATCACCAACTCAGCATCATAGATTTGAGCGGCCAATTCGGCGAGACTGTAATTTGCATGCATGTTAACTATTTAAATAATCGATAAGCTGTTTATGCTTAGGATTCTTAGGGTTTAATTCTATAGGCGGGCCCTTGTCAATTATTACTTGTAATTGATCAGGGTTGGCAGCTTTAAAAGCTTTTTTTAATTTATTTTTAAGCATAGTTTGATTTCCTGATGGAAAAATCCCAGCCCTAACTGCAACTTCTTGCATTTCTGAAAGATTCATATTAGCTAAATTTTCTTCGAAGACCTTTTGTGATGAAGTTCCAAATGGATTGGTGACTGCGACTTCTAGAATCTCTTCCAATTTCCTTGTTTTATTAGTATCTTCGTCTTCATAAACCCTGCCGTTAGTTTGAGTTAACTTATCAAGTTTCTCTATTTTCTTAGACTTGGACTTACGCGTACGAACGCTCTTTTTAGTTACTTTTTTTTGACTCATATCTCTATAGGGTACACAAATACATTATATACGAGAACAAAAAAAAATCCACCAAAAGGTGGATTTTTTTAAATATCTTTAAGATTAAATCTTAAACAATAATTCCTGTAAGAACGCGATCGTCTACAATCATGCGGCCTTCTTCAAGAGATCCATAGTAACCAATCTTTTGAGAGCGGCTCACCCACTGATCATCAACAACCAAGTCAAACTCGGCTCCGCTTTCAGAATCAGTAGCTACTGCACGAAGCAAGGACTCACGAGAAAGGTCGGCACCGACGATAATTTCTTCATTATCTTGTTCGAATGCACCAGCATTACCACCACCAACGTGACCGTCGAATGAGGTGTTGCCAGCGACTGTATCAAAAACCTTGTTGAATTTTTGACCAATGCCCATTTCGTTAAGCTCCATAATAGAAACTCCGTAGAATTCAGGAATGCCAGCGCTATTGAAAACAGCGTTACGAACATCGTCTGTGGCAGGAATACCTTCTCCAGTCGTGTTAGCCGCAATCGGGCTAGCCTTCGTGTTGATTGGGTTATATGCCATTCCACGTAATTCTTCTACGATTTCAGGAGAAACGAGAAGGTCTGTGATTCCTTTTCCGCGACGCTCGGCAGGTGTTCCACCTGTCCAAGCAGAATTGATTCTCTTGGCGAGGGTGAACAATGCATTCAAGTCAGCGAGAAGGAAACGATCTGCGGTATGAGAGCGAACAGCGTGTTGCTTGCCATTTGTGTTAGCGTTAGCTAATGCCGTCATAATCATTGTAGCAGATGTTTTTTCTTGCTTTAAAAGAATTTCTTGTGCAATTCTTGTAAAGGTCTTACTCACCACGTCCATGCGAGAGCGCTGAGCGAACCTTTTATCAAAGGAAACAGCACTATCAAGGCGATAGGTGGTAAATTTCATTTCTTGTTGTACTGGTGCAACATGGTTTGTAGGCAGACCACCTGGGGTGTTCTGACTCCAAATTTGGATATAATCTTCATCAGTAATATCGTGATAAAGGTCCAAAGGAATGCTTGCGTTATCTTCAGAGTTAAACTGAAGGCTAGTAAACAAGTTACTTACCGTAGGAGCTTGATTAACAACTTCGGCCAATACTGGTCCGATGAAATCCCCAAGCGCAGCTTGAGCTTCATAAGCAACTTCACGGTTCTTGGAGGCCATAGCTTTTACTAGCTCGACCTGCTCTGGAGTTCTTTCAATTTTAATTTCCATTTTTCAATATTCTCCTTTAGAATGAAAGTTTGCAAAGAAACTTAGTAGGCGCACCAGCATCATTTGTTCCGATGCAGCGTCCGACAACTTGATTTCCTGTCCCATCGTCTTTATCCAACTTTCCAGCTGCAGCTGTGCATGTTGTAATAACATCGCCAGCTTCAGGAACGGTTTCAAAAGCGTCAGCACCCAAAAGAACTAATCCTCTTGTTAAAATTGGCACTGCTTGGCCAGGAATAACAGCTTGAAGCTCGTCTTTCTTGAGAGGATAACGAAGAAGGTTTTCATCGTTTTCATCATAAGCAAGAGTTTGCTTCAATGTAATGCCGATTGCTGGAGCTGTAGAGTCTCCAGCTGCTACGGTCATTTCTACAAAGGGCATAGCATTAATTCCGACGTGGCCGGAAGTAATTTCTGCGCCTAAGTAACTTCGTAGGTTTGAGCCTGCGGCAGCAAATCCAGGGAGATCACCCGGCAACACTGAGTCACCTAAAGTAACGACGACCCCTGCGTCATATTTACCGGAGGTTCCAGCTTTCCACGTTTGTAAAACGTCGTTAGCCTCAACCTTTAGCGAATACATGTTGATAACTTCATGTTCGCTGTAATCTCTATATGGTTCTAATCTTGTAGCCATAATATTAAAATTTCCTTAAATTAGTATTTAACCTTAACTGAGTCTTGGAAAGCTTGTTGAAATCTTTCCTTAAGATTTTGTTCGGTTTCAATAGTTTCTCCATTGTTATTAGAAATGTTTGCTTCTTCAGCAACAACTTCGCCAAGATCTTCAGACTCTTCTGTAGCGTTGGCTTGAGATGTTTCTGTCAAACGTTTCTCAACTTCTTCTTGAATCTTAGCTTCCATTTCGTCGGCTAGTTTTTGCAAGAATTCTTTGTTTTTGTTTTTAAAGACAACAGAAACTTTTTCTTGATATTCTGCGAAGGATTCTTCGGTTGCATCAAGCTGCGAAATTTCTGCAGCAATAATTTTCTTGTCTTCATCATCAAACTCATAAGAATCTTCAAGTAGGCTCATTCGAGAATTAAATCTTGCTTGAGCTTCTCTTTCGGATTTTTCTTCCTCAAGACTTTCAAGCTTGGATTCTGCATCGGTGAGTTTCTCTTGTAGATCAGACAGAGTTTTGGATAATTCTTCTTTTGCACTGTGGGCTTCGGCTTTTTCTACCTTCGCTTTTTCGATTTCATTGACATACTCTTCGCTCTTCTCACGAATAGCGTCATGAAAAACCTTGGTAATGTTAGCGATGGCTTCATCCGAAAAGTCTTTCGCAGCCGCCTTTTCTGAAAGGAGCTGTTCGATATCTTTTAGTATTTCTGTTTTTTCCATAATTTGTGAGAAAAATTGTTCTTCTTTTTGTATTACAGTCTCATTATCTAAATGAGAACTTTTTTCTTGAAAAGTTTCTTGTGCCTCAAGATCTTCTTCTGTAGAGGCTTCGGCATCTGCTTCGGACTTTTTCTCCTTAACAATTATACCTTTAACGTCAGCAGCGGGGTTATTAGTGAATCCAATGCCAAGAGGGAAAATCTCCCCAACAATAAGCCTATTGATCTCTTGGCCGTCTTCATTCTCACCTTCTCCGCCAAAAGCTTTTAGGTATTTTGACATTTCTTTTATTTCAGCTTCATCAGTAATAATCGTTACATCTGCTCCAGAACCGACAGCTATATTATATTCATTAAAGCCAACCTCCCAACTTGCGGAGATAGAGTTGTGATTTTCTGACTCAGGATCAGATGAATCTAAAATCATCTCTGAAAACTCTTGAGCAACAGTCCTATATACTACTGCCCCCAAGCAGATATTAAATGGTTCTTTATAATCTGCATTAATTGTTTTAAATTGATTATTGTGTCCATATTCAGAAAATCCAGCAGACACAATGTGTCCAACGATATTGTTTTTCTGATGTTCAATATTACATGGCTTATGAATAAAATAATCAGCAATAGCAATTGCAGACTCTGTGTTTATTCCGTCTCCGTTTTTGTTGAATGTATTTGCTACTGCGGCGTTAAACGCCACACCAATTAAATCAATGTTTTTATCTAAATCTATTTGATCTGGAACCAAGTCTTTTAATGCATCAAGAGATGCTTTCGATATTATTGACTCCTTGGGATTAATCTCCTCAGAAGCTTTAACCTCGCTCGCAAATTTAGCTGTATATTTGTAGTTTTTCACAATACTATCTTAGTATACACATAAAACCCTTCATTATCCTATAAACATAGGAGTGAAAGTAGTTTGAATATTATCTGCATTCACATTCATCATATCATTATGTATCTTAATCATCCAATTCCCAAGCACTAAAGCAGAATAAGAATCTTTTCTTGCTTTATCGGGTCCAGTTTGTCTTTTTAAATTATCTGGAAGATCAAAAGTTTGATTACCTTGAGGGGAAGTTTTTATCTGGATTAGAGCGCATTGCCCTTTGGTCGATTCGATTAAATCGTATTGGTTTTCCACAAAGTCGATCATCTTCGCTGCTTCAGATTGCTTATGGTAAGCGTCAGCAGTTGTTAAGAACTTTAATTTTTTGATTGGAATTTTTTTCTTTGTTTGTTCTTTATATTCGTCGTTTGTAGCTCTAGCTCCAAACCAAATTCTTTTATGATCAAAATTAGCCTGAAGCAATTCGTTAGAAGTTCTAATCCAAGAAGAGGTTGGCTTTCTAAGAATACATATATCCCAAGTATTTTTATTATATTCTCTTCTTGCGGTTAGAAGATCTTTTTTATATTCTTCTGGCTTATCAAAAGCAGCGGAGATCATACCGATTTTAATATTATTCTTTTTAAATAAAGAGCTTTGATTGACAGCGCTAATAAACTGAACGCCGCCATTATAGTCTCCAACGATTGATACTATATTAAAACTAGTTAATAAATAATAAAAATAATCCATATGATGCCTTAAGTTAGTTCCTGGCATAGCGTAAGAATGAACCAATATGCCCTGCCCTGTTTTTTCAGCTATCTTAAATACAGACATTGCAAAGTCATCAGAGCTTTCCGACTCAGCCCAGCTTGGGTCAAACGCCAGGATGTATTTTGCACCCACTTCTCCCTTGACCTCTATAGACTGACCTTCTCCAGGCTGAATTGAGCATGCTGCCATTCGAGAAGTTTTAAAATACCCGCTACTATCATCAGTAAATATAGCTCCAAACTCTCGCTCGAACTGACTTTGACTCATGGTTGCTTTAGCTTGATCAATTAAGTTCTGATCGTACAATTGCTTAGGAGCGCAGTCGTAACTAAATTGCATAATAATTCTATTTGCATCATCTTGCTTTTCGACTGGGTTAGAGATTAATTCATCAAACTGACTATATAATTTATACATATATTCAAATTTATAACTAGCAGAAGAAAGCATTATTAATTTATTGTTTGGCCATTTATACCTCTCCTCCTCAGTCATCTTGCCTTCTTTAATTAATTTAGTTTCTAGATTATATAAATCTTCTCGCTGAGTTGGATTTTCTACAACAGACAAGAAAGGCACAATAACCTCATTATAAATTCTTTCAGGCATCAATAAAAACTCATCGATAATAATTCTATGAAATCTAAAACCACGAAGCTTTTCGCCGTCACCAAGAGGCAGCGCTCGAATTCTTGATTGTCCGATTTCCATTAGCCATTCATCATTGCTTTTTGATTTTTTTGTTATGCATTGAGCCAAGAATGCAGCTTCGGGCTTAGCAGCAATATCTTCAATTTTTTTAAATATCATTTTTGCTTGACGAAAAGACTTAGATAATATCCCAATCTCAACGCCTTGATGAAGTATAGCATCAAGAAAAGCATATATGCCTGTTGTGAATGATTTAGACATACCCCGACTCCATACTCCCATAAAATAATCAGTATTAAACATTGACTTGATTGCAAGATGCTGAAATGGAAATAATTTTATGCCAGAAATCAACTCTGTTGTAAACGTGGGGTTCTCTCTTAAAAATTTATACAACAAAAGCTTGGCTTCTTGCTCATCAACAAAACCCTCAAGCCCCATAATATGGGCGTTAATATCCTCTATATTTTTGTATTTCTGATTACCCTCTTCCCAGCTCATGATTATCTAAATAGTATTGCAGGTCAACATCCCACATTTTCTCTCCAAAATATAAAACCCTCTCTATTATATCCTCAGAGGATTCCCTGCTACCAGTAAAAACAAACTGGCAAACGCCTTTAAATTGATGCGCGATCTCCCGCATGTTATGGTATATAAAACTAAGGTTAGTTTTACTGGGTCCAAACTTATTTCTTTTTGCGGCTCTAATGTAAGATTCTAATCCCTGTAGATCTGATTCGATCACAATAAATATATAGGAATCAGCATCTTTAGCTCTAGAGATTTCTCGCTTAAATCTATCTAAATTTTTCAAGCTCAAAGTTCCTATAAAATCATTAGCGCTCTTGCGATCTATATAAGTATAAGAATAATGATCTCCAGCGGCAGTATAATCTCCAAAATCTAATTTCATCATTTCCTGCTTTCGAAAACTTAAGGGCTGCTGTTCTCTTGTATCTATAAATATTTTTACATCAGGCTTAATATTCCAAAAATCCACAGGGAGTCTCTTGGTAAACATTGGTTCAACAGATAGCCTTTTTGCCAACTCAGAATATGACCCAAAGCTTTTTAGACAATAATCAATTGGGGGCAGCTTGTTAATTTCAACCTCTAGATGACTGGGGAGTAAAGATAGATTTTTAGATTCAATCCTTTGACTGAATGCTTTTAATATATATTCCCGCGCACCCTCTTGATCCGCTTGTTGTAGCCATTTTTTCATTTCTCTTTTATCTATGAAATCTTGATTAAAATACTCTTGAGGTTTCATGCCTTTTTTGAATGGTATTGGCGTTTGATTAAGCAGGCTGCGCCGAGGGTGATATTTTGTATAATATTCTGCGACATATAAATTATGCTCTTTTATATGACAATGCAAACCCCTTTCGTTCTTGAAAGTTTTACCACAGACCTTACATTCGTAATCACTCATAACTCTATATCATAAACCTCCAAATTTTCTGGAGCAAACCTTCTGCGCTTACCAAGCCAACCAAGCCTCTGACCAAGCCAAAAAAACAGCAGAAACAACCTAGGAACCCTAAACACCCAGCCGTCTGAATTTTCTACTTTAGGAGGGTTGGAGTACAGGACTCTACATAATATTTTTCGATTAGAATCTTTTATCTTACAATCTAGCACCTCAATATTTCTAACCCTCGGACGAGTAACATCATCATAATCAGTCCAATTCCCCAAATCTATAAAAGCCCCATCCAATCTTTTTTTATAATCACCAATGAATTCACAACCCACAAATTTTATGTTTTTCGCTCCGCCCTTAACTGTTATATGCTGCTTTGTATCATGAGATATAAATTTGCATTTATAAAACAAAATATCCCCACCACGAACAATATCCACACAATCTTCAACGCCGCCATGAATAATGCAATTTTTAACATGAACATCATAACAGAATGATAACTTTAATCCCTCTCCCGCCCCAGAGCCATCAATGACGCAGTTCGATATTTCGTAGCTTTTTAATTCTTTTCCTGGGCGCCAACTTATACCTAGCGCAGCAGCAGTATTAAATTTATCTACATGCCCGCCGCTAGACTTAAACGTTTGACCTTCTATAAGTATTGGGTCGATCATATAACATTCTTTTTAGAGACTCCCAAGACTCTGGATTTCCAGTCTGGCATTTTCTCCAAGACATCTGCCTCTTCTTTAATTAACTTCTTTTGCATGTCTGCCATTTTAACCATAATCTTTCTTTCTTCTTCTTCCTGGAATAACTGCACTAAATTTAAAATACTCGCATTCTTTTCTACTTGGGAGGCAATTCGCTTAGACCTGTCTCCCTGGAGCTTAGAAATTAAAGATTCCATTCTTTTTTCGCACTGGTTATACTCTTCGCTTTTAGTTTTTAAGAGCTCGGCTAGCCTTACGGTTAGGTCTTGTTGGTCCTGAGCTTCGTCAAACATTCTATTAAGTTTATCCATTGCGCTTTGTATTCTTTTTAAGTGGATATAGTCCATGCAGACGTTGATGTATAAATTAATTTCGTCTGTAGTGAGGTCAGGTTTATCCCAAGCAGCCCTCACGAATTCCGCTTCAAATAAGTCTCGATCTTCTAGGTTACCATAAGTTGATATTACCTGTAAGAACCTTGGGGCAGACATAAACTTCCTCATGGATTCTACGCATCGTTTTTCTTGAACATTTAATTTATCAAAGCTTAGTTCTTCGCCGACACAATCATTTATTTTTTTAATTATTTTACTGTCAGCTCTTGGAGGGCTATACCTAACAGATAAAGCAGTTTCATTAGAATGCAAATCAAGCTCATTATCTTTTACAAAATCATGAACCGCCCAGAATTCTTTACTCATGTTCTTGATAGACTGGTCTGAAAATACTAACTTAGCAAGCTCAAGACTGCTTACTGATGAAGAAGAGTTATTCATTATGAACTCTTTTTGTTCTTCGGTTAATTCAACATCTTCTTTTTTATCGATATGCTTTGTCTGGTATGCAATCTCCTTCTCCGCTAAATATTCTCTAACCGCACGGCCTTGCTTGGTTCTTCCGTCAAGTTTTTCGTCACCAAAAACCTCTCTAGTTAAAGCAGAAAGGTCTGTAATGTCAATCCCTTTAGAATCAATAAGGTCTTTTTGTTCTTGTGTAAGTTGAAGACGCTTCTTCATACGCTATAATCTCTCCTTTCTCTAATATTGCAACCGCTTTTTCTTTAAATATTTTAGTTAAATTCTTAAGCTGTTTATATCCCGCCTTTCTCCCAGTTTCGTTAGTTTTATAACCCATTATTTCCGCGACCTCCTCCTCGCTTTTATGATCTATATATAACATTTTGTAAACTTTATATTGTTTTTCAGGCAAATGTTTTTTCATTTCTTTAGATAGTTTTTCTATAGCTTGATCTATATCTAATTGAGGGTCCTCCATAGCCGACACCTCACCCGTATGATTCTCCATAGTTACTGCCATTTTTATATCGTACGCGGATTTTTTTGTTTTTTCCCATTTGGCATATAGCGGGCATTCAGAATCTTGCAGTCCCGTGCGAGTAAAACCGCACAATGAGCCAGAAGCGATCCCTGGGTCCATACTGGTTTTAGATTGGTTAAATGGACAATTTAGGCAAGGGCGAACAAAGTTGCTGTAATTATTTCTCAAAATATTTTTCATTTGATTCGTGATAATCTTATTGATCCACGGGCCTAAGGATCTAGATTGATCCCATTGGTCCCATTTTTTATAAATGTGAGCCTTTATAATTTGCTCAACATCTTCGAAATCAAACCAAGCCAGAGAATCTAAAAACCATTTATTTTTTCGCTTCCTAACTTCCCGATTAATGGTTTCGTATTTATCTTCAAATGAATGCTTACTTTGCTTTTCTTGGTCTACCTCTTTTTGTTTTTGTTTTTGTTTTTTTGGTTTCTTCAACTTTAGATCCCTCCTCTTGAGGTAAAAAAGAATCTAATTTAAAAACCCTTCCACCAAAAGTATCACCTGAAGCTTCACACTGAAAATTATTTATCTTTGGAATCTCATTTATGTCCAAACCATCATCATGCTGAACCTCTTCTTCGTTGGCGTGGTCTAGCGGCCTCCTTAGTGGGCGTTTTTTAACTAGGGGTTTAGACTTCACATTGTCTTGCTTTTTTTGACTAGCTACAGCTTGGCCTCCTCCAAAAGCAGCACCGCAGCTCGAACAAAATTGTGGCGGAGACAATGCATAGTAATTCTTAGACCCACACGACTTACAGTAATTATATAGCATATAACTGTATTATATGTAGATAATTAGAGAATATCAACTAAGCAATGTATCCACCAATTAATCTTGCCTGCCTCTTTAAAAAAGTAAAACAATCACTATTCGCTGAGTTGCATTTAAAATCTTCGGTCGCATCTAAATACTCTATTCCAAGTATTCCTATAATTGATCCGTTTAAAGTTTTAATTGGGACATTCACTATAGACTCAACCCCCTTACCTCTTAACACGCTTTTGAAGGCCGGGTCCTCAAGTAGAGATACGTCCTTACATTCGAATATTCCTTCCGAAATTAAATCATCCATATATGTGTTAAAATTAGACACCCTATGATTTTGAGAATTACCAGCTTCACTGCTGACTCCGTTCTTAACAAATTCATAAGTACAACTAAACTTTTGCTGCCCTTTGCCTGAAAAAAAGTGTTCTCCATTGTGGAACTCGAAGACATACGCTCGATCACAGTCAGTAACAGAGTGAATATATTTCAAAGCTTGATATACATTAGATCCTGTTTTTGATCTAGATTCTAAACAATTCTCTTTTTTATATTCTAGTTTATTTCTAAACCATATACTAACTAGCGTTCCGACTACAGACACTACCGACGCAACTATTAAAGCAAAAGGGTCATTCATATGAATATGTACACATTATTTTTTTGAAGAAAACCGAAAAGTTATAGAGCAACATATAAAAACTGCAGCGATAATTATAATTAACACTAAGCCAGGATCATAGGAATTGACTTGGCTTGCGGACTGATAAAATTCCAACCTATCAATTGTTCCATTGGAATCAGAATCTATATTATCAAAAGTATTAATTATTCCGCTTGGTGGAACAGAATCCGATCGACTCTT
>CENT01025065.1_pt1 | contig 11703 bp, 14 predicted proteins | sample 530141 | NCBI WGS metagenome assembly CENT01 (sample SAMEA2591074, study PRJEB7988) | marine metagenome | isolation source: saline water (ENVO:00002010), including | reverse complement strand
GCCGACCGACAGCAGGTTGGGTGCGATGCCTCAACCAACCAGGAAACAGAAAGAAGTCACTTGTCAGGGAAGGCATCGACTGAGATAGTATAGCATCATCCACGGATCTGGCAAGGGGGGTAAAGCGACGAATGTGATCTAGGGGGTCACAGAATTCAATGTCACCACCCTCACCCTTCTTCAAATAGAAGACCGATGCAACATGTGCTTGACGGATGCCAGCACTATGAGAATGCTCTTGTGTGTAGTCACCATCTGTATGATAGTTTGCCCATGATGCAACTGGTCGGATGTCTGCTGGGACATATCCTAGGTCATTGTCCCAATATTCAATCACATAAGGCATCATCTGACTTATGATCCAGTCAAACTCTTTATAGGTGTGTAGATCTAATGTCTTCTGACCAGTACTTACGCCTGTCTCACCTGACCAAGCACCTTTATCACAAGATTTCCATATGTCTTGTAAGATGTCCCACGTCAGGTGAATTTCATTTGGAGTGCCAGAGATAAAACCTTTCTTAATTGGGATATCAAACATTAGTTACGCATGTTAGTTTCGATACGACTCTTAATTGAATTCATATCAGCATGATTGTCATTCTCATCTGAGTGGAAGACCTGATCGTAACCATTCTTCTCGATGAGTTTGTCACGGATGTCCATCTGACGTTTCTCTTTGGCGATACGTCTTAGGAATGCATAGTATACAATCTGTGTAAAGTATGCAAATGGATTCTTACTCTTAGCGGGATCGAAGTTATCGATATATTGGACACAATTTTCTACACCATCAGAGACCATATCCTCCTTATACATGTAGTTAATAAAATTAGGTCTATATGACAGGTGGACAGCAATCTTCAAGAAACAGTCGCCTAGGTAATGAGTGATCCTAGGTTTCTCTTTGTCTTGTAACTTAGCAATCTCAACTGTATCTCGATACTTTACGATCTCCACAAGAAATTTCTTATTGTCAACGTAGTGTTGTTTTTTCTTAGGAGGCATTAAAGTCATATTTAATTTTGCTCACAAATGCATTATAAAGGTTTATGTTTCATAAGTCAAGCTTGACAACTCTAAGAATAATCATTATACTCAACCATGTAAGGGTTGGAAACAATACTACTTAGAGTTCTTCCATTGATCTTCTAGTTTCTTTCTCATCTCTGAGACTTTACCGACTAGACCCATATTTTCATTCATGGGTACACCAGGATCTAGATCATCCATTAGTTTACCGTCCTTTCTCCACCACATTTTATACATCATGATTGCTTCAGTGGACATCGGGGCGATGGTTACAATATCTGGTTCTTGAATAATGTAAAATTCTTCATCTGACCACAGCATCCACTTAGTGAATCCTGCTGCCAGTCCCATTTCACCATCAGGTTTCTCTATAGGGGTGAGTGTAGGAGACAGAGGGTCAGATACATATACTATTGTGCAGTTGTCTTCATTCGTGGCGATCATTGTACCTATTACTTCCTCGCCAGTTACTAACTTGACGACTCCGAAAAATTCATTGTCGTGACGGATGTAGTTAATCATTGTCGTAGGTTTACCTTAGTGATTTCATAATCAAATTTCTCTTCCTCATATATTTTCAATCTTTCAATGAGGTGACGGAGAGTATAGTTGTGTCTATTACCTCGGGAGCAATCATCAGCAATGTCATACAACACTGCTTGTGCTTTGTTATCTCCCTTACGCAAGACACGTCCAATAGACTGGAGGTTTCTTACTCGTGATTTGGATGGACTCGCGAAGATTACATTATGTAGGTTGCGAATGTTAATGCCTGTAGAGAATGTACCGTAGGATGCAAGGATGATTGCATCTTTTTCCAACTCACATATCTTGCGAGCCTCTTCTCTTTCAACAGCATCTACACCACCATGAATAAAGAAGATCTTTCGATCTTTACTCACCTTAGTATTTAGCATCTCCCATAGAGGGTCACCGTGCTTCTCGATGTAGTTGAATAGGATGAGTGTATTACCACCTATGTCTTCTGCTAGGTTACAAATTAGGTTATTTCTCTTGGGATGTGATACTATATAATCCATCTCTTGCTGATAGGTATCGAATGGGACATGACCATGCTGCAACAAAAGACATTTCACTTTCAATGGAGTCAACTGTCCTTTCTTCATTAGATCGACAGTGGTTGTTACCTTATCACAGCGTCCAAATAGACCCTCCAACACCAACTGATGACTATACATACCGTCTAATGTACCAGTCAACCCGATACGATAGCGAGCATCGTGACATTTATTCAGAATACCTGATAGACTCTTCGCCTTATACAGGTGTGCCTCGTCACCAATGATTACATCAAACCTTTCAAAGAATTTCTTAGACTCTTTGTATATGCTTTGCCATGTTGAGATAACTACAGGTGCTTCTACATACCTCTCCTTTCCACCCATGATCTGATGGACATAGTGATCCGCTTTCCACCCGTAGTCTTTGAAGTCTTCCGTTAACTGGGAGACTAGAGAGACTGTAGGTACAATGATTAAGATCTCACGCTTCGCCTTAAGATGCCAGCGGACTAGACCATAGATGATCAGCGATTTTCCAGATCCTGTAGGCGAGAGTAGTAACTTGCGACGCTGCTTAATTGCCGTGAAAAGTGCTTTGAGTTGGTAGTCGCGAATCTTAAATGGCAGTCCCAAAGATCTAACAAAAGACGCCACTGATTCTGGTGATACATACTCCTCTTCCTCGTTTGGTATACCAAAGAATTTACTATCTTTGATAGCGTATTCATATCCCTTCTGGTCGAGATACTCTAAAAGGTAATCGTATAGACCGACATAGATCTCACCTGTGCCAGGTGAATACAATCGGATCTTACCATCCCATACTCTCTTCTTATACTGTGGCATGAATTTAGCACCAGGCACTTCAAACTGGAAGTGCTCGCTTAATTCTTTATGGATGTGTTGCTCGCCTTCGACTTTGAGAAAAACTTCGTTTTTCTTCTCGATAGTAATCATCTGATTCCATAATACTTCACAATTTCGATAGTATTCTTGATTGCAAATCCACGGCTGTCGATCTGTTTAAGTATCCTATCAATAGAATTTATACAAGTTTCAAGATAGTCTATTTTTTGCTGTGCTTTAGTGAGATCTGGGTCACTATCAATGTACACATGAAGGTCACCCTTTAACACCTTGAGTGCAAAGGGTTTTTCTTTATAGACTGTGGCGGGTGCTTTACCAGAATAGTATTCAAACTTCTCGCGCAGTAATACCTTGCGCTTTACCTCTGCTTCTGATAGCATCAGTTTGAATTGATTAATAAATTGCAAATACTTTGCATGGAGTCTGGGTGTTTCCATACTGTCGTTTGCCAACAGCTCAGGTAACTCCCTGTGATCAAAGAATCTTTCAGAATCCTTTGCCCACATCTCCTCAATTTTTTCTAGATTCATTAAGTAAGTCGCTTATCACGGGTGTAGTTGACAGTATCTTGTATCTCCATACGCATATAGTTGAAGGTAACTTGCGCCATGGCATACTCTGTGCCATCTATTGTAGCATTAAATTCTAGTGCATTCAACCCAGTAGGAATCAGACCCTCAAACTGGACGTTGAAATTCATTTTGAAGTTGCTGTTGAGCACAGTCAGTGTTGCATCAGCATATAGATCATCATTACCAAAGAGTGCGACCATCTTATTCCTAAAGTCAAGTCTCTCTTTAGTATCGTTTGGTGTGCCGAGAGCACGGATCCAGTTATGCATGATCATGTAGTTAGTTAGATCCTCATCTACTAGGAATGATAAACTAAAAGGATCGTACGTGATAAAACCTTCCAGAGGTAACGCTCTGAAAGGTGTAGGTTGCTGCTGAATACCCAACGTCATTGATGGGATATTTGCAGACTGTGCAAAATATGCAACTTTAGGATACTTGGCAAGGGTAAACCTAAATCCAATAGGCGACAGGAAATTCCTGTTTTCAATTTGCTTATTCCAAGTTGCCATGTCTAATAGGATATCTTGTCCTAGTATTTATAGCAAAGTATGTATATCCAACCAAGGAAATACAGGTTTTATTACTCCGATAAGTCGAAGTAAACCCTCAGCAAAAAGTGAAAGAACAATCCAACCAACAATGACTGAAATAATTGAAGCATTACGATTGTGTTTTCGTATGGCATCATCAATCATCTCCTTGCATTTTTCTTCTGTAATGTAGTTTGGTTTATTCTCCACTGTCTTCGTTGGATCTGTGCCAGAAATCTTCCCAGTCTTTAGCATCACCTTCGGTGATATTCTTAGACTTTTCTTCCCCCTCTTTCTCATCAAGGAAGTCGTCGATGAAGTCTAGATCTTTCATTCTCTATACTCTTGTAAGTGATCAAGTACACAGTTTAACGCATGGTGAGCACCATCGTGCCACTCGTCATGCTCTTCCTCATGCTCATTATATAGCGCGGTCTTCAACTTGTATACTTTAGCAAGGATGTCAACTTTTCGCATTCTAGCCCTTGGCATTTTACTTTCACATTATACCTGTATTTAACAAAAAAGCACCCACTAGGGGTGCTTATAAAGGGTTTACTGTTAGGGCATTCTCACATAAGGAGCTCCTTACAGATCCTTTTGCATGATGTTTGGTTTTGTATATCGCACTCAATTAAGCATTCATAATAATCATTCAAGCTTTCCTCCTCTACAGTTTCCTGAAAGTGTCTCCACTCGTTGAGTTGGTTTCTTGATGTTAGACTGTGCATTTGCATACCTCAAATCTGCTACTACTACTTAGGTTTGTTTTGGTATCGTAATATACTTTTCTAACATCTTAACGTAAGTATACACAGACAAAAAAAGAGACCCCGTAGGGTCTCTGTGAAGATTGTGATCTCGGATCACATAAGGTTAGTAACCTTAACTCTTCTGTAGTAACGGTTAGCGTTAGCGGTGAGAGCACCTTGACCTTGTGTAAGACCTTCAGCGAATGGGTTAGCGACCATTCCGTAACGAGTCTTAAATCCAATTTTTGGTTGGAAGGTATCAGGACCCACAGCGCGGACCATCTGGAGGGGCACATAAGGGCAGTAGAAGAGACCTGCGTCATAAGCACTGCTACCTTTGTAACCAGCCACATAGAAGTGAGCATCGGAAACGTTGGCAGAGTAAGGATCGACGTAGACCTTAATACGACCGTTAAGTGTACCAGCAAGGGTGCTGCTGTTGTCGTCGGGCAGCAAGTTGCTGTTACCAGACAGAGCAGGGGTGTAATCAAGCACACCAGCCATAGACAGGGCGGAAGCAACGTCTGCAGAGCAGATCAAGATGTTGCCCTTCCCTCTACGAGTCTCGTGCCCGATAGCATTCATGTCTCTCTCAATTTGGAAGAGAAGACCTTTGAATTTCTCAACTGACCATCTGCCGTTGGAGTCAACGTCAAGGTCAAACACACCTGCAGTTGCAGTGTTGTTTTGAGCGCCAGGACGAGCAATCTTGTAAACAGTTCTGACAACCTCACGGTTGATTTCAGCCAGCACTTCAGTGCTGAGGATGTTTGCAAGCTCGCTTTCGGCATCCAAACCATGGACTGCCTTAAGGTCCTGAGCAAGCTCAAGACTGTATTCTGCTTTCAGAGCTCTTGACTTCGCAGTAACGGTGACCTTCTCGATCGAGAAGCCCATTTCGTTGAAGTGGTTAGATGATCCATCGCCCAGTGCTTCAGACTGAGCAGTAGTCATACCTTGACCACCGATAGTGTACTGACTAGCACCATCAGCAAGCAGACCAGGATTAGATCCAGTCTGAGTGTTAGATGCAAGACCGTTTGCACTATTCTCGGAAGAATGCTCGGAGTTAACTTCGTTGAAGAAAGTCTCAACGCCGCTGTTATTGATGTCTCTGTTGGTGCCCGTTGTGGAGCGCATTGCAAAGATCAGTCCAGTAGGACCAGTCATTGGTTGCACGCCGCAGATGTCATAAGCAATAAGCTTAGGCATGGAGCGTCTGATGAGGCTGATCAGCACAGGGTCGAAACCTGCAACAGGACCAGTGGCAGTGCTGCCACCTGAGAAGCCAGTGCCGCCCAGTGAGTTAGTAGGAGCTGCTTCTGTTACCAGACCGCGCTCTTCCTTAAGGAATTTTTCTTGGTTCTCCAAGAGGACAGAGGTAACCGCCTTTCTGTAGGTATCCTTAATAGGATCGAGCTCATTGTGCTCAAGAATGGGGTTCCACTTTTCCTGGAGTGATTCTGCGTTAAACATTTTAGACTCTTAGGTTAAATGAAAGGGTAAATTATTTGTTCCAGCGAGAAATCGCTTGGGCATATGATGCCATAGCGTCTCCAACAGGACCGTTCTCAACTTCAACATCCTCAGTGACAGTTGTCGCTTCAGGTTTGGTGGAGAAATACGACTCACGGAGGGTAGAGACCTTCGCACGGAAAGACTCTTCATTTTCAAACTCAACAGCTTCCGCTAGGGCAACGATCTTCTCGCGTTGAGCGAGTGATAATCCCTCAGCGATCTCTGTCACAATCCCATTCTTGATATAGGTGCCGACGCTCTTATTAAGCTCGACATTTTCTTCAATTGACTCGTTGAGTTTTGTTTCCATGTTATCAAGTTGTGCCTGAATCTCTTCGACGACATCAACTTTCTCTTCGGGGAGATCAATATAGTTCTCCACGAAAACTTGTTTGAGACCTGCAAGCATGGACTCAGCCATTTCGGTTTTGATACCGTGCTCAATGGCGAGCTCATTCTTTGTCATCCATTGACCAACCGCATAAGTCAAATACTCATCGACTTTTTCTGCGAGGTCGGACTTAACAGACTCAATTTCTTCTTCAAGGACTTTAGCGTAGTCCTCGTGCATACGCTCCAACTCTTCGTTGATGCGAGATACAACTGCTGCTTCAAAGATAGTTTTTGCTTTTTCTTTGAATTCTTCAGTCAACTCCTCACCTTCGGTAAGAGCTGCAACATCAGCAGACAGATCGACTTCGATCACAGTCTCCTGAGGCTCTTCAGCAATCACATCGCCCTCGGGCTCATGACCTGCCTTCACATCACCCTTAGCAGCAAATTCTGCTTTTGAGCCAGAGGCATCAGAGGGTTTGGTTGTGGGGGCGGGAGCATTTCCACCAGCAATGGTTTTATACTTATTGCTGTCATCTGTGGGTTTGCTGTTCTGTGGGGTTGGACCACCGAGATCTTGTACTCCAGCGAGACTACTACCGTCAGCGCCCAGTTTGGGCTGTGGTTCGGCAGGTTTTGCGCCAGCGGTTACACTCGATTCATCCAGAGTTGTTTCAATCTCTTGTGACATTTTGTCTCCTGGTTTACAAACGTGCGATATTTGCTATAGTTATTTATAGATTAAAGATTTTTGATGAAGGAGTGAAACGCGGAAAGTTTCAACTCATCCAACTGAGAACGGTGGGCGTTATCAATTCTCTGTTTAATCTTCTCGATTCTTTGCTCTTGGATTGCGCCTCCAGCATAGACCCACTCTTTTCCTTCCATGATGCCATTGACAAAAGCGTCAGGGGCAGAAGGATCTGCTACGATATCCGCAGCAGTGGCAAGCATAAAGTCATCAGCGACAACTTTGATACCACCTTCCTCTTTGATAGATCCAAGACCTCTCGAAGATACACCTAGTTTTACACCTTCGTCGAGAAGATTTCTCGCGATGTTACCCATGGGGGTATCGAGAAGTCTTGCCTTACCTACGAAGTTGTTACCCTCTCTTTGCAGAGAAGTAATTAGATGAGACACGCGGTCAAGATTAATAGTAGGACCATCAGGATGACCCAACTCACCTAGTGCGCGACCTTTAGTGATGTATTGCTCGTTGTATTTAGCGACTTCACGTTGTAAAGTCTCAGCGCGATACATGCGACCATTTCTATTTTTGATCTCACCCTGCAAGAAAACACCTTCAATAAAGTGGCGCTTTTTGCCATCCTTACCTTCAGTGATCGTTACCTTAGCGGATTCAATCTCCTCTCTGATCAGTCTCATCTGTCGTTTCCTCTGGTGGGGTATCAGTTACCTCAGTCTCTGCAGATGCTTCGACTTCAGGTGTTTCGTCGGGTTCCTTAAACATTGAGGATCCGACTTCTTGCTTCTTGGCGTCAATTTGATCAACCGCTACTACTTTCATAGCAGAATCCACATAGTCTGACAGATCTTTTTGACCTGCAAACAATGCGTTGACGATTTCGAGCGCGGATTGTGTTGGCATAATTATAGAATTCAGTAATACTATTTAGAAATCTCCTTTTTTACGATCCGCAGGATCGATTCCCTGCTGCGCGTATTGATCCATAGCTTGTTGCTGAGGGTCAACTGGCTCAGGTTCGGGAGGTTGCAATGACATTGCCATTTGCTCGACTTCCATTTGCTGCATTTGCATAGGATCAATGACCTTACCGTCTTTGATCTCTTGCGCCATATCCTTATCGATGTCCTTAAATAGGGCATCGGGTTGCTTAAGGATCTGACGACGCATGTATTCCAGTGAGAAGTATTTACCCACATATGGATCCATCTGCTCAAGAAGTGCCATACGAGCATTCATGATCTCTTGCTCTTTCAACTCAGCGAAGTAGTTGTCAGCAACAAAATCATATTGGATATGCTCTTTCACATCTTCCCACTCTTCAGGTGTGAAGACACCTTTCAGAATAAGTTGAGTCTTGAGCAGATCATTAAACAGATCGCCAAACTTCTTGCGGAGTCTAACAACGAATTTTTGAAACTTAACTTCGTCGCGAGTGATCTCTGCGGATCTACCAACGTTGAAAGAAGAATCAGATTCCAGACGTGACTCAGGTACATTCAGTGACCTGTAGAGTTTCTTCTGGAAATACTTTACGTCCTCAAGCTCTCCAAGATTTTGTCCACCTGGAAGCGTAGTGATCTCAGTGCCTCTTCCACCTTCACGTCTTGGGAGCCAGAAGTCTTCGAGCATCGACATGAATTTTTTGTCGTCTCGGATTTCGCCTGTGTCTGCATTGTATACAAGTTTGTTTCTATAGCGAGACATCACCTCACGGAGGTATTGCTCAGCCTTTTGTTTGGGTAGATTACCAACGTCAATATAGAAAATCCTACGCTCAGGAGCGCGAGACAATCTATAGATAACCAAGGAATCCTCAATCATTCTCAGCTGATTGAGTGCTTTAATTGCTTTATGGAGGTGTGACAACACACAGTTGCGTTGCATATCAAGTTGACCTGAGTGTGCAAAAGCAACTGCATCAGGGGCAATCTTGATTCCATTGTTTTCGTAACCGCGTAGACCCTTAGGAGCGTAGATATAATACTCAACTGCCTTAGGAATCAGCACGTTAACCTGTGGATCTGCGGGTGAAATGCGATCCTTGGGTTTATCATACTCGATAACTTTTTTGATTTTGCGAGGATCAATATACCTCAACTCTGTAATCCCTTCCTTAGGATTATCAGGGTTAATCATCTTATGGTAGAAGAGGCGACCATCGATATACCATCTACGAAAGATGTCATATGCCTTTCTATCAAAATCGAGGAGTGACAATACGTTGTCAAACTCCTCGCGGATGCGTGTCTTAATAGCGTCAGACACTTTAAGATTAGAAAGCTCAATATCAACAGGGTGATCGTCAAGATCTCCAGCGATTGCCTCATTTACGATGTCATTAATCGCTGCATCCGCTTCAGGATGCAAAGACATCGCACGATACCGACCAATAAGATCGACATCGCTCGACTTGTTTGCCGAGTCTCCCAGATCTACATACTGACCGAAGTGTCCGCCAGCAGCAATGGGTTGCGCGGCATCGTCATTGTCCTTATGCACGAAAGAAGGACCCTTCGCAGAGCCCTTACTTTTCTTTCGATCTAGGGAATAACCAAATAGTTGTGACATTCAACTGTCCCTATACATTATCAATTATTTATACGCGACGAAATCACGCATCAACAGCGTTGCCAGCGTTGTTATCGTTGGCGTATGTCCAGTACTGAACTTGGAATTCAACAGTATACTCTTCAGGAGTATCGTTGCTATCCCATGCAAGATCAATTGCACTAACGTTTGAAGGCCAGATACCGACAAACTGATACGATCTTACAACACCACCCTGTCTATCATACTGACGCACAAGTGCGCTAGACTGATACTCAGAGATATTCCTAGGTGTCTGTAGGTTTTGCTGAAGGTTTTGGATCTTGGTAGACCACTCTTCAAACTTAGAGCGCAGTGCAAATCCTTTGTCGTTAAGGACAGTAATTGTCCAAGGCTCAAAGGTTCTGTCGCCAGCGATCTTGAGTGTCCTGCCTCTATAAGGTACCTCGATCACACCCACTGTAGAAGCGGGAATGTTTGCTGCCTTCACAAGGAAGGTTGCAAGAGATCCAGATGATGCAGAAGATCCTGCTTGGGAAGCACCAGCAGTTTCCTGCTGACGCTTTTCTTGAGATCCAGGTGTGGCACCCGATGCAGGGGTGCCTTCATCTACGATGCCTGGGAAACCGATTTCAACTTGAAATAGGTTGGGGCGGGCTAGGTCCCCGATTCTGTTTCTGAAGTCAAGGATTGGTGCATTGACCATCTTGCCTTCTGTCTGCCCTGGGTATTTGTCAGCCATTTTGGTGATGTACTCCGATGTTTATGTAATGGGGGTTAGATGGTTAGATGATCAGGAGACGAGCTCGGTGAAGCTTGCGCCAGTCCTTGTTGCCGTGAAGGTTAAGGTGATGAAGTTGATGGATCTTGTGGGTTTCACAAAGATCTCAGCGTAGAATTCACCACGATCGATTGCTTCCGCAGGGTTGTTGGTGCCATCACAGACAACCAGGAAGTCAACGATACCACGACGTGATTGGACAGATCTCAGGTAGGGCTCAACGATGTTCTTGAATTGTTGGCGAGTAAACTCATCATTCAATTCAAAGAGTTGAGTCTTAGCAGCGTCTTGGACTGCTTCTTCGATAACGAGGAAGAGACGGCGGACGTTGATTCTGTCGAATGCAGATTGATAACCCAGTGCAGTCTTGTCTCCGAAGAGGACCATGCCCTGACCAGGGAATGCTACGATGGGGTTAACTCTTGCTGCATAAAGCAGATCTCTATGATCCTTCAGAGGAGAATAAGCAAGTTTGATGCTGTTTCTCAAGTTACCACGGTTGAAACCAGCAGGTGAGAACCAAGGCTCTTGGTTAAGAGTCGTGCTCAATACCAGACCAGCCATGTCACCGTTACAAGGAATGTAGCGATAGACATCATTATACTTGTCGTAGATATACTTGTAGTTGTTATCGAAGACAGTATAAGAAGAGGATCCGAGTTGATCGAAGTACTCAATCGTGCGGGTCACGATTTGAGGTGTAGAAGTTTGTCCTACAATGTCACCTCTATAAGGTGAGATGAAAGCGATGCAATCCTTACGGGCATCTGCAATACCAATGATGTGTTGTGCTTTGGCGATAGTATCATTCAAACTATTCATGCCAGGACCCATCAGGATGTAGTCCAGTTGCACAGTCTCAGCATCATTGAAGAGCGTGTATGCACCCAAGATGTTAGGACGTGAGATGGTATAACCATCAACGCCACCTTGGAGAGCAAAGCGCAACGTTGCGCGACCCTTCGTGCCAACCAGAGGCACTGCAAGAGGATTGAGACCAGTTGGGTCATCAAGGTTGTTGAGGGAGTTGTCAG
>CENT01097757.1_pt1 | contig 11705 bp, 8 predicted proteins | sample 530141 | NCBI WGS metagenome assembly CENT01 (sample SAMEA2591074, study PRJEB7988) | marine metagenome | isolation source: saline water (ENVO:00002010), including | reverse complement strand
CTATGCAGCTATGATCTCACATCGGGGACTTATTCGCATCTTCCTTAACTATAACTACGTTATTACCCCTGCTATAGCCGTAATGCCAAGTATCCAGTATGTCATTCATCCTAACGGAAACAGTGACAATGACAATGCAACGATCATAGGCTTACAACTGAGTTTAAATTTTTAAAGCTTATTCGGTTTAGTGCCCCTGCGGTCATATGGTGAATTGTGCTTTAACGCCAGCAAAAAGGATCGACAAGACTGAGTAATTCAATTAACTTTCAGGGTTAATTTGACATCGACTGGCGCCAATAAAGAGTATGCATTGTTAGCCATTCAGGAGTAACGGTAGCCAAAGAGCCTGACAATCCGATGTCGTATGGTACAAGGTAATAACAAAGTGAGAAAATGACAGCATCAACCTGCAATATAGACTTTGTCATCTTTGATTGTGATGGCGTATTGATAGATAGCGAGATTCTGAGTATGCAAGTTTGGGCTCAATTGCTATCTGAGTATACTATTCACATTGATCAGGCGTATTTTTTTAAACACTTTTTAGGACGTAGCTTCGAGCACGTTCAATCTGTCATTCAGGATGAGTTTAATTTCATCGTAAGCCCAGAGTTGGCAGAACGGTTTGCAGAAGAGTTAAAGCAGATATTTGAGCATCGGTTAACACCTACTGCTGGCATTAAAGACGTAATTAAGTCACTCTCGGTACCCTATTGCCTGGCAACAAGCAGTAGTCGGGCCCGCACCCATATTGCTCTGGGAGCTACTGGTCTGGATGCCTATTTTACTGAAAAGCAAATATTTACTGCATCTGAAGTAAGGCAGGGTAAACCAGCTCCGGATTTATTTTTGCATGCAGCACGTCAGAGGCAATTCACCCCCTCACGTTGCCTGGTTATTGAGGACTCTGCCCCGGGTATTCAGGCGGCTAACTCTGCGGGTATGCATTGGCTGCATTACACTGGCGCAAGCCATATGAGGCATTTGACTGGCAATGTGCCCAATGCATTGGCACACTGGCGTGACTTTAAAACCTGTTTTCCGCAGCTGATAAATTCGTAAGGCGAATAAATGGCTTCTACTCCTACCCATGAAAATCAAAAATTAGAAGATGCAGCCCGGGCTGGATGGCTCTACTATGTGGCCGGTAAAACTCAGGACGAAATTGCCAAACAGCTCAACACCTCGCGACAGTCCGCGCAGCGTCTGGTTGCACTGGCAGTCTCTCAGGGCTTAATTAAGGTGCGTCTTGACCATCCCATTCGTCATTGCATGGAACTTGCTGATGCGCTGCAGCGTCAATACGGATTAGCCCAGTGTGAGGTGGTGCCCAGTATAGCTGGCGATCCCAACTCCGCCATCGGCCTTGCGCAGGCCGGAGCGGCCGAGATTGAGCGGCAATTATCTCATCGCCAGTCTAAGATCATCGCGTTTGGCACCGGACGGGTGTTACGTGCCTGTGCAGATGAACTTCCCGCACTACAATGTCCTCAACATCGCATCGTATCACTAGTTGGAAATATTGCTCAGGACGGTTCTGCCAGCCGTTATGATGTTGCCATCCACGTTGCTGAACGGATTGGTGCTCGCCATTTTCCTATGCCGGTACCGGTTATTGCTGGTAGCGAAGCAGATAAAGCACAGTGGCAGCAACTAGCCCATGTTAAACATGTCAATGAGCTGGCAGAGCAGGCCGATGTTGCTTTTGTTGGAATAGGGAATCTGGGAACCAAGTCGCCGTTGCACATCGATGGATTTATAGCCCAGCATGAACTGGCCGCGCTGGAAGCAATGGGAGCTACAGGCGAAGTCATTAGCTGGATATACGACGCCGCTGGCACGCTGGTTGAATCTGATATCAATCGGCGGGTAACCAGTGCGCCGCTGGTTCCGGGCAACGGTAAAAATGTCATTGGTATTGCCGCTGGTGAAGATAAGGTAGAGTCTATCGCTGGTGCACTTAAATCAGCAATGATCAATGGCTTGATTACCAATGAGTATACGGCATCACGTTTGCTTGCCGCGAAATAAACGTTGCTATTTCAGGCTGCGGTAACACCTTCTTACTAGCGCTGATGCCAGCGCTGGCGAATCTCTTTTAATAAGCGTAGTGTGACTTCAGAATAAAGGCTACTGCCGTGCCATGGCTGGCGGAATAACTTCAAGCGTGTACTGTTGAGAGGCAATTGCCTGCTTGGTTAACTTGCCGACTTCACCGAGTTTCATCTGTGCCGGACCGGTCGGGTCGAGCAAAATAAACGGCATGCCGTCAATCATCATCGTGGTGTCTTTTGTGAGTGGTGTCATGGCAATGGCCAGTAAAGCATGGTTGCGTAACAGCACGAGTCGCATAGATTTATTCGGCAGAAAAGCCCGGATTAAAGATGCAGTAAGTACTGACTTACTATCGCAGTCGCCAAGATTCTGATTTAGCACTGCCAACGGCGGTGAAAAGCCAGAGCCGTTACTGGAAACGCGGTTAGTCAGTTCATCATAGGGGATGGTCTGTGCCCAGCTAAGTAGCAGATTAAGGTACGAGCGGGCATTGGATTGCTCATCAACGATATCATACAGCGACTGGGCTAACGGGATCAGCGGCAGCGTGCTCTCTTCAATGTAGCGTATGTGGTTGGGTTTAATGGCTTCCTGCAGTAGCGGCGTTTTGTAATGCTGAAAATAACGCTCCGCCAGGTAGTTATCTAATGCGGTCTCCTGAGTTTCCTTCAATGCACTGGTCAGCTCATCGAGGCGCTTTTCATCTTTACCGCTTAAGCTGAATTCCAGTGAATCATGCCGGTTAATCAGTTTAAAACGGGCTACCCGGGGATCAATATCCCGCGCCGCTTTGAGTAATTCTATCTCTACCGCTCTGAGTGCCAGTTGAGGGTTGTAGTTCACCTGCTGAACAGGTAACTGCTGGCTGTTTTCATCGGGTAGTAAAAAGGAAATTTTACGGGGTTTGTTATCGTGGTCGAGCCAGGTAAAGGTGTACTGGGTTCCCTCTGCCGTGGTTGTGCGGCGATAAGCGGTTTGCTCAGCCTGGGCAAGATTGAGTAAACCGCACAGCAGGTAACAACAACTTAAAAAGCTAAAACATTTCATGTCGCGCAACTTAACAGAGTCATCTTCTAAGTGTAGCGCAATTTTTCAGCTAACGGACAGCCTAAGCAGACTGGCCCGCTTCAAACCAGTTAAGTTGTTTATGCAGGCTCACCACGCCGCCCACGATAATAAGCGCTGGTGGTTTTATTTCACCTAACTGTGGGTGGTCGGGCATATCGGCTAATGTACCGGTGATCACTTTTTGCTGGTGGGTGGTTGCCGATTGCACCAGAGCGATGGGCGTAGATGGCGGCAAACCATGTTTTATGAGTTGTTCACAAATAATCGGTAAGCCGGTGAGCCCCATATAAAACACCGCGGTCTGATTTGGCTGCGCCAGCGAAGGCCAGTTTAAATCGATGGTGTTGTTCTTTAAGTGGCCGGTGGCAAATACCACAGACTGCGCGTGATCGCGGTGCGTGAGCGGAATGCCTGCGTAACTACCTGCGCCGGCAGCAGCGGTAATCCCAGGCACCACCTGAAAAGAAATGCCCTCTTCTATAAGGCGTTGGATTTCTTCGCCACCACGACCAAAGATAAAGGGGTCGCCGCCCTTAAGCCGCACAACCCGGTTACCTTCCTTAGCGTATTTCACCAATAGCTGATTGATATCGTCCTGCGGAACCGTATGGATGCTTTTGGCTTTGCCAACGTACACTTTTTCGGCATCGCGGCGCACCAGTTCAAGGATTTGCGGCGATACCAGACGGTCGTAAACCACCACATCGGCCTTCTGCATCAGGCGTAGTGCACGAAAGGTCAGTAGGTCCGGATCGCCAGGCCCGGCCCCAACTAAATAGACCTGACCTTCGGTTTGTTTATTGGCGGCAGCGGCAGCGAGTGCCGACTCAAACTTTTGCTCAGCTCGTTCATTATTGCCCTGGGTGACTTCTTCGGCGATGTCGCCGTCGAGCACTGATTCCCAGAAATAACGGCGGGCGGTCACCGAAGAAAGCGTTGATTTAACCTTATTTCGGAACCTTTCAGAAAAAGCCCCCAGCTTGCTTATGTTAGCTGGAATTAACGATTCCAGTTTCTGCCGCATATAGCGCAATAAAACCGGCGCATGACCACCACTGCTCATGGCAATGACAATGGGAGAGCGATCAATAATCGAGGGCGTAATAAACCCGCACAATGGCGTGTTATCCACCACGTTTACCAGCAAGCCGCGAGCTGTGGCTTCGGCATGAATTTCTGCGTTTAGCGCTTCGTCGCTGGTAGCTACAAACACTACTCTTACATGGTCGAGATCTGAATTTTCAAAGGGACGTTGATGAAGGGAAACCTGAGCAGAGCTGGCGAGGTGCCTGACCGTACCACAGATTTCAGGGGCGACTACCGTTACCTGAGCTTCGCTTTTCAGTAACAGTTCGAGCTTGCGGGCGGCCACTTCACCCGCCCCCACTATCAGGCAGGGCAGGTTCTGTGTATCTATAAATAACGGGAAGTAGCGCATATCAAACTCTCATTGTTTCCAATTGCAGCTAGTGTGCCCCGTTTTTGATATTGTTCAAACGAATAAAAAAGAATTTTTTAGACGTTAACGTTATTTGCCGCGAGGTTTGCCTTTGCCAGCGCCAGGGCCTTTCCCCTTGCCTTTTGCTGGTGGCTTATCTGACCATTCGCGTAGTGACAGGCGCTGACCGGCAACGCGTGTGCCCTGCAGAGTCTGACGGGTTTCCGCCGGCATACCTTCCGGTAGATCTACAGTACTAAAATTATCGTAAATTTCGATAGCGCCAATGTGTTTACTATCGATATTGGCTTCGTTGGCGATAGCACCTACGATGTTGCCGGGTTTAACGCCATGCACATGACCTACCTCGATGCGGAAGCGCTGCTTTCCTTCATCCGGACGACGACTGTCTCGCGGTGATTTACGACGCGCGTCACGGCCTCTGCCACCATCACGGTCGCGGCGGTTACCACCATCAAAGTCACGGTCACGACGGGGCTTGCTGTGCAGGTCCGGACGGTCAGATTCTTTTAGCAGTAACGGCTCGTCACCCTGGGCAATTTTTACCAGTGCGGCCAGTAATACTTCCGGGCTGGCTTCGATTTCTTCGCGCAGCATATCCACAATTGGCATCAGGTTTTCAATGCTGTCGTCTTTGGTGGCCTCTGAGATACTTTGTTTAAAGTTGCTCAGGCGCGTTTCGTTTAATTCCGTGATCGACGGAATCGGCATGGCTTCGATGGTCTGGCGGGTCGCCCGTTCGATCGATTGCAGCATGCGCTTTTCGCGGTGAGAGATAAACAGAATAGCATCACCGGTTCTTCCGGCACGGCCGGTACGACCGATACGATGTACATAGCTTTCTGTGTCGTATGGTACGTCGAAGTTAATTACGTGGCTAACACGTTCTACGTCAAGACCACGGGCTACTACGTCGGTGGCAACCAGAATATCAATCTTGCCTTGCTTCAGGCGATCAACAGTACGCTCCCGGGCGTTCTGCGGAATATCCCCATTCAACGGCTCCACATCATAACCCCGTGCGGCCAGTTTCTCGGATAATTCCAGCGTTGCGGTTTTGGTGCGCACAAAGATGATAACCCCGTCGAAGGGTTCCACTTCCATAATACGCGTCAGCGCTTCAAGTTTGTGGTGACCGGCAACCTGGCAGTAACGCTGGCGGATAGTGCTGGCGGTACTTACCTTGGAGGCGATTTTGACATGCTTGGGATCTTTTAAATAACGCTCGGTTATTTTTTTGATTGGCCCTGGCATTGTTGCTGAGAACAACGCCGTCTGACGTTCTGCCGGAGCATGGCTTAAAATGAGTTCTACGTCATCGATAAAACCCATGCGGAGCATTTCGTCGGCTTCGTCGAGAACCAAAAATTTCAGCTGGTCGAGTTTAAGCGTACCGCGTTTAATGTGATCGATAACCCGACCCGGGGTGCCTACAACAACCTGAACGCCGCGCTTTAACTGGCGGATCTGGTTATCGTATGACTGACCACCGTAAACCGGTAGTACGCGGATTTTTTTAGAAAAACTGGCATAAGCCTGGAACGCTTCGGCCACCTGGATTGCCAGTTCGCGGGTTGGTGCAAGTACCAGCAGTTGCGGGTAGTTGCCTTCGATGTCCAGGTTAGCCAGCATGGGCAGTGCGAAGGCTGCCGTTTTACCGGTACCGGTTTGCGCCTGACCCAACAGATCGTGTCCGTTCAGTAGTAACGGAATACTTTCCGCCTGAATTGGCGACGGTTTCTCGTAGCCAACTTTCTCCAGGGCTTGTAAGATAGGCTGCGGAAGATTAAGGTCTGTGAAGGTCAGTTCGACATTTGTGGTCATTAAATTACGGATCCTGAATAACTCGGATGGGGCATAGCAGAAAAGCCAGCTGATTATTAAAACACTATTATAGGCCAATAGTAGTGTGGATACCACGTCTGATTGGTATTAGTCGCTGCAACAATACGGAAAGTCTGAGAATCATTTGCAAGGTAAGCTTTATGAAGAGAAAGTCATTTAATCGTAACGCGGTGTTAGCTGCTGTAATGCTGGGAATTTCCAGCCTGTCACTGACCGGCTGCGGTCAGAAAACCAGTGAAGAACACATGCTCGCAGCACGTCAGTTTGTTGAGGCGAAGGATAACCAGTCGGCCATTATCGAATATAAAAGCGCCATTCAAAAAGACCCGGAGGATCCCAACGCACGGTTTGAACTTGGCCAGCTCTATCTGCAACAAAAAGACTTTGCAGCCGCGGAAAAAGAGCTTAACCGTGCCCTGGATCTTGGCTATGAGGTCAGCGAAGTGCTGCCACTCATCACCCGGGCCTATCAGGAAACCAATTCAGAAGTCGCCTTGTCAGAGATTAACCACAACGTGGATGGTCTGACGCCGGTTAAACGGGCCGAGGTAACGTACTACAAACTGGAAGCCCTGCTGCGACTGGAAAAAAACAAAGAAGCCCGGGTCCTGCTTGACGACATTGCACAAATAGACACATCGAGCGTGTATAAGGGGCTATCGTTGGCGCTCGGTAAAGTACTCGACGACGATTATGAAGGCGCATTACAAGCCATCAATACCCTGCATCAACAAGCACCGTTGAACAAAGACGTGTTAATGCAGCAAGCTCGGTTGAATATGTATTTACGCAACCTGGATGCCGCTGTTACCGCATACGATGCGTACCTGGACGTAGCGCCGGATGATACCGAAACCAAATTTATCCTCGCCGCTATTCTGATGGACGCCAAACGTTTTGAAGACGCAGCGCCATTAGTTGATGATCTGCTCGAAAAAAGTGCTAATAACCCTTTGCTTAATCAGTTTAAGGGTGTCATTGAAGCTCGCGAGGGCAATTTCAGCGTGGCCCTTAAGCACCTCGAAACGGCAATTCAGAATGGCCGCAATGATCCGTTGGCCCGTTTGTTAGCCGGCTTCAGTGCTTATCAGCTTGAAGACTATGCTGCCACCACACGCCATCTGTCGATGATTGCCTCCGACTTACCACCGTCTCATGCGGCACTGCGGATGCTGGCAAACAGCTTGCTGCAACAGGGCAAAAATGAAGAAGCGACCGATATCCTGGCCAGAGTCGATGGCGAAGCCGAAAATGATGCCATGCTGTTTTCCAAAGCCGGGTATCAGTTACTGCAAAGCGGTAACGTGGTCGACGCTAAGGCGATGATTGAAAAGTCGGTGCCTATTGCTACCTCGGCAGAAGACTTAACCCGTATCGGGGTATTACAGCTGTCGATTAACGATGCCGAAGGTCTGGTTAATCTGGAAGCTGCAGTAGAGCGTGCACCAGAACTCACTATGGGCCAGCAAACACTGGCCAATGCCTACATTGCTACCAGGCAGTTCGATAAAGCGCTGGAAGTGGCAGAAAACTGGCAGAAAGCCGAACCGCAAAATGCTCAGCCCTGGCTGGTGAAAGGGCAGGTTTACCTTGCTCAGCAAAACTACGAGGCCGCCGAGGCCGCCATTACCAAAGCTGAGGCATTAGACAGCAACAGCATAAAAGCTAAAATTCAGCGGGTCTCGCTGGCCATGGTGCAAAAACAGCCACAGCAGGCGCTGGATGCTATTAATCAGGCGCTCACTATCGACCCAACCGATCAGGCATCGCTGGCGCTACTTTACATTGTGCAAAAGCAAACCGACAAAGCCAACGAAGCGGTGAATACCATTCAGGAAGTGGTTGCCCGTCACCCGGACGACGATGTACCAAAAACCATTCTGGCCAGAGTCTATCTGGCCGAAAAACGGGTTGCCGATGGTATTGAGCTTATTGAGCAGGTCAAGCTTGACGACGATACGCCCGACTTATACTGGGATACCAGAGGCCGGTTATTGCTGGCGGGTTCGCGGATAAACGAAGCGAAAGCGCATTACGAGGCATGGCTGAATGAACAGCCAAATCATAAAACCGCTGTGCTGGGTATGGCTATGATCCTTGATTTGCAAAGCCGCTTCCAGAATGGTGTGGAGTTGACCGCGGGCTTTTTAGAAAAGCGCCCGGACCGGCAAATTGAAATAGTCAAAGCGCATTTTCATGCCATGTTGCGGCAAATTCCGCAAACCGAAGCCATCCTTAATCAACTGTCGGAGCAAGAAAAGCAGTTACCTTACGTTAAGGGGATCAGAGCACGGTTACAGCTTTACCGTGATAATCCAACCGCAGCCATTCCCAATGCACTGGCTGCGTATGAGGCCATTCCGAATACCCGCAACCTGCTGTTAGCCATGGCTGCCCACGAAATGGCTGATCAGCCAGACAAAGCTTTTGAGCTGGTTACAGTATTCAGAGAAAACAACCCGGACAACACCCAGGCGATGCTGCTGTACGCAGAGCGACTTATTCAACGGGATCGTAGCGAAGCCATCAATGTGTATCGTCAGCTTGCTAAAAAGCAACCGGAAAATGCCATCGCACTCAATAACCTGGCTTACCTCGAACATCAGGAAGGCATGCTCGAAGCTGCCGAAGAGCATGCCAGACAGGCGCTCAAGCTAGTACCCAAGGCTCCCGAGATTGCCGACACCCTTGCACAGGTACTCATTGATAAAGGTGAAACCGAAGACGCGAAAGCTATCTACGACAGTGTGATGTCTGAACCGGTACGCAGTGATGAAATCTACCTTAATTACATTGAACTGCTGCTGGAGATGGACTTAGCGCCGCTGGCTAAACGTCGTCTGGCCGATCGCATTTTTGAGGCGGCCGATTCTAAAGCCCGGGTGGCCGAGCTGGAACAGCAATATAACCTGTAAGCTATATTGTGGTGATACAAGTGCCGATTTGTATCACCACCTATCCACTGGTTGCAAAGCGTCAAAGGCAACTATCGCCGGGATCCGGCAGCATGCCCTGACCATACTCAACCTGCTCTGCTTTTTGTGCCATGATGACAAGTGACACGACAATAAAAAAAGAGAGCACTAATGACACTTATTAAATCACTACTCACGTTGACAGTGGCCATTTCACTGCTGGCATCGCCATGTGGCTATGCTGAAGATTACGGTCGCGCCATCGAGCCGGACAGCGCCATAGTAACCGAACATAAAACCACAATTAACGGCAACCGGGTAAATTACACTGCCACTACCGGAACCCAACCGGTATGGAACGACAAAGGTGATGCAGTCGCCGCTTTGCATTACACCTATTACAAGCGCAGCGATATTAAAGACGACAGCACCCGCCCGCTGGTTATTAGCTTTAATGGCGGGCCAGGCTCCGCCTCGGTGTGGATGCACATTGCCTATACCGGGCCGGTGATCCTGAACATTGATGACGAGGGCTACCCGCTGCAGCCCTACGGCGTGAAGAATAACGCTTATTCCATTCTGGATGTGGCCGACATTGTGTACGTTAATCCGATTAACACAGGCTACAGCCGCATGCTGAAAAACGAAGAGGGCGAGTTACCTTCAAAAGACGCTCAAAAAGAGATGTTCTTTGGCGTGAATGCCGACATTAAGTATCTGGCGGAATGGTTAAATACCTTTGTTACCCGCTATAACCGCTGGCGCTCACCCAAGTACCTGATTGGTGAAAGCTACGGAACCACCCGGGTTTCCGGCCTGGCGCTGGCATTACAAAACAGCCAGTGGATGTATCTGAACGGTGTGATACTGGTATCGCCAACAGATCTGGGCATTAAGCGCGACGGCCCGGTAGACGTGGCAAACCGGTTACCCTATTTTGCTGCTACCGCCTGGCACCACAACCTGTTGGCAGCTGAGTACCAGAATATGGCACTGGAAGAATTTCTGCCTCAGGTTGAAGCCTTCGCACTGAATAAGCTGCTGCCGGCAGTTGCCCGGGGCGGTTTTATCAGTGAAACCGAAAAACAGGCGATTGTAGCGCAGGTGGCAGCTTACTCTGGACTATCAGAGAAAGCCGTAGAGCAAAACAATCTGGATGTGAGCCCATGGTATTACTGGAAGGAACTGCTTCGTGAAGAAGGTAAAACTGTTGGCCGCCTCGATAGCCGCTATCTGGGAATTGATGGCAAAGACAGCGGCAGTCGCCCTGATTACAATGCCGAACTCACCTCATGGTTGCACTCGTTTACGCCGGCACTGAATTACTATTTACGCGAAGTACTGAATTATAAAACGGATGTGAAGTACAACATGTTTGGTCCGGTTCACCCCTGGGATCGCAGCAATGATAAAACCGGTGAAAACCTACGTCTGGCAATGGCGGCTAACCCTTATCTGCATGTGATGATCCAATCGGGTTATTATGATGGCGCGACTAATTTATAATTTATATATTTTTTGTAAAGCATAGAAATCCCGTCCTACCTATTATAAATTAATATTTTTGCATCCATAATTCTTGACAAGTAAAGAGTGCTCGTTACTATCTTTGTTTAAAATAAGTTACGGTATGTTATGTAATGAATCCGAGTGTTGAAATAAGTCGTATGCTCGATGGCAAGGTTGTCGCAGATGCTATCGATACAGATTGTGGAATTCCCTATTGTTTTTTTCTATCAACATACCTGCGAGAATGTTTTGACAGCTATAGCTCGATGGAAGCCGCTGCTCACGCAACGCTTTTTGGAATACAGCACTATGAAAAAAAGGGGGTTGATGTTTTAGAGCGAGTAAAAACAGGACTGTTTTTCACATCAGATGAGTACGATGATTTTATATACATCTGCAAATACAAAAAAGAAAAAGCCAAACAACTGACCGCCGAAAAAGTCGTGAGCTTTGAACAATTGTCCAGCAAGCAAATCGATAACCTGATCCATGAAACCTCACAGAGCGAAGACCGCGTTGCCGAAAATACGTATAAAGGTCGCCTCTCTTACTTTAAGCGCTACATCACATACTTGTACAAGCTTTGGCATCAAGCGGGGAATACGCCAAAAGATGTGGTGGCGCGTTTTGAAAATTTTGAAGAAACGATATCAACGGATATTCGCAGAACAAAAAGCACGAACAAGGTTGTCCGGGACCCCTTTGAGCAAGCTATTTCAACAGATGTGTATTTTAATATGTTGGAAATAATCCAACCATTCTGCGCAAAAAATCCATTTACACCGTCAGTCCGTTTACGAAATCAATTGGCTATGTTCTGCTAAATTGTTGCTATACTGTATATGGATACA
>CENT01009970.1_pt1 | contig 11705 bp, 7 predicted proteins | sample 530141 | NCBI WGS metagenome assembly CENT01 (sample SAMEA2591074, study PRJEB7988) | marine metagenome | isolation source: saline water (ENVO:00002010), including | reverse complement strand
CTCTGCAACGGATGGTTTGGCATGAAGAGCAACACCCGTTCCGGCTTTACTCAACATATCTAAGTCGTTGGCTCCATCACCAACCGCAATTACCTGCCTTGTAGGTTGGTTTAATTTCCTTGCGATATGTTTTAATTGTTCAACTTTAGCCTTCTTACCCAGTATTGGTTTTTGGACCTTTCCCGTGAGTTTATTTTTGCTTGTAAGCAAGACATTTGCATGGTTTTCATCAAAGCCTAAATAGGCGGAAACTTTGTCTGAAAACACAGTAAAACCTCCTGAAACAAGAGCAGTGTAGCAACCATTTTTTTTCATTGTTGCCAAGAGCGTTGATGCGCCAGGCATATAAGTTATTCGTTCCTTTAGAACCTTATCAATTATCTTCGTATGTAAACCATTCAGTAATGATACTCTTTCAATTAAGGCTTCCTCAAAGTTCAATTCACCATTCATTGCCTTTGCAGTAATAAACTTGACCTCTTCTCCAATTCCAATTTCGCTGGCCAGCTCATCTATGCACTCTTGCTCAATCATGGTACTGTCCATATCTGCAAGTAAAATAGATTTTTTACGCGAATTATCCTCCTGAATCACTAAATCAATTTTTAAGTTTTGAAATTTTGTCCACATTGACCACTGGTCTTTAGGCATCACTGGTATTAGAAATTCCGCAGCCTCTTCATTTGCGAGAAAAACGTATTTTGAAGCACCCCAGGCATTGCATAAATTTTCGACTAGATTTGGTTTTAAAAACCCAGAGCTCGGTGGGGCAATAAGTGTAACCATATACATATTTAATCTTTCAAATTACCAAATAAAAGGATTTTGGGTTACGACGGCTATAGCTGCATTTTTACAGTTGTTAAAGGTAGGCTTATCCACTATTGCGATACGTGGGCCACCTCTCCCCAACGAGAGGCGAATATCTGAAAGGGTAACAGTTATGGATATAAAAAAACCGGTTATGCGGCCGGAAAATGCGCATTTTTCTTCAGGCCCCTGTGCCAAAAACCCCGCCTTTGAGTTAAATAAACTTATCAAAGCTCCACTTGGAAGGTCGCACCGCGCTGGAATTGGAAAGACCAAATTAAAATTGGCAATAGACGAGACCAGGGAAATTCTAGAGATTCCAAATGATTACAAAATTGCTATAGTGCCCGCTTCAGATACCGGTGCTGTAGAAATGGCTATGTGGTCCATGCTAGGAGCCCGCGCTGTCACAATGGTTGCTTGGGAAAGTTTTGGATCAGGATGGGTCAGTGATGCAGTAAAACAGCTAAAAATAGATGCAAAAATTTATAATGCTGACTACGGTAAAATCGTAGATATGCAAACTTTGGATTACGATACAGACATCGTATTTACTTGGAATGGAACTACCTCGGGCGTCTGTCTTAGGGACGGTAAAGCAATACCAAATAATCGGTTAGGGCTGACAATTTGTGACGCAACCTCAGCTGCCTTTGCAATGGATCTCCCATGGGAAAAATTAGATGTGACAACTTTTAGTTGGCAAAAGGTCTTAGGAGGTGAGGCGGCACATGGCATGCTAATCCTTTCTCCAAGAGCAGTGGAACGATTAGAGAATTATACTCCTGCTTGGCCACTTCCTAAAATTTTTCGGCTCACAAAAGATGGAAAACTAATTGAAAGTATATTTGAAGGTGCAACAATTAATACTCCATCCATGCTCGCCGTGGAAGATTACCTGTTTTCTCTAGAATGGGCAAAAACAATTGGCGGGAAAAGTGAACTCATAAATAGAGCAAAAAGAAATGCCAAAGTAGTATGGAATTTTTGTGATAGCCGGGATTGGATAGAAAACCTAGCTGTTGACCCTTCAACAAGATCTACAACTTCCGTTTGTCTAAAATTCAAAGATAAACGAATTAATGATGGGCGATGGTTTGCAAAAAATATAGCTAAACGACTTGAAAATGAAAAAGTAGCTTATGATATTGAGGCCTACAGAGATGCACCACCAGGCCTTAGAATTTGGTGTGGAAGTACAGTGGAAACGTCGAACATAGAAAAAATGCTACCTTGGTTAGATTGGGCTTTTCATCAAGAAATTAAAACCTGCGCTTGATCCAAAAATTGCAAATAACCGCCCATTTTTAAATCAAAATTTATCAAGAAAGATCAATTTAATGACACCTAAAGTATTAGTATCAGATAAGTTAAGCGAAACAGCAGTTCAAATATTTATTGATCGTGGCATCGATGTGGATTTTTTACCAGAATTAGGAAAAGATAAAGAGGCTTTAGCTAAAAAAATTGGGCATTACGATGGACTTGCAATCCGTTCAGCAACAAAAGTGACACAAACTATTTTGAGAAATGCCCACAAATTGAAAGTTATAGGCCGGGCTGGAATAGGAACCGACAATATTGATAAAGAAGCAGCTTCTAAAAAGGGTATCGTTGTTATGAATACGCCTTTTGGAAACATGACAACTACTGCTGAACACGCAATAGCAATGATGTTCGCCGTTGCCAGACAAATTCCCCAGGCAAGTGCGTCGACTCATGCAGGAAGATGGGAAAAGTCAAAATTTATGGGCGTCGAACTGACGGGAAAAACCTTGGGCGTAATAGGAGCTGGCAACATCGGAGGAATTGTATGCGAGCGCGCCCGAAATTTAAAAATGAAAATTCTGGCATATGACCCCTTTTTATCTAAGGATAAGTCTCTGGAGATGGGAATTGAAAAAGTAGAAGATCTCGAAAATTTGCTGCCCAAAGTAGATTTCATAACTTTACACGTTCCTTTAACAGATATGACTAGAAATATTTTAAGCCGCGAGAATTTGGAAAAAACAAAAAAAGGCGTTCGAATAATTAATTGTGCTAGAGGTGGGCTAGTAGACGAAATTGCTTTATCAGAGTTAATAAAAAGCGGTCATGTAGCAGGGGCTGCTTTTGATGTCTTTGAAAAAGAACCTGCAAATGATAATCCTCTTTTCAATTTACCTAATGTCGTTTGTACTCCCCACTTAGGTGCGGCGACAATCGAGGCGCAGGAAAATGTGGCTCTACAAGTTGCCGAACAAATGTCCAACTATCTTCTAGAGGGAGCAGTAGAGAACGCCCTGAACATGCCTTCTATGAGCTCTGAAGAAGCAAAGGTTATGGGCCCTTGGGTTAAACTATCTCAATATTTAGGAAGTTTCGCTGGTCAAATGACTGATGAACCCGTCAAGGCTATTAATATACTTTATGATGGCGTTGTTTCTGAAATGAACTTACAAGCATTGAACAGTAGCGTGATATCTGGGATTATGAGCAAAGCCAACCCAGACGTTAATATGGTCTCAGCTCCTATAATTGCAAAAGAGCGTGGAATTAAGATCAGCACCACCAATCAAGATAAAGCTGGTGCATTCGCAGGCTACATTAAGGTGACAGTGGTAACAGACAATAGAGAACGCTCAGTAGCTGGTACTGTCTTTAGTGATGGAAAGCCTCGATTTATACAAATTAAGGGCATTAATATAGACTCTGAGATCGGGCCTCACATGCTTTATACAACAAATCAGGATGTACCAGGCATAATTGGAGTTCTTGGAAAAACGCTAGGTGATAATAATGTTAATATTGCAAATTTTACTCTTGGAAGATCCGAAGCAGGTGGTCAGGCGATTGCGCTATTATATGTTGATAACACCGTTTCGAGTGACGTCATTGAGGCTTTAAAAGCCACTGGTGTTTTTGGGCAAGCTAAAGCATTAAATTTTGAAGTAAATGAGACAACTAACCAATAGCTTTACTTCAAATTAAAATTTATCAGGGATGTTCCATTTTCTACCGAATTGCGAATTTTTCCTGATCCACCCTATATGCACTATTATTTGATTTTATATTGTTAATCTTGCATTTTTTTATGAATTTATCCTAAAAGTTAGTAATGTTTACGATAGTTGCCCTTTACCATTTTACGCGATTTGAAAATCATTTTGATTTGCGAGAGCCTTTGCAAGAAAAATGCAACACGTTAGGCATCCGAGGATCTCTATTGCTCGCGACAGAGGGAATAAACGGTACTATTGCAGGAACAAGTGAACGTATAGAAAAAATACTGTGCTATATAAAAAATATGCCAGGCTGTGCGGATTTAGAATATAAAACAAGTGTTTCGAAACTACCGCCATTTCCCAGAATGAAAGTAAAGTTAAAAAAGGAAATAGTTACTATGGGTCAACCAAATATTGATCCTAAAGCTAGGGTCGGACATTATATCGACCCATCTGACTGGAATACATTGGTGAATGATCCAAATGTTGTTGTGATCGATACTCGTAATGAGTATGAGGTCGATATAGGTACATTTAAAGGTGCTATAAACCCTCACACTAGATCTTTCAGAGAGTTCCCCACTTGGTGGGAAAAAAATAAAGAGAAGTTCCAAAATAAGCGTATCGCGATGTTTTGTACCGGAGGGATTCGCTGCGAAAAATCAACAAATTATCTTATTGGTCAAGGTGTTGAGAATGTTTCTCATTTAAAAGGTGGAATATTAAAATATTTAGAAGAGACGCCTAAAGAGGAAAGTGAATGGAAGGGCGATTGCTTTGTGTTTGATGCGCGAGTGTCTGTTGGTCATGAACTAAAAGAGGGGCGCCACGAACTATGTTACGCTTGTAGACAACCTATACTTCCCCAAGATAAAAAACGTTCAGAATATGAACATGGTGTTTCTTGCCATAAGTGCAAAAATAAAACCACTGAAACCGACAAAACCCGATTTCGGGAAAGGCAAAAACAAATCAAATTGTCTAGAAAACGCGGACAAAAGCACATGGCTGGTTATGATGGAAATTAACTTTTTGAGATTCTTGGACGCCCAGAGGCTTCTACTAAAATGTTTGCTTCGACAAAAACGGTGCGGTTTTCAATATTAGCAGTTTTTACTTCACTATCAATATTCACAGTAACGTTCTCTGCACCAGCTTCTTTTGCTTTCTTAATACTTTTTTCAGTTAATTTTTCTTCTAATACCTGTAAGGCTTCTGCCTCGTTATTAAAATTGATGGGCTTTCCATCAAGGTGAGCAAGATATTTTCCCTCAGAAGGAGAAGAAATCACCCCAGTTTCTCTCATAACTATTTTTCCTACAACTGCCCCGATAGCATTTGCCACGCCGGCATATTCAGGTAAAATCACTTCACAATTTAATTTGTCACCAACAGCAGGATAATACGTTGGTGCTGAGGCTCCTAGACCTATAACCTTTTTATTAATCCCAACGTCAATTTTTATTAAGTCTCGATGCCCCTCAAGACCAATCCGGGTAAGAGGATGTTGAGCTAAAACACCTGGCATATTTCCAAAATCAATCTTTTCTTCTGAAAAGGCCATTTCCAATATAGAACAGCTTGTCTGCTCTGTAAGCTGAAACACTATTCTTTGAGCCATTTGTGAAGGCGAACCAGCCAAAAGTTCTCCAGACCCACCACGGCGCCGCGCAAAAAGGTCGAGGGCCTTAATCGCTGCCTCTCTGTCCCAGGCACTCGATTTTCCAAGTACATGGCTCGCATCAGAAGGTGTAACAGCTGAAATTTGAGCGACCCCTATAGCAACTAATTTTAATACAGACTGCAAATCTAGGCGAGATTTAATCACATCACTCATAGGAGAGAATTGTTCATCGATTCTTTTATAAACTTTGTTATCGCGCTCGGATAATACTAACCCAGTAAAAGCCTTAATTCTGCGAATAAATCGTGCATCAAAATCATTCGGCGTTTCACTTTTTAGTTGGCTATCCAGTATTTGATGAATTAAGTCCGGTTCAATTGTTGCTGCTAAAGAAACTGGAATTACTCTTTTAGGGCCCAAAAAAATATCTCCGTTTAAGCCCCCTATTTTTAAGTTTACTTCACTATCGCCACCCAATCCAAAGGTATACATGGCCACTGCTTCTACCATGGTTCTATAAGGGCCAACACTTGCTCCTTTTGGATCAATAGCAGGCTTTCCTCCCTTCAAAACCGCTATATCTGTTGTTGTTCCTCCAATATCTGAAACAATTGCCTCTTTTTCATCTGTTAGCCATCGTGCCCCTACAATTGAAGCAGCAGGCCCACTTAAAATTGTTTCAATCGGTTTTTCACGTGCTTGCTCTGCACTTATTAAAGCACCATCGCCCCTTACGACCATCAAGGGTGCCAAAATGCCAAGGCTCTTTATAACGTGCTCAGCTTTTATGATTAACAAATCAATCAGCGCGATTAATCTTGCGTTTAAAATTGCTGTAAGCGCTCTTTTTGGACCATTGAGTTTGGCTGAAAGCTGGTGAGATAAACTCACAGGCTTGTTTGTTAATCTACGGATAATTTCTGCAGCTTCTAATTCATGCTCCGGGTTTCTCACTGCAAATTGAGAACAAATTGCGTAAGCTGAGACACCTTTAACTGCGGATACCCAATTCGCTAATTTGTTTTTATCAAGCGGGTTTTTTTCGAAGCCCGCATAATTATGACCCCCATCAGCAACTAAAAAAGGATCCCCACTTAGCGCATCGAAAATTGAATGTTTCTCAAGATCACTATCTTTGAAACCAATCATGACTAATGCAACTCTATCTCCTTGTCCTTCGACTAAAGCATTAGTTGCAAGAGTGGTTGATAGAGAAACTAAGGAAATTTTTTCTGGGTCTATATTTTCCTGCTCAACCGCTTTTTCTATTGCTGACGCAATTCCCAAAGATAGATCGCTGCGGGTTGTTAGAGCTTTAGAAAAAGAGACTACACGCTCCTCACCTTCTAAAATAACCGCGTCAGTATAGGTACCACCAGTGTCAACACCCAAAATAAATGACATTTTTATTCCTTAAGCTTATTTAAAAGCAATTAATTTATAATTCTATAAATGTCTGTCTATTTGCGGCAAATTTTATCCGTTTAGTTCTCTTTGTGCCCATCGCGCAGCATCTGCAACTACTGGGTTAGGATCTTTGACGAGATGTTCAATTTTATCTAAAAATTTTTTGTCGTGCGAATTTCCAATCGCATATAGTACATTTCTGATAAACCTATCGCGACCTATTCTCTTTATAGGACTGCCAGAAAATTTTTTTCGAAAAGAAAAATCATCTAAACTAACCAATTCATCTAACTCTGGTTCCAATAAATCGTTTCGTGCATGATACTTGTTATCGGCCGCTTCTTTTGCAAACTTATTCCAAGGACAGACAGCAAGACAATCATCGCAACCGTATATACGGTTGCCCATTTTTGGTCTCAGATGCTCAGGAATAGGGCTTTTACTTTCTATTGTGAGATATGAAATACAAAGACGTGCATCTAGTTTATATGGTTTCGGGAAGGCTTTCGTTGGACAGATATCAAGACAGGATGTACATTTACCACAATTATCAATTTCCTTGTTATCCTCTTCTATATCAAGTGTTGTAAATATCGAACCAATAAAAAACCAACTTCCCAAATCTCTACTAACCAAGTTTGTATGCTTACCTTGCCAGCCCAACCCAGCTGCTTGCCCTAGTGCCTTTTCGGGGACAGGGGCTGTGTCCACAAAAACCTTCACTTCACATTCATACTCTTTCACGAGCCATCTTGCTAAAACCTTAAGTCGCTTTTTTAATACATCATGGTAATCTTTATTCTGAGCATAAACAGAAATAGCGCCCTTTTGAGGCTTTTTTAAAATCTCTAATGGATCATGTTTAGGCGAGTAGCTCTCTCCTAACATTATACACGTCTTTGCTTCTGGCCATAAAATACTTGGATCAGATCGCAATTTCACTTTTTCTTTCATCCATGACATTTCACCATGCCAACTTTTATTTAGAAACTCTTGCAGTCTCTTTGAATGGTCGTCCAAGCTCCAAGGGCGGCATACCCTCATTAGGCTAAAGCCGTCTAAAATAGCTCTTTCTTGCAATGCACTTTTTAAGTTATTTTTAGTCATTCGTGCGCTTCAAATTATTTTAAGTCGTTTGATAGCAAATATATGTATTAAGGGGAACGAAATAGATCTTAGGGGTTTTTAGAAATCTAAATCGTTATAATGATCTGAAGGAGGAAACCCAGAAATTTGGTCTGCTAAGATACCACGAAAAGCTGGGCGTGATTTTATTTTTGCATACCAATCCTTGACTGTGTTGGATTCTACCCAATCTACATCTTTTGTGTAATCTAATGTCGAAAAATGGGCCGCAGCTGTGAAATCAGCTAAGGTTAAAGAATTTCCAGCTAACCACCCACGACGCTCAAGCAAGTAGGTCATGTAATCTAAATGATATTTAATTTTACGCTTTCCATTCATCACATTTTTACTATCTGGAGCGCCCTGTTTCATAATTTTCTTATTTACTCGCTCGTGTAAAAGCTTGGACGTCACCTCATAATGGAACTTATCGTCGAACCAGTTTATCAATCTTCTAACTTCGTAGCGATCCTCTGCACTATCTGGCATTAATTTTGGCTGAGGATACAAATCTTCTAAAAGTTCACATATAGGCGTACTTTCAGTCAGAAGTTTTCCATCCAGTTGCAAAATGGGTATTTTACCACTTGGGCTTTTTTTTAAAAATTCGGGTGACTGCTCCCAGTACCGTTCCTCAATAAGCTCAACTTCAACTTTTTTTTCAGCTAATACGAGGCGTACTTTTCTGCAAAACGGTGAAAGAGGTAGATGATATAAACGAAGCATTTCAAATATTAAATTTTTATTTCAAAAGACACATGCACCGAATTGAAACGATTTTCAATCAGTAAAACAATCTGAACGTTCATCTTTCAAAATCGTAGAAGCTCCGTCAGCAATTGACAACGCACGTTTTTGAACGAATTTACTAGGATTTACTGCCGAACGCTGTTTTGGATTGGGCAAAACAGCCGCTAGCAACGCAGATTGAGATAAACTTAATTTACTGGAAGACATTCCAAATAGCTGTTGACTTGCTTGCTCTATTCCAAAAATACCCTCATCAAATTCTGCAATGTTCAAATAAACTTCAAGAATACGTCTTTTTGACCACGAAATTTCTATGACTGGAGTTAAAAAAGCTTCAAAAAATTTTCTAATCCAACTTCTTTTATGCCAAAGAAATAAATTTTTTACTACTTGTTGACTTATCGTCGATGCGCCTCTTTTGGATCCTTGCTCAATAGCTGACCGAATTGCCACAAGATCAAATCCCCAGTGATTACAAAAATTAACATCTTCCGCAGCTACTATACTCAACGGTACACTAGCGGACATATCTTTCAAATCGACCCAAGAGTAAGATACCGACCCATGATTTGAAGCCTCAAAAATCATATATGAACTAGTAGGAACAGGGATGAACCTTAAAAGTAAAACAATTGAAAATACGAAAAGAAAAAGCAGTGCCAGACTTGTCAGAAAAAAAAATTTCAGTCTTTGACGCATTATGTTTTTTCTTTAGTTTATATCGTTATAAACAGCCTATACCCTCTACAGCAAACCTTTATTTTAAATATTAATTGTTTGGTATAGTAATTCCAGTGTGAGTTCAGGCTTCTTAAGTTATTCAGCAGGAATTGCCCCTTCATTAAGAAATATTGGATGCGGAATTTTGTTAAGCATTTCTTTTGGACACACCTGGACAAAATTATTTACCTCAATGTCCCAATTACGTAAAATTTCCTGAGCTCTTCGGCTTTCTGTTTCCACAGCATGCTTTTGTAATAAACTTTTCAACTGTTTTTTCCAATGATCAATTTGTACTCTTGCAGTAACTATCGACTCCATATTCATAACTTCTTGTGCTTGATTTTCTGGATCATAAACGTAAGCCATTCCACCTGTCATACCCGCACCAAAATTAGAGCCGATACTTCCAAGAACAACCGCTACTCCTCCAGTCATATATTCGCAACCATTCGAGCCACAACCTTCTACAACAACTTTTGCACCCGAGTTTCTTACTGCAAAACGTTCCCCTGCGCGGCCAGAAGCGAATAAAAATCCATCCGTTGCTCCATACAAGACCGTATTACCAATAATAGTATTCTCCGACGCAATTAGTGGGCTAATCATTGGCGGCCTAATGACTATTGTCCCACCAGATAGGCCCTTGCCTACGTAGTCATTTGCATCACCTGAAACTTCCAATTTTAGACCTGGAGCGGCAAAAGCCCCCAATGCTTGACCAGCAGATCCTGTCAGCTTGACAACCAAATGATCTTCTTGAAGTGAGTTTCGCATACCAAATCTTTGAACGATTTCGCTTGATGTTCGAGTTCCAACCGTTCTGTGTGTATTTTGAATTGCATAAGATAGTTGCATTTTTTCACCATCTTTAAGAAATCTTTCAGCATCTTGCACAATTTGTTTGTCTAATGTTTCAGGAACTTCATTTCTTGCTCTGGACCTATCATATGAAATTTTATCCGCACCATCTACGGTTATTAATAAAGGATTTAAGTCAAGATCATCGAGATGGTCAGATCCTCTGCTTACCTGGCCAAGTAAATCAGCACGACCAATGATCTCGTCCACACTTCTGGCTCCTATTTCTGATAAAATTTCTCTAACCTCCTGAGCATAAAAAGTGATTAAATTAACCACTTTATCAGCATTACCAGTGAATTTTTCCCGCAAACCTTCATCTTGAGTGCAAACCCCTACTGGACAGGTATTAGACTGGCACTGCCGTACCATAATACACCCCATAGCTATCAACGCGGCCGTACCGATTCCAAACTCCTCTGCACCCATCATGGCTGCCATTACTATGTCACGTCCAGTGCGCAAGCCACCATCAGTTCTAAGAGTGATCCTTTCTCTCAAGTTATTCATAGCTAAAACTTGGTGAGCTTCAGTTAATCCCATTTCCCATGGCAAACCTGCAAATTTAATTGATGTCGCCGGAGAGGCTCCAGTTCCTCCATTGTGACCAGAGATTAAAATGACGTCAGCTTTAGCCTTAGCGACACCAGCAGCAATTGTGCCAACGCCAGACGCAGCAACTAGCTTTACCGTAACTTTACATCGTGGGTTAATTTGCTTTAGGTCATAAATCAGCTGCGCAAGATCTTCGATAGAATAAATATCATGATGCGGTGGGGGGGATATCAAAGTCACTCCTTTAGTTGAGTGCCTCAATCGCGCTATCAAATCTGTAACCTTCATTCCAGGAAGTTGGCCACCCTCACCTGGTTTGGCGCCTTGCGCTACTTTTATTTCCAACTCCTCACACTGATTTAGATATTCAGCCGTTACGCCAAAACGTCCAGAAGCAACTTGTTTAATTTTTGCAGATGGATTATCTCCGTTTGGTTCTGGATGAAAGTGTGCAGGATCTTCACCACCCTCGCCACTATCCGACTTTGCTCCAATTCTATTCATCGCCACGTTGAGTGTTTTATGCGCTTCTGGACTTAGTGCTCCTAATGACATGCCAGGAGTCACAAAACGCTTTCGAATGGATGTAATACTTTCAACTTCTTCTAGCGGAATCGGCTCACTTATAGGTTTTATAGCTAAGAGATCTCTCAAATGAATAGGCGGGTTAGATTGCATTCGATTTGAATATTGCTTCCACAAATCATAGCTTGCTCTATTGCATGCTGTTTGCATCATATGCATGGTTTGTGCTTCCCAGGCATGCGACTCCCCAGTTTTTCTAGATTTATAAAAACCACCAATCGGTAAAACATCTTGCCCAAACCAACCATGCCTATGGATTTCAATTGCTTTTTTCTGAATTCCCT
>CENT01097804.1_pt1 | contig 11723 bp, 10 predicted proteins | sample 530141 | NCBI WGS metagenome assembly CENT01 (sample SAMEA2591074, study PRJEB7988) | marine metagenome | isolation source: saline water (ENVO:00002010), including | reverse complement strand
TTTTTTTTCATAGATTAAGATAAAGAGCCTTTTAAAAATAACAAAAAGAACTATTTTTGCGGCATGACGCAGCAAACAGATCAATTCAAGAAAGTAATTTCCCACGCAAAAGAGTATGGATTTGTCTTCCCTTCAAGTGAAATTTACGACGGATTAAGTGCCGTTTATGATTATGCTCAGAACGGAGCAGCTTTAAAAAATAATATTCGTGAATATTGGTGGAAAGCCATGATCCAACTCAATGAAAACATTGTAGGGATTGATGCTGCCATTTTTATGCACCCTACTACATGGAAAGCCTCTGGCCATGTAGATGCGTTTAATGATCCTTTGATTGACAACAAAACATCCAAGAAAAGATACCGTGCTGACGTTTTGGTTGAAGACTATGTTGCGAAAATTGAAGCTAAAATTGAGAAGGAGGTGCAAAAAGCAGCCAAACGCTTTGGTGAACGTTTTGACGAAGCTCAATTTCGCTCAACTAATCCTCGAGTTTTAGCCAATCAAGAAAAAGCCCAGAGCATTTTAAAACGTTTGGGAAAATCACTTGAAAAAGAAGATCTTGCTGATGTCAAAGCATTAATTGAAGAACTTGAAATTTCATGTCCAGAATCTGGTTCTAGAGAATGGACTGATGTCAAGCAGTTTAATCTGATGTTTGGAACTAAACTTGGTGCCTCAGCAGATACAGCAATGGATCTGTATTTAAGACCTGAAACCGCACAGGGAATTTTTGTCAATTTTTTAAACGTGCAAAAAACGGGTAGAATGAAATTGCCCTTTGGAATAGCACAGACCGGAAAAGCATTTAGAAATGAAATTGTTGCACGTCAATTTATCTTTAGAATGCGGGAGTTTGAGCAAATGGAAATGCAGTTTTTTATCCCCCCTGGAACACAAAAAGAGTGGTATGCCCAATGGAAAGAAAATCGAATGAAATGGCATTTGGCTTTAGGAATGGGAGAGGAAAAATACCGTTTTCATGACCATGAAAAATTAGCCCATTATGCAGATGCGGCTTCGGATATCGAGTTTCGTTTTCCTTTTGGATTTAAAGAGTTGGAAGGAATACATTCTAGAACTGATTTTGATCTTTCTAGTCATGAAAAATTTACGGGAAAGAAATTGCAGTATTTCGATTCAGAACGCAATGAAAACTATACTCCCTATGTAGTAGAGACTTCCATTGGTTTGGACCGAATGTTTTTAGCTGTTTTTTCAAATTCACTAACCGAAGAAGTATTAGACGGAGGTGCAACCCGAACAGTATTAAAGTTTCCATTCGCTCTTGCGCCCAACAAGGCTGCAGTTCTGCCCTTGGTTAAAAAAGATGGCCTCCCTGAATTAGCAAGAAGTATAGTCGATGATTTAAAGTGGGAATTTCAAACAGTCTACGATGAAAAAGATGCCGTTGGACGTCGTTATCGAAGACAAGATGCCTTGGGAACTCCCTTTTGTATTACTGTTGATCACCAAAGTTTGGAAGACCAAACCGTGACTCTTAGAGAACGCGATTCTATGGAGCAAAAACGAGTTGCAATCCAAGATTTAAACTCAACCGTACAAGCTCAAGTTTCAATCACTTCCTTGTTAAAACAAATTTAATTTCACTTTTTACAAAAGAAGTAAAATCTAGGTTTGAGAATTAGTTTCCCTTACCGTTTGGTTTTTTTATATTCGTAAAAAATAGAATTGAAATTACTTTCATACAACGTTAACGGTATTCGAGCGGCCTTTAAAAAAGGATTTGCCTCTTGGCTTGAAGCTACCCATGCTGATGTGATTTGTATCCAAGAGACCAAAGCACAAGAATCACAAGTCGATACAACTGTTTTAGAAGCTCTAGGTTATCACCATTATTGGTTTTCAGCCCAAAAAAAAGGGTATAGCGGGGTGGCAATTTTCTCAAAGCAAAAGCCAAATAATATTATCTACGGATGCGGAATTGATCATATGGATTTTGAAGGTCGAATTCTCAGAGTAGACTTTGATGAGTTTTCCATCATGAGTTTGTATTTACCCTCTGGAACTAATTTAGCAAGATTGGATTACAAATTTCAATTTATGGATGAATTCCAAGAGTACGTTAACCAGCTCAAAACGAAGTATCCAAATCTAATCATCTGTGGAGATTATAATATTTGCCATAAAGCCATTGACATCCATGACCCCGTTCGAAATAAAAATGTATCGGGATTTTTACCTGAAGAAAGGGAGTGGTTGGATAATTTTATGCAGTCGGGTTTTATTGATTCCTTTCGATATCTAAACCCAGAGCCCCATCAGTATTCGTGGTGGAGCTATCGGGCAAATGCAAGGAACAACAACAAAGGTTGGCGTATTGATTACGCCCTTGTCAGTGCTCCTTTAGAAAAAAATATCAGCCGATCTTTTATTTTACCTGAAGCCAAACATTCTGACCATTGTCCCGTTGGACTTGAACTCAAATTTTAAACATGAAATATTCTTTAATAGTCACTTACGCCTTTCTTTTTTTCCTTTTTAATGCTTGTGTTTCCACCAAAGTATTTAATGATTTAGAAGCTCGTTATGCGGTAGTTAAATCAGAGCGAAACGCTTATGAAAAATCACGAGATTCGCTCCAGCAATCCTGGGATCTTTTAAACAGTAAGCTCGGGGAAGTTGAAATGTACCTCTCAAGATCTCGAGACAGTGTTGCTAAAGGGCTTCTAGAACTGAAAGATTGGGAAGAGAAATATACACTTTTAAAAGAAAACAGCGAGGAAAAAATTCAAAATAGCATTGCGTCTAATAATGCATTGTTGAAAGAAATTGCGTTGAGAAAAACTGAACTGCAGTTACGTTCTGAGCGTGTAAATCAATTGGAACAAATGATTCAAAATCAAAAACAAGCCTTGGATGAACTCAAAGAAAGACTGTCGGATGCCTTGTTGAATTTTGAAGGAAAAGGATTGACTGTGGAGCAACGAAATGGAAAGGTTTACGTATCCATGGAGAATAAACTCTTGTTCAAATCAGGACGTTGGGATATCGAACCCGAAGGGAAAGAAGCGCTAAAGGAACTGGCTACTGTCTTGGAAGAGAATCCAGACATTGCCATCTTAATTGAAGGTCATACAGATAATGTTCCTTTTTCACCCAAAGGACAATTGGAATCGAATTGGGACCTATCGACTAAAAGAGCTACAGCAGTAGTCAATATTCTTCTGGAGAATGACAATATATTAGCTGAAAATTTAACTGCTGCTGGTCGAAGTGAATTTGTCCCAATTGCTTCGAATAGTTCTGCAGAAGGCAGAGCAGCTAATCGAAGAATTGAAGTTGTTTTAAGTCCTTCACTTGACGAAATTACATCACTTTTAGAATCTAAATAATGGAATACAATTTATTACCCGGAACTCAGATAAAAGTCAGTAAAATATGTTTAGGCACCATGACTTGGGGCAGACAAAACTCTGAACAGCAAGGTCATGACCAAATGGATTATGCCCATGAGCAGGGGATCAATTTTTTTGATACGGCTGAATTGTATCCTATTCCTCCAAGGCAAGAAGAACAAGGAGATACGGAGCGTTTTATAGGAACATGGTTCAAAAAATCAGGACTCAGAGATAAGATAATCCTCGCATCCAAAATCGCAGGACCAGCAGTTTTTACTCAGCATATCCGGACGGATAAAAGCTACAAGAAAGAAACTATTGATACTGCCGTTGAAAACAGTCTGAAACGACTTCAAACTGATTATATCGATTTGTATCAATTGCATTGGCCAGAAAGACCTACAAATTATTTTGGGAAGAGAGGCTATCACTATAAACGTGGTGAGGTGTGGGGAGAAAACTTTGAAGCGGTTTTGGATGCTTTAAATACTCATGTTAAAAAAGGGAATATACGTTATATAGGATTGTCAAATGAAACCCCTTGGGGTACTATGGGTTTTCTAAGGGCTTCAAATTCTGATCGGCCTCGGGTTCGCACCATACAAAACCCGTATTCACTGCTCAATAGAACTTTTGAAGTTGGAAATGCAGAAGTTTGTCATCGTGAGGAGGTAGGACTATTAGCCTATTCCCCCCTTGCTTTTGGTGTATTATCAGGGAAGTACAGAGGAGGAAAGCAACCTGAAAAAGCACGACTTACTCTTTTCCCCCATTACGATAGATACAGTTCAGATCCCTGTAAAAATGCAGTGGAAATGTATTATGATTTGGCTCGAAAAAATGGCTTAACCCTAACTGAGCTTGCGCTAGCTTTTGTAAATGACAGACCTTTTATGACGAGTAATATCATAGGGGCAACAGATCTTGATCAGCTCAAAGAAAATATTGGTACAGCTTCCATTAGCCTAAGTGATGAAATTCTAGAAGAAATAAATTCGATTCACGAAGCCATTCCAAATCCTTCAACTTAGTCATAGTATTTTTTACTCAATTTGGTATCGCTTCTATCAGCTTTTTAGTGTATTGACTTTTAGGTTCGGCATACAGTTTATCTGCCTCTTGGAGTTCTACCAGTTGACCGTCTTTCATGACCATGACGCGGTCAGACATGTATTTTACCACAGCCAAGTCATGTGAAATAAACAGATAACTCAGGCCTAATTCTTTTTTGAGTTGATTGAGTAAATTCAACACTTGCGCCTGTACCGATATATCCAATGCAGCTACACTTTCATCGCAGATAAGGAGCTCTGGTTTAGAAGCTAGAGCTCTTGCAATCACTACACGTTGCCTTTGTCCCCCTGAAAGTTGATGAGGGAAACGACTAAAAAAGGCATCAGTTAAGCCTACTTGGGTGAGTAAACGTATGGTATCGTCTTTAATTTGTTTTTGATCAGTATTTTCAGCATAATAGGACAATACCTCTTGGATTGCACTTCCGATAGTTTTCAAAGGGTGTAATGACGCATAGGGATCTTGAAAAACAAATTGAATTTTTTGCCTGATGTTACGCATCAGTTTTTTATCATCTTGGATGATAGATTTTCCTTTAAAGTAAACCACTCCGTTGGAAGGCGGATCAAGATAAATCAATGCCCTTGCAAGGGTTGATTTTCCACAACCGGATTCACCAACTAAGCCAAGTGTCTCCTGAGGATAAAGAGAAAAATTTAGTGGAGCTACTGCTTGAAAACCAGCTGATTTTTGAAAGAGTCTAAATCGACTTGGATATACTTTTTCAATTTCTTTAACTTGGAGTAGAGGGGTTTGAGAATATAATTTTTTATGGTGATCTAAGCGTTCTTTTACAGTTTGGCTGTGGGCTTTAAAAGTACCACTTTGGTAATCATCAAGCGTCGGTAAAGGGTGCAATCTATTTGTTGTTGAGGGACGTGCAAAAAGCAGTCCTTTGGTGTAAGGTTCAGCCGGTTTGCTAAATAATTTTTGAGTAGAATTTTCTTCAATGATTTTTCCTTGATACATTACCGCAACTCGTTCAGCAAGTTGTTTTACTAGAGCCAAATCATGTGAGATAAAAAGGACACTCATATTTCGTTTTTTTTGAAGTCCTTTTAAAAGTTCAATAATTTCTTTCTGAACGGTTACATCAAGTGCGGTTGTAGGTTCATCTGCAATCAACAATTTGGGATGGCAAAGCAAGGCCATCGCAATCATAACCCGTTGTTTTTGTCCACCACTTATTTGGTGTGGATACGATTTAAAAATCCGACGAGGGTCAGGAAGTTGAACCTCTTTCAAGGCCTCAATGATTTTTATTTTTTGTTCTTTCTTTGAAAGGGTGGTATGTTGTTGCAATACTTCCAATAATTGTTTTCCGCAACGCATGGAAGGGTTAAGGCTCGATTGAGGTTCCTGAAAAACCATCCCTATTTTATTACCACGTAAGCCTTGCCATTTTTTTTTATTGACATTCAAGAGCGAGTCTCCTTCAAAAAGAACACGATCTGCTTCAAGTTGAGCTTTTTTTGGATGCAAGCCTAGTAAGGAGAGTGCAAGTAATGATTTTCCACTTCCTGACTCTCCGACAAGAGCAAGTATCTCATTATCGAATAGTTTTATGGAAACAGAAGATAAAAGTGATTTTCCTTCAATTTCAAGGTAAAGCTTTTTGACATCCAACAAAGGAGTTTGTTTGTTGACATTTATAGGATGTTTTGGCATGAAAAACTACCCTTTAGAGATTCATTTTCTTCAATTCAGATACTGCATGATTCACAGCTCGTGCTGTAAAAGCCATATAGGTTAGGGAGGGGTTTTGAGTCCCTGAGGAAGCCATAAATGCACCATCGGTAACAAATACATTGGGCACTTCGTGTACTTGATTGTATTTATTTAAAACAGAAGTTTTTGGATCTCGTCCCATACGAGCAGTTCCCATCTCGTGTATCCCTTTTCCTATGGGCGCATTGGAATCAAAGACATTAACATCTTTACAGCCGGCATTTTCTAACATTTCTGCTGCTTGAACTTTCCAATCTTCCTTCATTTTCTTTTCGTTTTCTTTGAATTCTGCATCAAATACAATTTTAGGTAAGCCAAATTGATCAATTTTGTCATAATTCAAATACATTCGATTTTCGTGGTAGGCCAATACTTCACCAAAACCACCCATACCAACATTCCATTTTCCAGGTTTTAGCATGGCATTTTTAAATTCACTTCCATAGGCAAATTCAGCGACTGCGTCTGACCAATTCCCACGACCTGCACCTCCTTGATAGCCATAGCCTCTCAAAAAGTCAACGTTTTTTTTCTTGCCACCAACATTTCTAAAACGTGGAATATAGAATCCATTAGGGCGTCTTCCAGTGTAATATTTATCTTCGAACCCGTCGTATGATCCAGAGGCACCACTGCCTAATTGGTGGTCCATAATGTTGTGACCTAGTTCTCCAGAATCATTCCCTAGTCCATTTGGAAAACGTTTAGATTTTGAATTTAATAAAATAGCAGTTGAAGCCATAGAAGAAGCACAAATGAAAACCACTTTTGCGTTGAATTCTAATATTTCTTTAGTGAGTGCATCAACTACTCTAACCCCTTTTGCTTTTTGGGTTGTTTCGTCATAGATGACTTCTGAAACGACAGAGTTAGGGCGAAGGGTCATATTGCTAGTTCTTTTTGCAGCAGGAAGTGTTGATGAGTTAGAGCTGAAATAAGATCCAAAAGGACATCCTCTATCACAGCGATTTCGAAATTGACATTGTGTTCTTCCACCATCCGATTTAGTCCCTTGTGTAATGTGGGCTACTCGACCTACAGTCATGATACGATCGTCGTAGTTTTTAGCAATAGAAGATTGAAGTTCTTTTTCAACACAATTTAACTCCATAGGAGGTAAGAATTCACTGTCAGGAAGCTGAGGAAGATTCAATGCCTCACCACTTACTCCAATAAATTTTTCTACATAGGAATACCAGGGAGCAATATCTTTATAGCGAACGGGCCAATCAATAGCTATACCATCTCGTAAATTGGCTTCAAAATCATCGTCACTCCAGCGGTAAGTTTGACGCCCCCAAATCAAAGAACGACCTCCAACTTGAGTTCCGCGTATCCAATCAAATGTTTTGTCTTCGTCGTAGTCGTATTCAGAATCGTTGTTGTAGAAATGACGATTTCCTTCATTGACTCCCCATCTTCTTTGCTTTTTGTATTTTTTTAAATCTTCTTGTGAAGTGCTACCTCCATTTTTCATGTCCCAAGGATCTAGGTACATGGTAGGATAGTCTTCTAAATGTTTCACCATTCGCCCTCTTTCAAGCACTAATGTTTTCAATCCGTTTTCACAAAGTTCCTTTGCAGCCCAGCCACCACTTATTCCCGTTCCTACTACTATAGCATCGAAGTTTTGTTCCATTGTAATTCACAAATTTTATTTAAACCTAAGATAACTATTTTTATTGGCTAAAAATAATTTCTTCAGTTTTGAGAAGGGATTCACTTCGTAGCTTTAGAAATACCTGAGCCACAGTGACCACATCTTTTTCGCAATAGGTAATTATCCGCTCTAAGTTTTTCTCTTCGTAAAATACTGAAGCCACCTGACTTCCATCGATGTCATCCTTTGGAGAGGGAATTCCTAAAACATGTGCCATTAACTTTAAAGAAGTATAGTGCTTATAATCTCCAAAACGCCAAAGATGAAGTGTGTCAAGATGAGTTACTTCCCAAGGTTTTTTATTAAAAAGTTGGAGACTTTGTGGAAGTGAAATTTGATGAATCAACATGCGTCTAGCAATAAAAGGAAAATCAAATTTTTTTGCATTGTGTCCACAAAGAAGATGTCTTGGACTATTAAAGTGTAACTCAAGAAGTTCTTTAAAAGCCCTTAATAGCTGTATTTCCTCCCCTGTAAAACTCTTAAGTCTAAATTCTCTTGGGCCAGTAGGGGTAAAATAACCTACTGAAATACATATTATCTTACCAAACTCAGCCCAAATACCCGCTCGTTCGTAGAAATCCTCTGGGGAGATTTCATCTTTTCTTTGATAGGCTGTTTTTTCGGCAAAGAACTTTTTTTCCTGATCGGGAACTTGATCAAAATTTGGATACAGAGGTACGATCTCTATATCGAGAAAAAGGATTTCATTTAAATTAAGGTGCGCTAGTATCGGGGTTGAGCTCTAGTGCAATATCCATGTAGCGATAGATGTCTGGAGTAAAGGGGTCAGCCATTTTACCTTTTGGACCCTTGCTGTGTCCTAACCTGACCAAGATTAAATTTTCTTCAGGAATGGTAATTACATACTGTCCTAAATGCCCTCGATTCATAAAGACATTATATCCTTTATAATTTTTTAGCCACCAACTGTATCCATATTGCGGGCTATCTTCAAAACGAGGTGTTAAAGACTTTGCGATAAAGGTGGAATCCAATAGAATTTTCCCATCCCATTTACCGTGGTTTTTGTACAACTTTGACAGCCGAGCAAAATCCCTTGCATTTGATGCGATGCAACAATAGGCTTTTTCCATTCCATTTTCTTCACTATCCAATTGCCATAAAGCCTGGTACTCAGCGCCCATCGGATTCCAAAAACTTTCATAGAGATAATCTGTCAAATTTTTGCCTGTAGCTTTAACGATTACCATTGCTAGTAATTGGGTTGTACCGCTTTTGTAAATAAAAGATTTTCCAGGGGCTTGATCAATGGGTTGACTCAATATTAACTTCTCTAAATCCTCTACAAAATAAGCAGCAGTGGTTACAGATACTGGAGAGTAATAAGCCTCATCCCAGCGCTGACCAGAGGCCATACTTGCTAGATCACCTACAGTGACTTTGTCGGCATAAGCACCTTTTAGCTCAGGGATAAAATCCTTCACTGCTTGATCTAAACCTTTAATATAACCATCCATTATAGCCTTTCCCAAAAGAGCCGAAACATAACTTTTTGCCATTGAAAAAGCATTACTTTTTGAGTCTTGACCGTATCCATCATAATACTTTTCAAAAAAGAGACTGTCGTTTTTAATCACTAAAAGCGCAACTGTTTGATTGTCAAGATTGATTTGTTCTTGAGCTTCGTTTAAAGAAACAGTATTAAAACGGGAATGAAGAGGCCATGGCTGAGGGTTTTCAGACGGATTTAAAACCCGGTTGTCAAAACTCTTGTGATCTGACAAATAAGCCGTAGTATATCCTTTCAAATAAATAGTTGAAATGGCAGTTAAAAGGTATTTGTACTTGGAAATATATAATAATCCGAATAAGACAACTAATGCTAACCCTAGGGTTTGTGTTATTTTTTTCATGAACCAATGTGCTGTTTTATTACTTAAATGTACACTTAAAAATCTAATGTTTTTTGGATGGATACTCCCTCATGGCTAAGAAGCCATCTTTTCTTATCAACGCCTCCAGCATAACCTGTCATTGATCCATCACTCCCGATAACTCTGTGGCAAGGGATAAAAAGAAGTATAGGGTTCTTGCCGATAGCATTGACGACAGCTCGAATGGCTTTGACATCTCCAAGAGCAAGGGCTATATCCTTATATGTTTTTGTACGTCCTTTAGGGATACTTTTCACAATATCCCATATTTGTTTTTGAAAAGCTGTACCGGCAGGGATCAACTTAGTGTTCCAATCAGTAATGCTGTGTCTAAAATATGAATCTAAATAACTAATCAATTTTGTGGAATTATTTGATTGAGGAATAGAAGGCGGTTTTGAAAACTGTAAAGAAGTTAAGCCAAATTCTGTTTCTTCAAATTTTATCCAACCAATTGGGCTATTATAGAAATGGTTTTTTGTCATCAGTGTAGCGCAGTTCGTTTAACTTTGATTTTACTCAATTTAGAAATCTTTTAAATATGTCTTTTCAAATTTCAAAAAAACTTATATTCAAGCATTATATAAAAATTCAAAACCGCTTATGAAGAATTTTAAATGGGAAGGTGTGATGCCAGCGATTACAACCCAATTCAATGAAAGTCATCAACTCGATCTCAACGCTTTTCAAATCAATTTAGATGCACAGATTCAAGCTGGAGTCCATGGAATAATTTTGGGAGGAACATTGGGAGAGGCGAGCACTATTTCAGCTGAGGAGCGTAGCCTTTTATTGCAAAAAACAATAAAAAGAGTGGAAGGTAAAATTCCAGTAATTATGAACATAGCGGAACAAGCAACCGCTGATGGTATTCAGCTTGCGAAACAAGCGGAAGCTGAAGGAGCTAGTGGCTTGATGTTACTACCACCCATGCGATACAAAGCCACAGATGCAGAAACTGTTTTATATTTTACTTCTATAGCAGAAAGCACCTCCTTACCAATTATGATTTACAATAATCCTGTGGATTATAAAATTGAAGTGACTTTGGACATGTTCGAACAACTTTCCAAATACGATAATATTAATGCAGTGAAAGAATCAACTCGTGATACGACTAATGTTACCAGAATGATCAATCGGTTTGGGGATCGATTTAAAATTCTTTGTGGGGTTGATACCATAGCTATGGAGTGTTTGATGATGGGAGCAACCGGTTGGGTTGCTGGTTTGGTTGACGCATTTCCTGAAGAAACGGTTGCGATTTACACCTACAGTAAGGTGGGTGAATGGGAAAAAGCAAGAAAAGTTTTTAGGTGGTTTTTACCGCTTTTAGAATTGGACATTTCTCCTCAATTAGTTCAAAATATTAAATTATGTGAAGTGGCAACAGGTCTTGGAACGGGTCATGTACGACCCCCTAGAGTACCTCTGAGTGGTCAGGCGAAAAAAGAGGTGCAAGATATTATTGAATCTGCTCTTCTAACAAGACCACAAAACCTTGATTACAAAAAATACTTATGATAAACGGTAATAATTTAGTAGCTGGAAATTGGGAATCGCAATCAGATTCAATAAAATTTCAAACAATTAATCCCAAAACTCAAGATGCTCTGGAGGTTGATTTTCAGCAGGCAACTTCTGATCAAATTTCAAGAGCGCTAGAGGCTGCTTCTGAGAGTTTTGAATTGGTAGCAGCACTTCGGTTAACTGATCGTATTCGTTTTTTAGAATGTATTCAAAAAGAAATGCAACTGATTCAATCCGAAATAATTGCTACTTATCAAATGGAATCTGCTTTAGCTGAAGGCAGAGCAAATGGAGAGTTTCAACGGACTATGGATCAGATTCAGCGGTTTATCGAACTTTTACAAAAAGGGGATTTTGTCAAAGCAAATCTCCATACAGGGAGTCCTGACTTAAGAAAAATGCTTTACCCCATAGGGCCTGTTGTAGTATTTGGAGCCAGTAATTTTCCATTGGCTTTTTCAACAGCGGGAG
>CENT01097824.1_pt1 | contig 11738 bp, 15 predicted proteins | sample 530141 | NCBI WGS metagenome assembly CENT01 (sample SAMEA2591074, study PRJEB7988) | marine metagenome | isolation source: saline water (ENVO:00002010), including | reverse complement strand
TTTTTAAGGTCCTTAGAAACGGAAAACTGCTTGATCAAGATGCTGCTCAGAAGGACTACCAGAAGTATCTTGAGCAGAGTATCCTTAAGTTTAACTATAAGTCATTTACACAGGTTGTTATCCTAGGTAGCAGTACATTTGTGCCTTTCATGCAACTTCCTGCTACACATAGGAGAGAGGTAGTAGAAGACCTGCTGGACATCAAAATCTTTTCTAAGATGAATACTATCCTGAAGGATAGAGTTAAAGATAATAAGGATAATTTTACATCATGTAAGCATGTGTTGGAGATCTGTGAGACAAAACTGAATCACCAACGTGCATCCATACACAAACTTACTGAATTGCAGGATGGCGTTATTAAAAGTTTGCACCAAAAGTTTAATAACAACGAAGATAATATAGTAAGTTTGAATACACGCAAGCAAGAGAATGATCACTCCATGAGTGTGCTAGCACAGAGTGTTAGTAGTCAGGCTGACGTGCAGGAGAAGTATGAAAGTCTCCGTGATATGCGATCTAAGATTGAGCAGAATAAAAACAAAGCAGAGAAAGATCATAAGTTTTATACCAAGCATGATAAGTGTCCAACATGCAGTCAAGACCTAGAAGAAGAGCACAAACATCGTCAACTGGTGGACGCTGAGTCACGTCGTGTCAAGTACAATGAAGGTTATACAAAGATCGATGAGCAGGTCAGTCTTCTCTATGACAAACTGCGTAGTCTAAAGGGTTATGGGCAGTCAATTATTGAGTTACAGAGCGATAATCTAAACATTGATAAGCAAGTCTCACGACTGCTTAAAGAGAATAAAAACATCATGTCTGAGGTAAACAAAGAGACTCCAGATATTGATGCAGAAAAGGTAAAATTAGATGAATATGAGGCAGAATTCTCTGAAAATATTGAGCGTTGTGCTGATGTCAGCAAGGAGTTTGACAACCTGAAAATCGTATCCACTCTCCTCAGAGACAGTGGTATTAAGAGTAAGGTTATCAGCAAATTTGTGCCTATTTTTAACAGTTTAATCAATAAATATCTGCAGTCTATGGACTTCTTTGTCAACTTCACATTGGATGAAGAATTCAATGAGGTCATCAAGTCTCGTTACCGTGATGTATTCTCGTATGCATCGTTTTCAGAGGGTGAAAAGCAGAAAATTGACCTATCTTTGCTGTTTTGCTGGCGTGACATTGCTAAGATGAAAAACTCTGCATCGACCAATCTCCTTATACTTGACGAGGTATTCGATTCTTCCCTTGATACTGCTGCTACAGACGAATTGATGAAGATTCTGAGGGGTATGGACGACAGGACTAACCTATTTGTGATCAGTCACAAGGGTGACATCCTCCTAGACAAGTTTGATTCTGTAGTTACCTTTGACAAGATCGGTGACTTCAGTAGCATGAAGCAGGACAGTCTATAAACTGGCACCCTACCCCTTTCGGGGACCTTGTGGGTGTGTATAATAGATGTATACACAAAGAAAGCATGACCGTACAAGAAGTCAAAGGCACTCTCGCCAAACTCCTCGCCACTGAAAACCTCGTTGTCGAGCACAGGGCAGTCAGCACAGCATCCTTCGATGTGCATAAGAGAATCTTGACCCTCCCTATCTGGAATGCTAAGGAAATTGTCTTCAATCTGCTGGTAGCACACGAAGTAGGACATGCCCTCTTCACTCCAGACGGTGACCTTCTGGACAACCTTCCTTGCCCTAAGTCTTATGTCAATGTGACCGAGGATGCTCGCATTGAGAAACTAATGAAACGTAAATTTGCAGGTATTTCCAAGGATTTCTACGGTGGATACAAGCAACTTCATGAGGATGATTTCTTCAGCGTCAAGGAGATCAACACTGAGACTCTTAAACTGATCGATCGCATCAATCTTTACTACAAATTGGGTGCAAATGCCTTCATGCCCTTCACTCCTGAAGAGATTCCTCTTCGCGATGCAGTAGGTGAGGCAGAGTCTTTCCAAGATGCTATCGATGCTGCTGTCGCTATCAAAGAGTTTGAGCAAGCAGAAGCAGATCAGCAAAAGATTGCTAATATTCCTGAAGTAGACAACAATTCTGGTGGTGGTAGTGACCAGCAGCAGGCACAAGATGAGGAACCTGCATCTGAAAGTGATGACGGTGAGGAGCAAGAGAGTGATTCTGATCAAGGACAGCAAGATGCAGACCTTGACACTCCTTCATTCAACCGTAATGGTGGTGAAGAGGCAATGACTGATGAGTCTCTTGAGGAAGCACTGCAGGACATTGCAAGTCAAAACAGTAACAATGAGACTAGGTATCTTGAGATCCCTAATGTTGACCTTAAGCACGTCATTGTTGACCCTAAAATGGTCAATGATATGGCACAGACATACTGGTCTGAGTATAAGCATCCACTCACTCCAGAGACAGGTCTTGACTGGACTGTTTCAGATCAAAACTACAACAATTTCAAGAAAGATTGCAACCGTGAGGTGTCATATCTTCAGAAAGAGTTTGAGATGAAGAAGTCTGCAGCAGCACATGCTCGCGAGTCTATCTCTAAGACAGGTATACTTGACACTGCTAAACTTCACCAGTATCTTTATAATGAAGACCTCTTTAAGAAGGTTACAGTCCGCCCTGATGGTAAGAATCACGGTCTAATCTTTCTTCTAGACTGGTCTGGATCCATGGCAGAGATTATTCACGACACATTCAAGCAACTGCTGTCACTATGCTTCTTCTGTCGCAAGTCTGGCATCCCATTCAGTGTGTATGCCTTCGTAAGTGATGCATCATACGCTGAATTTCGTGACTATGAGGAGTCTCTTGGTAAGGAGAATGACTTCTATGTTGCCAAGCACTTCCACCTTGTAGAAATGCTCAACGGTGACCTTAATAACAGTACTTTTGACCGTTATGCTAGGGATCTTTACCGTGTCTCTCAGATGTATGAGCAACGCTACGGCAACCGCAATCCATTCGCTGAGCGCCCTGTCCCTGACTGCATCCCCTCTCACCTTATGCTTGGTGGCACCCCTCTGAATGAGGCAATCATGTGTCTACAGACTCTGATTCCTGCATTTTCTGCTAAGCACGGTGTTGAAAAATGTCACGTCACTATTTTGACTGATGGTGAGAGCAACTGGTCTGGATGCTGGGTCAAGTCTAGTTATGATGACAAGGTTCATCGCTCTGCAATGCCTTCTAACGTCTCTATCCGTTGTCGTAAGTCAGGTCGTACCTACAACTCACCACAGTGGGGTAACTACATGACTGAAACTCTCTTGCGTTACATGAAGGGTCGTTTCCCACAGTGTAACTTCACTGGATTCCGTCTTGGTAGCACCCGTGACATCAACTACATCCTCCAAAACTTCAACAATCTTACTCAACTACAGAGGAAGAGTGCCTCTGATGTATTCAGGAAGCACAAGTCAACCTCTGCCCCAATGATGGGTTATCAAGAATTGTTTCTAATTCAGAGTAACAAGTTGAATGAAGATGTAGAGTTTGATGTAGAGGAGGATGCATCCAAGGCACAGATTACTCGTGCCTTCAAGAAGACTCTCAAGGCAAAGTCCAACAACAAGAAAATCCTCTCATCCTTTATCAATCAAATTGCATGAATATCTTTGCAGTAGATGATGATCCTGTCTTGGCAGCGCATATGCTGCCAGACAAACACATCGTCAAGATGCCACTAGAGTGTTGTCAGATGCTCGCTATTGTATTCAGTAAGTGGTATCTCAATGAGGGTCCTGTCTTGAAGAAAGATGGGACTCCTTATCGTACAGAGAAAGGTGCATTTCGTAATCACCCTTGCACCAAATGGGTAGCAGAGTCTGATGATAATATCCAGTGGTTGATGCAGCATGGTATTTCTCTGTGTGAGGAGTATACATATAGATACGGTAAAAAACATGCATGTCAACCGACAATCACTCTCGCTGCACTCACATATCAGCATGGTTGTCCTGATGATCACACCCCCTTCGCTCGTGCTATGCCTGATGAATGGAAGTACGATGAAGATATAGATACAATCACTGCATATCAACGGTATGTGGCAAGTAAACCGTGGGTTGCAACCAACTACCTGCGTGTGCCAGATCGCAAACCGTCATGGGTGGACTACCAATCGACAACATCCTGTGTATAATAGATGTATACACAACAAAGAAACACATGACTTTCGCACCACACCCTGTGACCACCGATCAAATCGTTGACTATCTTCAAGACAAGCATGGCGAGCAAGTCGGCACCACAGAATTGCTTGGTGCTGCTGAGCATTTCGATTGCTCCTTCGCAACTGTCAAGAAGCGTCTCATTGATTACAAGGCAGGCATCGGTAAGTGGAATCTTTCTGTGCAGGAAGTCCGTAAGCAACTGGAGACCGTTGTGAAGCAGAGTGAGTCACTCATTCCATCTAAGGATGCTAACTATGTGCCCTTTGGCAACACTACAGATCTTAAGAAGATTATTAAATCCAAGATTTTCTACCCAACTTTTATTACTGGACTATCTGGAAACGGCAAAACGCTTGGAGTTGAGCAAGCATGTGCCCAACTAGGACGTGAGTTAGTCCGTGTAAACATTACTGTAGAAACTGATGAAGACGATCTTATTGGCGGTTTCCGTCTTGTCGATGGTAACACTGTATGGCACAATGGACCAGTTATTGAAGCACTTGAGCGTGGAGCAGTGCTCCTACTGGACGAGATCGACCTCGCATCCAACAAAATTCTCTGCCTGCAGTCAATCCTAGAAGGTAAGGGTGTCTTCCTTAAGAAGATTGGTCGTCAGGTCACACCTGCAACTGGATTCAACATCTTTGCCACTGCTAACACCAAGGGTAAGGGTAGCGATGACGGTCGTTTCGTTGGCACCAACGTGCTCAATGAAGCATTCCTTGAGCGTTTCCCTGTCACCTTTGAGCAAGACTATCCTGCTCCTTCTATTGAGACTAAGATGCTCAATAACTACTGCTCTGAGTTGGATTGCTGCGACGATGACTACATCAAGAATCTAGTTGCATGGGCAGACATCATCCGTAAGACTTTCAAGGATGGTGGTGTTGATGAAGTAATTTCTACTCGTCGTCTTGTCCACATCATCCGTGCATACAGTATCTTCTCTGACCGTGTTAAGGCAATTAAAGTATGTCTCAACCGTTTCGATGACGAAACCAAGCAGTCATTCATTGAGTTGTATGATAAGATTGATGCTGATGTTGACATCTCTGTTGACAATCCCCTCAATCTTTGATATCATTTATAGATAATCTCTTTTATTATGGCAAACAAGTATAACGAAGATGAGATCATCAAGGAGTTGAAAGACTACATCATCGGCACCTATCGGCAACACTATTCCAGTGGTGACGAAGGTATCCAAACCCTCGATCTCATCAATGCTTGTGGTGACGCTGAGGCATTCTGTAGGAGTAACATCCTAAAGTATGCTTCTCGCTATGACAAGAAAGGCACGGCTAGACGTGACCTCATGAAAGTGCTACACTATGCTGTGTTGTTGATTTACTTCAGCGACCAGTCTGCAAAAACCGAAACTTACCCCCAGTAACTATGCAAGCCGAAGCAAGACAAACTGTTAAACTGAGCAAGCAAACCATTGATTTGCTCCGCAATTTCAGTGCTATCAACAAGTCTATTCTTATTGACCCTGGTAAGTTTCTAGAAACGATGTCAGTTAATAAAAATATCATCGCTGCAAGCGATATCCGTGAAGGAATCCCTGAGCAGATGGCAATCTATGATCTGCCACTCTTCCTCGGTGCTCTGTCTCTCTTCAAATCTCCCACTCTCTTCTTCCCTGATAACAAGAAGGTTGTGATCTATGATGAAGACACCAAGGGTAAGACTACCTTCTACTACAGTGACCCCGAGATAATCGGTAGAGTTCCTGAGTTTAATCCTGATCTCCCTGACCCTGAGTTATTCTTTGACCTGCCACAGCAGGATCTGGAGCAACTGATGCAGGCATCTAAAGTCTATGGTGTGGAAGATCTCTGCATCTATGGATATGAGGGTGAGTATAGTATCTGTGTGAAGGACAAGAAGAATGACACTTCCAATGTCTTCTCCCTGCCACTGAAGAAACCAACCTTCAGCGACCCAGGTAACATGACAAAAGAGCGTCTTACGTTCTGCTACTGCTTCAAGGTTGAGAATCTCAAACTCCTCCCTGGTAGTTACCATGTATGTCTCTCACGACGTAACATCGCTAACTTCTCCAGTCTCTCAAACTCCTCCCTCAACTATTTCATTGCGCTAGAGCCTAACAAATGAGTAACAAACTGTTTCTTTGGGTAGAAAAGTATCGTCCTCAAACTATTGACGAATGTATTCTACCAGGAAGCACTAAGGAAATCTTTCAAGGTTTTCTGGATCAGGGTGAGATCCCTAATCTCTTACTCTCAGGGTCTGCTGGTGTGGGTAAAACTACTATCGCTAAGGCACTGTGTAAGGAGTTAGGTGCCGACTGTCTGGTTATCAACGGATCTGACGAAGGTCGTTTCCTCGATACCGTACGTAATCAGGCAAAAGTGTATGCCTCTACAGTCTCCTTGACCTCTACTGCTAAGCATAAGGTCATCATTATTGATGAGGCAGATAACACCACACCTGATGTGCAGATGCTTCTTCGTGCTTGCATCGAAGAGTTTCAAAGGAATTGTAGATTTATCTTTACTTGCAACTACAAGAATAAGATCATCTCTCCTTTACACTCACGATGCTCTGTAATTGACTTCGCTCTTAAAGGTAAGGATAAGCAAGCACTAGCAGGAGCATTCTTCAACCGTGTAAAAACTATCCTAGATAGTGAAGGCGTCAACTACGAGCCAAAGGTTGTCGCTGAGGTGGTCCAGAAACATTTCCCTGACTTCCGTCGCACACTCAATGAGTTGCAACGGTATTCTTCTTCTGGGAAGATTGATACAGGTATCCTTGGTGCCTCTAATGACATCAACATTACCAATCTCGTAGGATATATTCGCTCAAAAGAGTTTACCAACATGAAGAAGTGGGTGACTCAGAATATGGACAACGAGCCTATTTCTATCATGAGAAAAATCTATGACAACCTCTATACCCATGTCCAACCAAAGTCAATTCCTGAAGCAGTGCTGGTCATCTCTGAGTATCAGTATAAGTCTGCTTTCGTTGTTGACCAAGAGATCAACATGGTGGCATTCCTGACCGAATTAATGATGAGATGTGAATTCAAATGAATGTAAAAGTATTCCGTATGCGGTCTGGCGAAGATGTCGTTGCAGACCTGATCGAAGAGACTGAAGATAGTCTCACCATCTGTAACCCTATTGTCGCTATCCCTAGTGGAGAAGGTAGACTGGGGTTTGCTCCTTGGGCACCACTCCTGAATGGACGTGATGCACCTGTGACTGTCCCCAAAGACTACCTTGTCTTCGGTCCTCTGGACACTCAAGAGGCAGTGGTCAAACAGTTTGAGCAAATGTTTAGTATCATTGAGACCCCTAGTAAAAAACTGATTATGTGATGATTGAAAAGAGGAGAGCGCAGGTTAAGTCTAAATTTTATTATATCTTCTGGGGTGTTGCTACTGTCTCAGTGCTTGCAGGTCAACTCTATGTTGGCAGCGGATACCGAAAGTTGCATCACTCTATGGAAGATCTAATTAATAAGGTTAATGGTGTTATGCTAGAAGTTAAACCAAATCCATATGAGGGATACATGTGAGACAAAACTATCAACCATTAAACTTCTTTCCTATTCAGTGCTATGAGTTTCGTTGTGATCGATTTCTACTGGATAGCACTCTAGGTCTTCTACTAAACCTGGAGTATAAGTCTTTTAACGAACCTACAGGTGTCCTTACTTCCGCAGATATTCAAGGACGAGAAATCTTTTCTCCACTTATGTCTTGGTTTCAGGAGTGTGTTGATACATTGCATGTTGACACTGGTCTCAACTGTGATAGGTTAGTGGTTAATAAGGCATGGGCAAACAAATCTGTAGCAGGGTCTGGTCATCACCATGACGCTCACAGACATCCTATGTCCTACTACAGTGGTATCTTCTACCTCACTCAGGGTGCTCCTACGATCTTCATTGACCCTCTCTTTCAGAGGGAGTGGGGATCTTTTTACTTAGATGGTAAAGTCAACAGTGAGTTGGCATATCATGGTGGTGCTGGTGGTCTGTTACTATTTCCTAGTTACATGATCCATGCATCTGCTCCCAATACAGAAGATGTCGATAGATACTCTGTGGCATTTAACACATTCCCCTCAGGTGATATCAATCTTGGTGGACATGGACTACCCATGGCTAGAGTTAAGACTGAAGGTTGGAAGGATCTTGGACCATTGAGTTTAGATGAATATGCAAGGGACTGAATTACATATGTTTCCTGTAGTATGCAGGACATATCAACAACCTGATGAAACTCTCAACCAACGTGTGATTGAATCCATGGAGGGTTATCCTTCTCAGCAGTCAAACTTTCCTGAAGGTGTTATTACATCACGTCCTGATCTTCATAAGGTAGAAGAGGGTCCTATCACAGAGTTAAGGCAATTCTTTTGGGACTGTCTGGCCGAGTATAGGTATGCATACAAACTCTACTGTGATGCCCTAGAGATCTCTTCTATGTGGTTTAACTATGCACCTGCAGGAAGTGGGTTTGGACACCCCTTACATAGGCATCCAATGTCATATTTGAGTGCTGTCTATTACCTCACTCCTGGTGCTCCCACATTCTTTGACGATCCTGTTACGCCTCGCACATATGACACACTAGATGTCTTCCAAGGTGATAAGATGGATTGTGAGTGGGGTATCAATGAGAAATTTGATGCACAGGAGAATAAACTTATTCTCTTTCCCTCTTGGTTACGACACTACTCAGGTCGTCAACTAGATAACTATGACCGTTGGACTATCTCATTCAACGTCTTCCCCTGTGGGAGTGTGAATGTTGGTCCATTTGAAATGCCCCAACTAAAAGTTTCTATAGAATGAAGTATTTGAAAACCCCACTTCGTTATCCTGGTGGTAAATCAAGGGTAGCAAAGAGTCTAATTGAGAAGTTTCCAACTAACATCTCAGAATTTCGTGAGCCCTTTGTGGGTGGAGCAAGTCTTGCACTTCTTTTCACTCAGAAGTATCCCGACACTCCCGTATGGATTAATGATAAGTATGAGTATCTCTACAGTTTCTGGAAGACGTTGCGGGATCGTGGGGATGAGTTATCTGAAACACTCTACGAGATTAAAACTGAGCATAGCAGCGAAGACAAGGCAAAGGAGTTGTTTGTCGCTGCTAAAGCAGAGATTTCCAAGGCAGACACTTTTCGTCAAGCTCAGCTTTTTTGGATTCTTAATAAGTGCAGCTATAGCGGGTTGACTGAAAACTCTTCATTCTCTAAGACTGCATCCAATCAAAACTTTACTACCCGTGGTGCTAATCATCTGAAGAGTATCTCTGAGATCATTCAGCACTGGCACATCACTAACCTAGACTACGAGCTCGTAATGAATAGTGGTGCTGATTCAGGTGAGGCATTCATCTTCCTAGACCCTCCATATAAAATTAAGACCTTTTTGTATGGCACCAATGCAGAGATGCATAAGAATTTTAATCACACAAAGTTTGTAGAAGACTGTAAGGTATGTCCTCACAACTGGTTGGTGACATATAATGTTGACGATGAGTTGAAAGAAGCGTATACTAATTATCATCAAGAAGAGTTTCGTATTACCTATGGTATGAAGCATCGTCCAGATAATAAACTCAAGACTGAATTGTTGGTTACTAACTTCGCTGAATCTACTCCTCTGGCATCCCTCTATGGCACAGTATGAAATCCCTCTTAAGGATTACCTTAACAGTATTAATTTGAAGCAAGGGGATCTCTCGGAGGATCCTATTGCCATGAAGAAGTATCCAGCATACGTTATCAATAAGTGTATGATGCATCACATCGATACGTTGATGCACGCTAATGAGATGAATGCGTGCCAGAATTTAGATAGTGACTTACAATATCAATATTTCCTATATAGTGTTAGGAAATCCAAGAGATTTTCCCCGTGGGACAAGAAGATAAAGGACGGTGATCTTGACCTAGTTAAACAATACTATGGTTACAACACTGAGAAAGCACAAGCGGCGCTAAAGATTCTAACCCAAGACCAGATAAAAATTATTGAATCTAAATTGAATACTGGAGGTAAGAAATGAGCGATGAGATCCAATGGTCTCAAGACATGATGCTCGAAGTGACGCTTAAAGAACCCGACGATTTTCTCAAGGTAAGAGAAACCCTCACCCGTATTGGTGTTGCGTCAAGGAAAGAGCGCAAACTATATCAGTCTTGTCACATTCTCCACAAACGTGGTAAGTATTACGTCGTACACTTCAAAGAGTTGTTTGCGTTGGATGGTAAGCCAACAAACATCACTACGAATGATATCGAGCGTAGAAGTCGCATTGCGAAACTGTTATCGGACTGGGGTCTGATTGACATTGCTCGTGATGAAGAGGTCGGAGAGCTTGCTCCCCTTAACCAAATCAAAGTTTTGTCCTTTAAGGATAAAGGTGAATGGACTCTAGAGTCCAAATATAATATTGGGAAGAAAAAACAAACTGTTGAATCCTAATGTCACAAGTTACACCCAAAGAAGAGCCTAAAAAGAAAGGTTTTCTAGGAAAACTAAAAGAAGCAGCAGATGACAAGGAAGAACAACTTGCCATCCTGTCTACTTTTGTTAGACTTGGTATTCTCGTCTGGAGTGGCGGAATACTCACCCTAGCATACATTAAACTCCCCCCTGCTCTTGGAATTCCAGAGCAGAAACTCGATCCGACTTTCATAGCCAGCGTCTTTACTGGGGTTCTGGCTACTTTTGGTGTTCAGGCAGCAAAGAAAGGAGGAGAAGGTGGTGGTAATGGCGGTGGAATTACCAAAGAGCAGATGGAAAGATTGATTGAGAAAGCAGCACAGACTGCACCTTCACAGACTATTCGTCTTGAGCAGGGACCAATCAAAATTTCTACAGATGAGTCCTACAAACTGTAAATGTTATGCAAAAACTAATTAATGTAATGGCAGTCCTATCATTTGTAGGTACTGCAGGTATCGTCGGAGGTGGCACCTATCTGTATATGCAGAAGGATGCAATTACCGCACAACTTATGGGTAAGGTTGCAGCAGCAGCGACAGAAGCAATCGCTGGTGCGTTGCCTAGTATGATGGGTGGCGCAATGCCTGAGTTACCTAAGGCAACAGGAGGTGCTTCTCTCCCTATCCCTAAATTCCCATGAATAATAAACTAAAGATCGTAGTTGGTGCTGTCGGTGGTCTATTCGCTGTTGCACATATTGGATTACTTGGGTATGTAGTCAACAGGCCGAAGCAACCTCAGGTCCCTACTATTAATATCCCACGCGGTACACCATATTCTTCTTATAAAATTGAAGCGAATAAGGATGGATACAGTGTGGAATATAAAGCAAACGATCCTGCTATCCTTGAGTCTCAGAAATCCTTAGACCTTCAAAAGAATCAAAGTGGTTTCTTTGGTAGTAATAAATACGAGGATCGTAAAGAGTATCGTAGTGATCAATACACTATGGATGGGACTAGAAATATCGGGGGTGCAATTGACGGCGGGGGAAAGTCTGCAAAAGAAATAGAGTGCATCGTGGCGGACGCTGGAGCACGGTCACAAGGTGCGATGGCAGG
>CENT01097695.1_pt1 | contig 11744 bp, 13 predicted proteins | sample 530141 | NCBI WGS metagenome assembly CENT01 (sample SAMEA2591074, study PRJEB7988) | marine metagenome | isolation source: saline water (ENVO:00002010), including | reverse complement strand
AGAAAAAGCTGCTTAACTGGGTTGTGTGAATTTGCTTGACCACGTCATTCCGATAATGATACCCGTCCCTAAACTTACAACGGTTTTAATGGCTAAGTAACTGTTTACTGAGCGAATAAAACGGTCTATGTGCTGTAACTTCATATCCGGGTCTGATAGAGCAATATGCAAGCGTCTCGGTATACTATCAGCCTCAAACAGCATAAAAATAACCGTAAGAAGAATGAGGAAAAGGTTAGACAGGACGCCTCCCATGCCACTAATAAAGTTAGTCGCGACAGACATCGCTGTTGCAGGGTCTAGATGATTAGCAATAAGCTCACTGTTAATGTGAATATTGAAATCGGCTAATTTAGCAACAACCCACTCAAACTCAGAATCGAGCTTGCTTCTATATTGAGGCAGGTTTTCTCTGAACTCCGCCATCGATTGGCCAACCAGGCCAGCCAAGAGGAATCCGAAAACAACAATAAGTAGTATAACAAAAGAGATAGACAACCATTTTGGAACGCCAAAACGCGACGTCCAGTGAATAATTGGACCGCATGCTATTGCAATAAAAACGGATAAGAAAAAAGGCACCATAATGGCACTTGCTGATTTAACACCAGCCATAACAACAACTAAGCACGCTAACACAACGAGACTTTTTGCTGTTGACGATCGTAGTTCCATAGACATTGTGTGCTACATTCCCAAATAAAACAGCAACACTTTACAACGACTTATAATCAACTACAAACAAGAGACTGCAATGAATTTCAACCTTGCCACTATTAAAATCAAAAATTTACGTCTTCGCACCTACATCGGTATTAACGAAGACGAAATAAAGAACAAACAGGACGTTGTGGTAAACGTAAAGATTGATTACGACGCTGCAAAAGCTACCGACACTGATGATATGAGTGACGCGCTTAACTATAAAATTATCACCAAAGCGATAATAAAGCTTGTTGAAGACAATCGCTTTTCACTTTTGGAAAAGCTTACTGCCGATGTACTAAGCATCGCGTCAGAACACAGTTCTGTGCGTTATGCTCAAGTTGAAGTCGATAAGCCACACGCATTGCGATTCTCTGACTCAGTGTCGCTAACACTTTCTTGCAACAAATCTGAATAGGCAATTCAGCAGGGAGTTATGTCTTGAACATTCTTATTACCGGCGGCACTGGATTAATTGGCAGCACGCTTATCAAAAAGCTTAGCGATGAGCATAGCTTTACCGTTATCTCTCGCAACGAAGCAAACGCCAAGCAAACGCTGGGCGCTCATACCAACGTGCTTGGCAGTGTGGCTGATATAAAAGATATTGGCGTGTTCGATGCTGTGATCAATCTTGCTGGCGAGCCTATAGCCGACAAACGGTGGACAGACACTCAAAAGAAAATTATTTGCGATAGTCGCTGGGACATAACGACCCAGCTTGTCGCCAAAATAAATAGTAGCGATAATCCGCCAAAGACGTTTATCTCTGGCTCCGCCATTGGCTTTTATGGCAGGCAGGGAGAAAAGGTAGTTACCGAAGATACCTCGCCACATAAAGAATTCACGCACGATTTGTGTGAGAAATGGGAAAGTATTGCCACTGGCGTAGATAGCGAAAAAACCCGTGTTGCCATTTTACGCACTGGCGTTGTACTCGCTGAGAATGGCGGCGCGCTTGAGAAAATGGCGTTGCCATTTAAACTAGGTGTGGGTGGGAGTTTAGGAAGCGGACGTCAATATTTATCGTGGATCCACCTTGACGACATGGTCAACGCAATAGAGTTTCTACTCAATAATGAAAACTGTTCTGGGCCGTTTAATCTCACCGCACCCGAACCAGTAACGAACAAAACGTTTTCTAAGCAACTAGCCAAAGCATTGTCTAGACCTTGTTTGTTTTTCGTTCCCAGCTTTGTGATGAAAATTGCCATGGGTGAATCATCAACAATGTTACTAGAGGGGCAAAATGTAATACCTGATAAGCTGATTAAAGCTGGGTACTCATTTACCTACCCTACCGTATACAGTGCCCTTAGCGCTATCTATTGATAAATTGCTTCTGGCCGGCAGAATAAGAAACCGGCAACATAAAACGCTGACAGCTTTATAGGGCTTATTAGGTTTAAAAAGAAACTTTCGCTGGTTTCCACAGAGAATTGACAGCGGACAGACACTCAAATTCACTTGAGTGTCTGTCCTCTTCTTAACGCGTTTTTTTAACGTCTAACTTTAAGTGTCTGTCCAATTTAATTTCTTATCAATTATCCGGCTAATATTCGCACTAAGAACATCCCTGTCCTTAAAGTAACCAAAAACTAAACCATTTTACGTAGCATCTCTCCGGTATTAAGCGTAAGCAAACGCCAGCAGCCTATAGCTCCAAGAATACCTACAACCAGAGCACCAACAGCAGGTGCAACCAACCAATACTCTAAGTGCAAACTGGCCGTCATTTGAAATACGCTTGTTTGCAGCATATACAAACTTAGCTCGTTTGCCAGTGCTGCCATAAAGCCCGCTACGGTACCAATGATAAGGAATTCAAACACCACGCTTTTACGAATTAAACTGCCTTTAGCACCTAATGTTCGCAATATTGCAATCTCTTGTCGGCGCTCATCCATACTTGCCTGTACTTGAGCTATGAGCACTAAGCTGCCTGCCATAAGCACTAGCACTAAAATGAACTCAACTGCCACAGAGACTTGCTCCACTATATCTCTCAGTTGATTAATACGAGCATCCACATCAAACATCGTCACAGACGCAAATGGTTTGAGCAACTTGGTAAGCTCTGCCTTTCGCTCCGTTGGTAAGTAAAAGCTCGTAATATAGGTAGGACTAAACGCCTTCATTGCATCTGGGTGTATCACAAAGAAAAAGTTAGGCTGCATCGTTTGCCAATTTACTTTGCGAACGCTAGTTACTTTCGTTTCAACTATCTCGCTACCCACGTTGAAGCTTAGCAAGTCGCCCATTTTTATATCTAACCTTTCGGCAACGCCCTCTTCCACCGATACTGGAAACCAGCCTTCAGTGTATGTGGAATCAACATTACCATGCCAAATACCTTCTATAACCTCGTTTTCTTTTTGCAGCGTGTTGCCCCATGTAAGGTTTGCTTCTCGGCCTAACCCTCTTCGCCCTTCGTTAGATGATTCTTCCTCTTTGGACACTTCGGTATTAACCCCTTCACCATTTACCGAAACGAAACGGCCTCGAGTAACGGGGAAAAACTCATTGATATCAACATTTTGATCAGCGAAGTGTCTGTCCAACCTAGCTTGATTATCGGGTGTGATATTAGTTAGAAAGTAATTAGGCGTACCCTCTGGCAACTGTGCGCGCCACTGAGACACCATGTCATTTCGCATCACAAGTACCACAAGCAGCAGCATGATAGTAATTGAGAAGCTGATAAGCTGCACACTATTGTCCATGGCTCTTCGCTTAATACGCGCCCAAGCAAGCTGCCACGGCCCCATTTTGCCATTCCCTAATTTTCGACCCAACGCAATAAGGAAATAGGTAGCAACTAGGAGCCCCGCTACTAACGCCGCGCCAGAAGCAAAAAGGATAACGCTTATTTTTAGGTCTTGGCTATACATCCACATAAGAGCAAAAATAGCGCCGCCAGAAGCCACAAATTGAATACTTCTAGAACGTAAACTGGCATCGAGATCTTTTCGTAACACGCGTAAAGGCGGCACAGAAAAAAGCTGAAGCAGCGGATATAAAGAGAACAAAACGGCACAGGTTGCCCCTGTGGCAATGGCGATAACCACTGGGCGCCAGTGCCATACGTCTAACGACACGTCTACCCTATCGGCAACTAAAGACACAACAATGTGTTGGCCAATAAAGCCAATAATCAACCCAATGGCGATTCCTAACAACGTGATAAAGAGTATTTGAATTAGATACACCTTGCGGATTGTTTGCTTTGTTGCGCCTAAGGTTTTCATGATTGCAACAGGGTCAAAATGACGCTGTGCATATCGCTGAGCAGCTACGGCAATCGACACTGCCGCTAAAACAATAGCGAGTAGACTGGCAAGCAAAAAATATCGTTCAGCACTGGCTACCGAGCGACCAATAGCTGATTCGTCGTCTTCAACAGTGCGCCATGAATGTAGGTCATCATTTAGTTGAGGAAGAAGCCACGAGGTATAACCTTTTACGTTACTGGTATCGCCTGCAAAATAGCTGACGTAGCGAGCTCGGCTCCCTGGCCCTGTTATCTCAGCGGCCTCCAAATCATCTAAGTTCATCAATACTATAGGATCGGTATTAAACACGCTGAATCCAGCATCTGGGATATCAGACAGCACGCGGGTTACGGTAAGCTTTACCTCGCCAATATCAATAGCGTCGCCCACATTGAGCTTGAGCGTTTGAAAGAGCCTAGACTGAACCCAGGCTTCGCCGGAGGCCGGTAATGCGTCTATATCCTTTTTTGCGCCAAAAGGGGCGTCTGCCACGCTCACCATTCCTTTTAACGGGTAGTTGTTATTCACAGCACGTAAGTCTACAAGGGACATTGCATCGCCTTTAAAAACCATAGAGCGAGTTGAAACTTGTTTGGCGGTATCAAGCCCCTCATCTTTCGCTTTTAACAGCCACGTTTCATCAACTGGCTTATCGGAGCGAAGCTGGGCATCAGCAGCGATAAACGCTGCTGAACGGGATTTCAATGCGCCTTGTAAACGTTCACTAAAAAGAGACAGAGAAAGGACCGCACCTACCGACAGCACTATGGCAAGCAAAATAATAGTGAGTTCGCCCCGTCGCGCCTCATGCTTAAAGAGTCGCCAAGCGAAATTAAACGTCATAGGCATTTAGCTCACCTCACTAGGCGATGTGGATGAGGGCGTCGTTTCTTTTAGCTCACCGGCGTGCATGGTGAGCTGCCTATCGCAGTGCGCCGCCAATTCGTTGTCATGCGTTACTAAAACCAGCGTGGTGCCTGTATTTCGATTTAACTCAAAAAGAAGTTCTTCAATTTTATCGCTATTTTTAGCGTCTAGGTTGCCGGTAGGTTCGTCGGCAAATAAAATTTTTGGTGAAGTGATAAATGCCCGTGCAATGGCAACGCGCTGCTGCTCTCCACCAGAAAGCTGATTAGGAAAATGATGCGCACGATGGGCTAGCCCAACTTGCTCTAGTATTTTCATCGCCAATTCTTTCGGTTTATCAAGGTTTGAGATTTCTGCAGGTAGCATCACATTTTCAAGCGCCGTTAAACTTTGAACCAGCATGAAGCTTTGGAAGATAAAGCCTACTTTACTGCCTCTTAAAACTGCCCGCTGCTCCTCATCCATCGTATGGAGTGCTTCATTATCGAGATAGATTTCACCACTCGTCACTTCATCCAGGCCAGCTAACAGACCAAGAAGCGTTGATTTTCCGGAGCCTGACGCACCAATAATTGCAACGGACTCACCAGACTTGACTTCAAAAGAGATTGGCTGAAGGATCTGTAGCGAACCTTCACTCGTATTTACTGTTTTCGTTACCGTGCTTGTTTTTATCATAAGGGGTCATCAATTTGTTCGTAAGTTATCGTCAAATTATCGCGATTTTATTCATTGTTTTAATACCGTTTCAGGCGCTTTCAGATCAAGAAAGCCCATCACAGAATGCAGAAGAAGCGACATTGCTCATTGTTGGAGACAGTTTGTCGGCAGCCTACGGTCTTCAACAAGAACAAGGCTGGGTTAGTTTGTTACAAAAACGCTGGCAAGACGACAACATTCCGATTGATATTGTAAATGCTGCGGTGAGCGGTGAAACGACAGATGGAGGACTTGCCAGGTTGCCACGTCTTATTGAGCAGCATAAGCCAACTCACATTTTTATCGAGCTTGGAGGAAATGATGGACTTCAAGGTCACGATATAACGAAGATCAGGAATAACTTGGACTCGCTAGTTCAGGTTGCTCAGCAAAGTGACGCCACTGTTTTTTTACAGCAAATGCAGATACCGTCGAACTACGGCAAACGATATACCACTATGTTTATGGAAAGCTTTGACACTATTGCAAACAAATACTCGATAGCATTAATACCGTTTTTTCTTGAGACTATCGCACTTAACGAGTCAATGATGCAGAACGATGGGATCCATCCAAATGCTGAGGCACAGCCGAAAATAGCTGAGCTTATGGACAGTAATTTACGAAGTTTAATTATAGCTGAGTAATATTTGTGCTACGTTCTATTAATAGAATTAACTAACAAAGGGGCATTATGGACATTTCTTCAGTAAATTCGTCGCCGGTGTCTACAATTTTAGAATCGACGCCACAAGCACCACAGCGCCAAGAACAGCGCAGTGAGCAGACCAATCAGGTTAGTGAATCTAGAGCGTCTAACGAGACGTCCTCAAATACTAGCGATAGTCGTTTGGGTAGCCGTGTTGATGTGTTTGCGTAATTAAATTTGTACTACATTTAAAAACTACAGTGGACAGACACTCGTTTTACAATGAGTGTCTGTCTACTGTTGCTGACTGTTGCTGAGTGTCTGTCTACTGTTGCTGCGCCGTAACTACAACATGCTTCTATCGATTGCCCTCCTTTTCCCCGACTTCGTTTTATAAACCACAAAAAACAAGCCAATCCTGCTCTAAAGCTCAGTTCACATCCCACATTTTTTATTCATAATACCAAGAAAATATTGGGATATGGATATGCCTTTACCACGCTACAAGCAAATCAACACAGACATTACTCCTTATTATCATTGCACTTCACGTTGCGTAAGACAGTCGTTTTTGTGCGGTAGAGATAAGCGTACGGGAGCCAACTATGAGCACAGGAGAAAGTGGATTACAGATAGATTACATAAATTATCTCAAGCTTTTGCCATCGATTTATGTGCTTATGCCGTTATGCACAATCACATTCATGTAGTGCTACACATCGCAAAGGGACGTGCTGATGGCTGGTCGATGGATGAAGTATTATTGCGATGGAGAATGTTTTATAAATGTCCTCCGATTGTTCAGCGATATTTAGATGATCAACATCAGGCGTTCACTGAAAAAGAGAGTGATAAAATTAAATCACTGTCAGTTCAGTACAGAGAAAGACTACAAAGCATAAGTTGGTTCATGCGGCTATTGAATGAATACATCGCAAGAAGAGCGAATAAAGAAGATGAGTGTACTGGTTACTTTTGGGAACGGCGATTTCGCTCTCAGGCTATATTAGATGAAAAAGCGCTCGCTGCGGTCATGGCCTATGTCGACCTAAATCCAATTAGAGCGAATATCGCAACATCTCTTCAAACCTCTAAACATACCAGTATTCATTATCGAATGAACGCGCAAAGAGTGAGAAAAACGCCAAAGTACCTGATGGTATTCAGCGATCAGGCGATAAAAACACAGCCACATTTACCATTCAACTATCACGACTACATATCACTGGTAGAAGCGACATTTAAAGCTCATAGAGATAAATGCACACGCACGATACCTAAATTGCCTCATGGGTTACTGTCTAAAATAGGGATGGACCAAGAAAAATGGCGCCTATTAACCAGTCGCTTTGAAACATTCTTTTCAGGCCCGGTGGGCAATGAAAGCAAAATGCGTAAATTTGCGGACGGATGTAAGAGAGGCTCAAGGCCAAATGTAAAAAACGCTATCAAATATCTGTCTTAAAATGAAAAGCTGCACTTAGAGTAAATAAATATAAGTGCGGCTTTCCATCTAAGGTTATTCAATATTACTCAACACGCTCATACTGCGACGGGTTGGTATGTTTCTTTTGTTGCAGCGACATATATCTATCACGCAACTTCGTTTGCCTAGATTCCATTTTAATGGCCTTACCGCCAATGAAAATCGACTCAGCCGCTTCTGTTACCTCTAGCGGATCACCAGACCAAATAACAACGTCTGCTCTTGCGCCTTGGCGCAGACTTCCTACTTCCTTTTCAAGGCCAAGAATTTTCGCAGGTACGCTTGTTAGGCTTGCTAACCCAGTCTCATGAGGCAAACCGTTTGCAACGGCATTACCGGCATGTTGCGCCGCCAAACGAATATTATGCGTATCCATGCCTATCGCGATTTCTACACCAACTTCATGAAGTCGAGCAGCATTAGTTAAGGTAGCGCCCATTTGGTCAAACCCACCTGGTAAGTTGTATTCTGGGTCGATAATAACCGGAATATTAGCACCAGCAAGTTCCTTCGCTACTCTCGATGCTTCAACACCGTGCACAAGTACTACGTTAATCGACGAGTGTCTGTCTTTAAAGGCAATAACCTGTCGAATATCGGCAGCCCTATCAGCTCGCATAAACAACGGCATGTCTCCAGCAACCACTCTTTTCAGCGCTGCCACGTCTAAGCGCGAATTTATGCCATACCATGATTTTTCAGGCGAGAGGTTATCACTTGCTTGCTTCGCTTCTTCAAAAACTTTATCGAGCATTACCCATAGTGACGCCCTAGAGCCCCCTGACAATTCCGCGCCATCGCTGCCCGCGTCCACTGTCATAAACGCGCCAGATTATAAAAACGGGTGTCTGTCCACTTTTAAATTCGCTAGCATTTGCGCTATTACCGTCTAGGCGATGCCCCTCAAGATTGATCACCGCGCCTTGACCGCCAAACAGATAGTCGCTTCTATTCAGGGTGGTGGCAGCCGAGGTAATCCCCTCTAAACGGGTGATCGCGATAAGCGAACTGTCTGGGTTTATTGCGTATTGAACATCAAGTGCAGCGCCGGTTTTTGATATAGGTGTAATCTCAATGCTGGCATCCACCACACCAGACGATGAAGACACTTCAACCAAGCCTAGCGATGTTAAAGCACCAATGAAACCAGGAGTAATCACTTTACCGCTTGCATCTATGACTCGGTAGCCATCAGGCACGTCACCGTTAGCTAACACCGAATCTATAAGGCCATCTGACAACAACACAGTGCCATTTTCTATCACACCTTGAGATGTCATGGTGTGTACCTCACCGCCTACAATGGCAATGTTTTCAGCATGAGCATAAGATGTCATTGTTAGCGCGGCTAATAATACTATTAACTTTTTCATTTGGTATCTCCCTCACCCACTTGACCTAACTCGAAGTCACTTACCGGCCATGACGTACTATCGCTCAGTGAATACGCAAGCCCGCCGTCTATATAAACATGCTCAGCTTTGGCATAAGTCGAAAATGGGTTACCGTTCCATAACACCACATCAGCTTGTTTGCCCTTTTCTAACGAGCCCGTCTTATCAAATATTCCTAACGATTTGGCAGGGTTAGCTGAAAGCCAAGTCCACGCATCTTTCATCGGAATATCAAGACCTGCTCGTTTGCCGTCAGACCATGCTTTGGCAGCTTCTTGGTTCAATCTCTGTATCCCCAAGTCACTATCAGAATGAACAATGGCACAGGCACCTGCGGCGTGCACTGCGGGAATGTTTTCCCTAATGCCGTCATAAGCTTCCATTTTAAAGCCCCACCAGTCCGCCCACATCGCTGAACACACGTTATTTTCTTTCAGCTTGTCAGCAATTTTATAAGCCTCAACAGCGTGATGAAAGGTACCAATCTGATAGTCAAACTCTTGCATTACGTCCATCATTACCGTCATCTCATCAGCCCGATAACAATGCATGTGCACACGAATATCGCCATTGAGTACGCCCGCTAACGTTTCAAGCTTTAAATCTCGTTTGGGCGCTTTAGCGTCTTTGCCCGCCTCATAATCAGTCTCATACTTGTCCCATTTTCGCATGTAGTCTTGTGCATCAGACCAAGCCTGTCGATAACCTGCAACGTTCCCCATGCGAGTCATGGGGCCGCCTTTTTGGCCATAAACCCGCTTGGGATTTTCACCACACGCCATCTTCATTCCATAGGGAGCATCGGGAAATTTCATATCTTGCATCGTTCTATTGGGAACGTTTTTTAATACTACTGAGCGGCCGCCAAAAAGGTTGGCTGAGCCAGGTAGAATTTGTAGCGACGTAACACCGCCAGCCAGTGCGCGCCCAAAACCTGGGTCTTGAGGCCATACCGAATGCTCTGCCCATACTTGTGCGGTCACTGGGTTTGTCATTTCATTGCCGTCGGAGTGCGAGCGTGTAGATGGCGAAGGGTATACGCCCAAATGACTGTGGTTGTCGATAATGCCAGGAGTAACCCACTTATCAGTACCGTCAATGACAGCTGTTTCATCAGGCACTTCGAGTGTCTGTCCGCTTTCAGCTAGTGCTTGAATTTTACCGTCTGCAAAATAAATGCTGCCGTTTTCTATGCGATTACCCACACCATCTAATATGGTGACATTGGTGATAAGCGTTGGCTGGCCTTCTATAGGCGTATAAGTGCTTGGATAAGGGTTTGGATCTATGGTGACCTTTGGCGCCTTAGCGTTATCGTTGTCGGCTTGTTTACTGCATCCTGCTGTTAGCAAAGACATAGTACAAGCCAACAGAAGCGTCAGCTTCGTTGGTGTTAGTTTCATGTGTACCCCAGAGCAATTGTTGTGATTTTATTGATTATGGTTTTATAGATAAGGACACAACGTTTGCGTTATGTCGTTCTCTGAGAGTAGACAATTGAGTCACTAAAACCAAGTAGCTCTGGGATAAACCCTCTGTTTACTGGGAAGACTGACGAGCTAATACGTCAACAATATCTTGTGAGTTGGTAAGACGTCTTATGTCGTTGAAAAGAATGTCTGCTTCAGGGTACTGTCTTTTTAAATAGCCACACCACTGTTTAATTCTATTTGGGTAATACCGTCCCTTATCGCCAAAGATTTCATAACCCGAATATTGGATAAGTAGTGCTGCCAATTCCGGCCACGGCATAGGGCTATCGCCAAATTTTATCGCCCGTGCAAGGTTAGGCATAGCGAGAGCGCCCCGTCCAACCATTAGGTTGATACAATCAGATTGTTCTTGGCATTTTTGGGCGTCATCAGCATTCCATATTTCGCCATTTGCGACTAACGGAATATCGGTGTGCTGCTTAATTTTCGCTATCCAATCCCAGTATGCTGGCGGTTTATAGCCCTCTGTTTTAGTACGGGCATGCACCACCAGTTCTGAAGCGCCTGCTTCTGTTATAGCAATGGCGTTATCAACGGCTAGTGATTTGTCTTCAAACCCTAAACGAATTTTTGCCGACACCGGAATATGTTGCGGTACGGCGTCTCGCACTGCCTTTACAATGTCATATAGCGTCTGAGTTTCTTTTAATAGAACTGCTCCGCCCTTGCTTTTGTTGACGGTTTTAGCAGGGCATCCAAAGTTTAGATCGACTCCGGGAGAGCCGAGTTCAACAGCAGTTTCAGCGTTTTCTGCTAACCATTGTGCGTGCTGCCCTAATAGCTGAACACGCACAGGCACACCTGAGGCAGTCTTGCCATCTGTATGAAGTTCTGGACAAATTTTATAAAAGGTCTTTTTAGGTAGCTTTTGGTCAACAACGCGAACAAATTCCGTCACACATTGATCAAATCCGCCAACGCGGCTCAACATGTCTCTCATTAGATGGTCGACTACCCCTTCCATCGGGGCCAGCATTATTTTCATTCGAAATTGAGCTCAAGATAAGTAAGAAAAATCGGCGCGAGTTTATCAAAAAGGTAGGCTGGTCGCTATGCGGCTAAAGTTAATAATATTTTCCCCGGCAGAGGTAGACCTGAGAGGTGCCCAAGAAGTGGCTTACATATACCGATTTGAAGCGTTTGAGCAAAAAGATGAGCGTTTTAAATAGAACGAGTGTC